>ENA-OZHJ01001056-OZHJ01001056.1-human-gut-metagenome-genome-assembly--contig:-NODE-1056-length-11233-cov-15.338522_pt1 | contig 11233 bp, 6 predicted proteins | sample MGYA00244663_ERZ653672 | MGnify/ENA primary metagenome ERZ653672 (study PRJEB26926, sample SAMN06165215) | human gut metagenome | biome: ENVO:00009003; feature: ENVO:2100002; material: ENVO:00002003... | reverse complement strand
GAGATCTGCGCATGTCTCGTGGGCTCGGAGATGTGTATAAGAGACAGTTCTTTGATTGCCTCTTTCTTTAATTTTTTTAATTTGACTTCTGTTATATTCAATCTTGAGCAAACGGCTTCGTAGCTTGCCCGTTCTATGAATAAAGAGATGAGTATTTCTCTTTTTATATCATCAGAAATCAAATTTATATGTTTCTCCAGGTTGCTTATCTCGTTGAAGTAAATAGCCAAATCTCGTAGTTGATCTAATGCTCGCTTCTTGAGGTTGTAAATGTTTGACACTGGCGTGTTCATTTCCAAAGCAAGCTCTTCTGGCTTCATGTCCTTTATAAATAAAGAATATATGACATGTCTGTTTCTTTCATTTGGCATTGCTTGCAAATACTGATTAATGTCAAGTTTTGTTTCGTTGTCTGCTTTGTTTGAAAGTTTGTTGCTGATATCATTTAAATCTATTTCTTTCCCATCTTCTTTCGCAAACATGCTGTCATAATACTCAGGGAAATGATGCTCGACTACTGTTTTGAACTGCCTAAAGGCTTTTCTCGATAAACTTTTGAGCTCCGATTTTTCCATATCTAACTTGATGACGATTTGCGTATCTTCCATTTGCTCAACATATTTGAACCACATATACTTGCGATAGATAGCCTTGTCCATTTCGCCAATCATACTTTCCAAAATATCGGTACCAACAATATGTGTAGGAATAACGCTAGTTTGTTTGCTTGATTTGTAGAAATGCCTAACGGCAACCGTCTTAATCCAATCAAACAATGACGTTCGATAATCAAAAGTTTTTAATGCGTGCCAAAAGTCCCCTTCAGCATTGGGCTTTCTTAGTAATAGGTATAATTCGTTGACTAGTTCGTCGTAATCGGAATTATTGCCAAATATTGTCCATAGTATTTTGCTAAGTAACGGACGACATTTGTCATGAAAGAAATAATAGGCAAACTTGTCATCGTTACAAATCCGTTCAACGACAACCCTTTCTTTCGCCATTAATTCGTTTCGCGAGATCTTTATTTTATTGTCTATATCCATAATTTTGTTTGTTGTCTATTTTTTGACAAAATGCACTAGGCACATATGCCGTCATTGCGGTCGTCAAATCTCCTACCACGACACCAACCCTCTGTTGACCTTGCCATCTTGCGACCCTTCCTATTACTCCCTTGAATTCTCCTTCAACCACCCTTACCAGCTGTCCTTTCTCAAACTTTTCCACTTTGACTGGCGACAAAATGGTATTGCTCGTATTTGCTGAGCAAATTATTTTTAGACTATCCATCTGATAGCCGGGAATTATCATCGGGCTCTTTTCAATCCTACCGCCTACGCGTTTGTGATTGTAATAAAAGCGAAGGTATGGAAGGTTTGCGTTGTCATAAACAAAAGCTTTGATCTGATTTTCGGTACCGAAGGCGAAAAAGATATTGGGCAAGCGGGACTCGGTAACTTTTTTGCGTTTACCATTTATCAATTTCACTACTTCTATGGTAGGGTAGAATGCCGTAATGCCTTGTGTTACCATGTAGTTGTAAGCTTTCTTCTCTCTGCCGTATGTACAGCGTAAGACATACCAATGTGGAATTTCGCCTTGTTTTTGTGGTTGAAACATTGTTTCGGAGCGTGCATTTCTAGTGGACACCCCTGTTTGTGAACTCTCTGCAGAAATAATGCTTTGAGTTTCGGGGAGGGCGTTGGAGGCAAGTCCAGCGCAGGGAGGAGATTCACCACCTCCTAGGGTGCGAACATCTTCTGATGTCCATTCATCGATTTTCATATCGGTGCTAACTTTATTCTAGACAGAAATCAGTTAGATGTTGACACAAAAAAGCGTGGAATCGTCGTGTTGTCCATTCCACACACTGAGGCTCTTGCATTGCCTATCTAAGTCGAACAGACAACGTCAGAGCCCACGCCGATATGAAGAATCGCTACCCCAAAGAGACCTATATAATACATGTGATTGAGCCCAAGTCGGGCGCAATCTATGCTTACAAGGTCTCCACAGGGGTGATATAATCACACCCGGGACATCTACCGTTGACTATATTCGAGACTTAGATACTGAGGGTTGCAAGATTTCAGTGTGTCTCAAACACAGCGTCGAGTAAACGCCTTCAATATGTCTTGGACTATTTCCCTCCCAAGCCCGCTTCGCATGGGTGTCTTTCGACTTACCACACTTTGCGCGGCGTGGGCTTCACGAATGCATTCATAAGGACGTGTCCTTTAATGGCATTTCTCAAGAAGTTGTAGTCCAACTGCAAAGATATGCTTTTTTTCTCACATGCGCAAACAAATCATTCTTTTTTTGTGTATCTTGACAATAATGTGTCCTTCTCTAAAGATCGAAGTTTGTTTTTCAAGGAGACTGGAGGTGTTGGATATTGAAAGACTACAATCGGTCGGTTTAATCATAATCCGACCGAAAACCATAATCCGACCGATAATCCGACCGTTTGAAGATCTTCCGACCGAAATCTGACCATTAGGACGGTATATCTGACAAAGATAGTCTATACAAACCTTCCGTGACGCTGGGGAAAAATGTAAGCGGATAGCTATCCAAGTAGCTAGTCAAAGACTAGTGCGGTTTAAGACTCCCATGAAGGCTTCCGCAGCAGGTGAGTCCGTTATCAAAAACGTTAAACGTTAAAACGTTAATAGTTGGCATGGGGCGAGCGGGCCGCCCTCCCTGGTCATATACTAACATTATAACGTTTAACGTTTTTGTTTTCGCATGCGGCAGGGGAAGAGGGAAGGGGAGGCTGGTCTTTGTAGCTATTTCTTTCCGACTTCTTAGTCTTCTCGGATGATCCAATCGCTGATCGTGCGCTGGGTACTATCGTAGTTTACCCCTATCTTGAACAGGCGCTTGCCATCGGCAGAATAGGGAATCAAATAGCCCTTTTCGTCTATCTGCCGGATCGCTTCCTCTGCAGAGCCATCATACTTGAGTTCAAAAACAAAGACGGCATCGGGCATATACACCACGGCGTCGGCCCTGCCTACCGCACTATCCTCCTCGACCCGCATGTGGGCGCCCATCAGGTTGAAGATGAGATAGAACACGGTCTGGAAATCGCGCTCGCTCTTGTTGCTCAGACGATTGGAGATGCTGGCAAGGTAGGCCTTCAGGCGAGCCATCGCCCCCTCAACATCTGCATCATAAAGCTTTTCCAGGAAATCACCCACCAGACTGTTGTTGTCCAGAGATATAGGCGAAAGATAGTTGGGCGCAAGACTTTTGAGCATGCCTATCTTCACCTCCCGGTTAGGATACTCCAACGTATAACGATGCAGCATCGGGTTGTACTTTTTGATGGTGAGGTAGCCGCTCTGATAGAGCAGCGGGAGCGCTGAAGTCATCATTTCGGGCGAAACATCAAAGTCATCCACGTCACATGACTTCTTCTCAATATCCATCACGTTGACATGATATTTCTGCAACGTCTTGATAAGATAAGTTGGCGTACCCGAGCCAAACCAGTAAGGAGCAATGTCGCGCGCATTCAGCGCCTTCACCAGGCTGAAGGGATTGAAGACATCCTCTGATTTCTTGCTGAAATGATAGCCGTCATAGAATCGCGTCAGCTCTGCCAGGCATTCCTCATACGTCATGCCAAGGGCTTCGCCCAATGCCTCAACATCCGGTTTCATCTGCGTAGTAAGTTCTGTCTTGCTGATGCCGCAGATGGCCGAATACTGGTCGAACATACTGATATTGTCGAGGTTGTTGAGCTCGCTGAAGATGCTGAGTTGCGAAAACTTAGTGATGCCCGTGATGAAACAGAACTCCAGGTATGGGTCGAGCATTTTCAAAGGACTGTAGAAGTTCTGCATGATGCGGCGAAGCAGTTGCAGGTTCTCTTTTTCATGCACTACATCCAGCAAAGGGGCGTCGTATTCATCAATGATGACCACCACCTTTTCGCCCGTCTGCTCGTAAGCTCGCTTCACGATACCTGCCAGTCTTTCATTAGGATGATTTTCACCTTCTCCCTTACCATAAAGCTCTTCGTAGGGTAAAAGCTCTAAATTAAGATAACTGTTCAAGGCATCTGCGTCAAAATGTTTGGCACCGCTGAGGTCGAAGTGGAGCACAGGATGCTTCACCCATTCCTTCTCGTAGTCAGCAATGGCCAATCCATCGAAAAGTTCTTTTCTTCCTTCGAAATAGGCTTGGAGGGTAGAGGCAAAGAGCGACTTGCCGAATCGTCTTGGACGATTCAGAAAGATGAACTTCATACCTTTCTCTCTAAATTCCGCGATGTATTGTGTCTTGTCTATATAGAGATAACCTTTCTCGCGTATCTTCGAGAATGTCTGTATTCCTACGGGATATTTGTTGACTATTTTTGCCATATTCCACTCGCTTTGCATTTTGCGCTACTAAGTTACGAAGAAAAAATGAAATACTCAAGCATATATACTATTTTTAAGCTAAAATCTCGTGGCAACGTGGCCTTTCTGCCGCAATCGCAAGTTTCCACCTGCCACGATCGTAAGTTATCGTCAGGCCCGGAGATAAGTTATCACCAAGCATGGAGGTAACTTACCCTTAGGCATGGAGACAAGCAACCCTCGGCAGGGTTTGGGCTGAGTCCACAAGATGTCAGAAGACGAATGTCATAAAGCGCTTGGTGTTTGCAGCCTTCTGTTTCAGTTCGTCCTCCATTCTCCGCATTGCCATCTTGAAGAAGAAGTGGACGAGGTGTTCGTCGGTTGCTTCTGTTCGAATCATACGAAGGGCGGAGATGTATTCTTGGCGTGCTTCGGACGGGATGATAAGAAGCGGGTGGCCTGATCGCAAAAGGATATAGTTGCTGACGAGTCTTCCTGTCCTGCCATTTCCATCGCGAAACGGATGAAGGTATTCATAGAAGCCATGAAAGCGGGCGGCAAGTATCATGGGGTGGACTGCGGCTGAGGCGATAGCCTTTTCTGTGGATTCCAATAATTTGGGAACTTTGGCTATAAGCTGCTCATGGTCGCCAAAGACAGTGTCCCCTGCCGCCATATCTGTGGTGGTGTATTCGCCCGGTATTGCCTCAGGAGAGCGATAAGAAATGGTGTGAAGGGTGACTCGCTTGTTGATTTCTTTCAGCAATGCTTCGTCGAGCGGGTGTTGCGCGTTTTGGATCACATACTCGAACGCCTCAAAGTGGTCGAGCATTTCGAAGGCCTCGAAAAGGGTCTTTCCCGCAGGAATCATACCCAGCCCTTTCTCCTTCAGCTCGCGGGTGTCATCCACGGAAAAAGAGTTGCCCTCGATGGCGCATGAATGTGTAGAAAAGAGCACTTCGTTATATTTAGTGTACTCTTCTCTATCCATCTTGTTGATGATAAGCGCTTGATACTTACACCTTAGGCTCTCATATAGCTTTATTTCCTCTTCGAATGCCATAGACGTGGTTTTTGTCTTATGCAAAGTTAGTGCAAACCGAGAACAATACAAAAAGAATCACATACTTTTTTATATTTTGTGCGAAAATGGAGCGGCAGGGTTTGTTTCCATACCGTTTGCTGCTAACGAAGGCGCCCTGTGCAGCGAGTATGGCAAACAACAATGCTACATCAGTTCTCTTTTAAACCAAAGTTCAAATACGCTATCAGCAAGGAATATACCCTCTTTTTCTATGGTGATGATCTCTTTGTCCATCAAGCTTTTCTTTATGCGGTCTATATTTGACTTGCTACCCAGAGGGTATGTTTCTGAGACCGCCTGGGTGGTAAATCCAGCATGTATGCCTTGGCACAAAAGGCGAATGAAGTTGAGCTGATAGGTGGTGAGCCCCTCGGTCTGTTGTATAAAGAGACCGCTGCTTTGTTCCAGCAGGGCTTTCAGACCTTCCTCGAAACTTTCCTCATTTACTTCTTTCTCTGTTTCGGCCATCACGTTCCAGGCCATTTGCTGCACATAGGAAGAGTAATTCTTCACCACTTGGCATATTCTGCCAGCATACGCTTCGCTTATCTTCTTGCCATACTTCTCGAATCGGGAACAGATGAAGGGGACCCAATATTCCGTAGGGATGCATTTGAGATGGATCATCTCGCCAAACTGGTAGAAAGGCATACGGCGACTTTGGAATATATTCTCCATCAGATGTTTCTTGCTGCCACCAACCGACATACCATATACAAAAGCTTTTTCCATCACCTTTTCTCCTTTATTCGATTAGGCTACAAAGGTAAGCAAAAAAGATGGAGTTCACAAGTCTGTGGACCACAACATTGTGAACTTGGTCGGAAAATCGGTTTTTGGCGCGAGGAGCGGGACGGGGAGAAGTCAGCTGCGCCGTTCTGTCTCAAGCAGTTGTCTTTTGGCATCCAGTCCGCCAGCGAAGCCTGTCAGGGAATGGTCGGACCCGATGACGCGATGGCAGGGAATGATGATGCTGATGCCGTTGGCGCCAATGGCTTGTGCCACGGCTCTTGCGCCTTGGGGGTTGTTGAGGCTGAGGGCAATGTCTTGGTAGGTGCGCGTCTCGCCGTATGGTATCTCGCACAACGCCCGCCATACTTGCTGTTGAAACGCTGTGCCGACAGGGTGGGTCTTGAGGTCGAAAGTCTTGCGAACGCCAGCAAAATACTCGTCAAGTTGCCTCTTGGCGCTCTCCAAGACTTCCGACGTAGCCTCGGTCAACGCTGCATCCATGTGCCTTATGAGTCTGCGCCTGTTGCGCTCGGCGCGTGGACTCTCGCGCCAGTCGCAAAGGCACAATTCGTCGCCAATGGACGCCAGGGTGATTTCCCCGCAAGGAGCGCAATAGTGCTGAAAATGTATGGTCTTTCTCATTCCTTCTTGCTCAAGACATAGACCCTTGTTTCGCAAGGGTTGAGGCTGCCCACGCTCAAGTTGTTCTCTATTTCCCCTTCGGTCTGCGACCATATTTCGCGGCAGATGTACCGGGTGTTGGCTTTCAGATAAATGGCCGTGAGGGGAATGGCTGGTACGCTCGCTGCCGAGGTAGCGCGATTGGTGATCGAAACGGCTATGCGACTGTCTGTCAGGTCTTTGACAAATACGTCATAGCCCGAGGGGGAATAGTCGGTGGTGCCTGTCGAAAGGACTTCCATGTATTCGGCCTGCTGGCCCAGCGCGTCTTGGTTGATGGCGAGGATTTCCTGGTTGGTCAACGTCTGCACGTCGGCTTCGGTGATGAGCGGGTGGGGCATGGGCTGGTCGCTATTAGCCTCGCCCTTAGGGGCCTCGCGCAGGTCGCAGGTCAGGGCCAGAGGACTTGCCAACATGCTCCACAAGGACATCTGTGTGCGTGCCTGCGCGTCGGTCAGTCCTGTGATCTTTCCTCCGTTGGTTTGATGCTCTGCCGTATTGTTGCTGGGTCCTGCGAGGCCATGAAGGCCAATGCACATCATGTCGAGGTCGTTGAAGTGGTTCACGCCGGCATACATCCAGAGGCGGCGGGTCTCGTCCACACCTCCTATCACGCCCGGACGCGACGGGTTGCCAATCCAGTCCTCGCGCGCATCACTTGTCGATCGCCAACTGCTACCACCTGCGGCGGCTCCCCACGTCCAAGGCTGGGTCTTTCCCCATTCGCAGATATTATACACGAAAGGCACTTCGCCCTTTGCCTTGCGCGTCTCGTTGAGGGCAGCCACGGCTTCGCCCATCCGCGTGTAGCTCACCTTGGTGCTCGCCTCGCTATTGCAATAGTCGTATTTGAGCATATCGACACCCCATGAGTCGAACAAGTCAAGATGCTGGTTCTCAAAGCCATAGGACCCTGGCTGATAGTTCTCGCAGGTCATGCTGCCCGCATCACTATAGATGCCGATCTTCAGTTTGCGGTTGATCGCCTTCAAGGCAGTCTTCAGGCCGCTAATGCCTTCGGGAAACTTTGTGGGGTCGTATGTGAGTTTTGCTTTGTCGCTTTCCTGCGTTGCCCAGGCGTCGTCGAGGACAATGGTGTTGAATCCCGCGTCTATCAATCCGTATCTCTCCATGCCTTTGGCTATCTCTACCATCTTGTCGTGGCTGATGGCACGGGCAAACCAGTTCCATGTGAGCCAGCCCATCATGGGGGTGGCCGACTGCAAGTGGCTGCTGACGACCAGCCGGATCTTGGCTTGCTTTTCTTCGCCATCCGCACCCACGAGATTTACCGTGTAGGCGTATTCGCCCTCTGCTTTTGGGGCAACGCCTGCCACATACTTGTATTTGTTGCCCGTCTCGATACGGTCTTCTTTGAGCGAAAGCGTTGATATTGAGCCAAAATCTACACTCGACACGGTCTCGCCTTCGTGGGTAGTCAACTTGTGGAGATATTGAGCTCCGGGCAGCGCATACATAAGGGACGCGCAGGGCATGGAGGCTGCTGCAGGGTCGATGATCTCCCATGCAGAATTGGCGTCGCTTGCTGTCCAAAGGTTGAGCATGCTGCCGTCCTCTATGCCGCCTGTGAAATTCCATGCTGGCGAAGATGTGCTCGGGTCTGCTACTGAGCCCGGAATGATGGCTATCGTTTCATCCGAAAGGCAAAGCAGTTGCCAAGTATTGGCTTCGTCTGCATGGGCAGTATATCTTACATGGCTGTTGGTGGTAGTTTTTGCATTACCGCCATTCTGTGCTATCGTATAATAGATGTAGCAGTTGGCTGTTTGGTCGTAAATGTAGTACTGGCCATACGTTTTCTCTATAAATATAAATTTGTCGGCTTCGCTTCGATGGGTAGTATGCGACAGGTTCTCCTCCGTCTTCTTGACATAAGCGGTAGGCGTGTATAAAATATAAGGATATTGCCTTTCGGCGTCCACGCTTATGGTAGGTGTGAAAAGCTGGATGAATTTCACGTCTATTTGGTAGTTGGCGTTGTCCACGGTAACTTTGGTCACATAGCCGCCGCCCACTTTTACCCTCACGTTTGCTGCCTCAAGTTTCGCCGACTTGATGTGCGAATCGCCTTGGGCGTTCAGACCACGAAATTCCTGACCGTTGATGATGACAACGGCTTCGCTGGGCATACCGTCGCTAAAGAGGGTGTAGTCATGCTCGGCATCTGCTTCGTCTATTCTCTCCTCCCAACTGCTTGCCTTCGGGCGAAAGTGACAATAGGTTTTGGCAGAGGAGGACGTTTGGGTTGCGACATTCCCAGCAATGGTATTCAAAGCTAATGCCAGTATGTATGCCACAAATAGTTTTTTTCTCATTTTGCTTTTGCTATTTTATTCTGTTTGGCCGCGAAGTGTCCTTGAATTTTTTTGGCAGCAATACCTATCAACGACCTTTGGGAGGACAAAGGTAAGTAAAAGCGTTGGGATTCTTTCTTTTCTGCGGAAAAACATGCTTGTAGGTTGCCCAAAAAATGAAGTTAACTTCATAGGCCCACGAAGTTATATTCATAGGCCTACGAAGTTATATTCATCGGCCTACGAAGTTAACTTCATTTTTTACCCCACTTTTGAGGCCAGCTCGCATGGAATGAGCAGGTAGGCAGTTGGGCGTAGGAAACGCGGCTGTTCTTATGGGACTCTCCATCCCGAAGCCATCCCGAGACCATCCCGAAGGATTGCCGGTTGGGTTTCGGGCCTTGCCAAAGAGAGCAGGCGGGGCTTTTCCCTCCGTCTGACCCCTTTCTTTGCCCATCCTGCCCTTTCTTTTCGTCTTTCCAGCCCTATATATAAATAAGGAGAAAATTATCCATATAATATTAAGGAGAAAAGATCTCCCAATGGTGGCGGGCTCCGACCGATCGTACCTTCGTGCCTTTCGTTTGTCCCACAACCCAGTATTTCCTCTTCGCGTTCCCCGTTTTTCCTCTCCAACGCATCATTTTCCTACCCCGTCAACCTGCTTTTCCTCCCTGGCATCCCTGTTTTTCTTCTTTTTCACCCCTTATTCTCCTCAGATCGGCCCTCATCGCAAGCGAATCGCAACCTCCCGCTTTTCCTCCGTTTTCCCTCCTTTTTCCCTTTAATGCCCTATCTTTGCCTTATTTTTGTCAAATAACGCGAAAAACTACCGATTTTCGCAAACTTTTCTTTCGAAACATTTGGAGGGTATTAAAAAACACCGTACCTTTGCACCCGCTTTTCCGAATAAAGCACACGCCGAGAAAGGGAGAGCGATAAAGATAAGCGATCTTTGAAGAGATTTACATAAGACAGAGAGTAGTACAAGAAGCGGATGCTTCCGGTCATTTTGGCCAGGTCGCATCCGGGTAAAGAAGAAGAGCCGTCCATTTTTTTTGGAACAGGTGCTTTGAGCCCAATCTTCGGTACATCTGGATGAGCGTCCTTGAGAACAGAGACAAAGTCTTTCCCTTTTCGTAAGGGAAGTCAAACGGATATTTTACAATGGAGAGTTTGATCCTGGCTCAGGATGAACGCTAGCTACAGGCTTAACACATGCAAGTCGAGGGGAAACGATAGGGAAAGCTTGCTTTTCCTAGGCGTCGACCGGCGCACGGGTGAGTAACGCGTATCCAACCTGCCCATGTCTGGGGAATAACCCGTCGAAAGGCGGACTAACTCCCCATGGTCTCCGATGAGGACATCTGAATTGGAGTAAAGCTTTGCGGACATGGATGGGGATGCGTCTGATTAGGTAGTAGGCGGGGTAACGGCCCACCTAGCCTACGATCAGTAGGGGTTCTGAGAGGAAGGTCCCCCACATTGGAACTGAGACACGGTCCAAACTCCTACGGGAGGCAGCAGTGAGGAATATTGGTCAATGGACGAGAGTCTGAACCAGCCAAGTAGCGTGCAGGATGACGGCCCTATGGGTTGTAAACTGCTTTTATAAGGGAATAAAGTGAGTCTCGTGAGACTTTTTGCATGTACCTTATGAATAAGGACCGGCTAATTCCGTGCCAGCAGCCGCGGTAATACGGAAGGTCCGGGCGTTATCCGGATTTATTGGGTTTAAAGGGAGCGTAGGCCGTGAGGTAAGCGTGTTGTGAAATGTAGGCGCCCAACGTCTGCACTGCAGCGCGAACTGCCCCACTTGAGTGCGCGCAACGCCGGCGGAACTCGTCGTGTAGCGGTGAAATGCTTAGATATGACGAAGAACCCCGATTGCGAAGGCAGCTGGCGGGAGCGTAACTGACGCTGAAGCTCGAAAGCGCGGGTATCGAACAGGATTAGATACCCTGGTAGTCCGCGCGGTAAACGATGGATGCCCGCTGTTGGGCCAACTGGTTCAGCGGCCAAGCGAAAGCATTAAGCATCCCACCTGGGGAGTACGCCGGCAACGG
>ENA-OZHJ01001045-OZHJ01001045.1-human-gut-metagenome-genome-assembly--contig:-NODE-1045-length-11354-cov-14.994867_pt1 | contig 11354 bp, 8 predicted proteins | sample MGYA00244663_ERZ653672 | MGnify/ENA primary metagenome ERZ653672 (study PRJEB26926, sample SAMN06165215) | human gut metagenome | biome: ENVO:00009003; feature: ENVO:2100002; material: ENVO:00002003... | reverse complement strand
CGCTTCTTCATGCGGCGGCCAGCCAGAGCGTAGTTGCCGCTCTTCATGACCTGCTGCTTAGCCATCTTAAAGTGCTTGCTCTTGCAGCCGTAGAAGCCCTTGGCCAGCTTCAGCATCTTCTTGCGACGTTTGTGAGTCATGGTTGCGCCCTTAATACGTGCCATTTTTTATATCTCCTTTAGTTATCTCAGTAGAATGTGTTTGCCTGCGGCTCGCTCTTAGGCGTAGGGCAGCATGCTCTTGATGGTAGCTGCGTTGGTCTTATCAACGTAGCTGGGCTGACGGTAACCACGGGTCAGCTTGGTGGTCTTCTTGGTCAGGATGTGGCTGCGGAATGCATGGCCGCGCTTGATCTTGCCGTTCTTGGTCAGCTTAAAGCGCTTCTTAGCGCCGGAGTGCGTCTTCAGTTTCATCTTAGCCATTTTAGTATCCTCCTAAAATTAGTCCTTATTGGGTTTCGGGATCAGCAGAATGGACATCGTGCGGCCCTCGAGGACCGGCGGCTTATCCATGCTTGCCTGAGGCAGGGCCTCAGCAAAGCGCTTCAGCACGTCAGCACCGAGTGCGCTGTGCGCCATCTCACGGCCGCGGAAACGGATCGAGGCCTTTACCTTGTGGCCAGCGGCCAGGAACTTGGCCGTCTGGTTCAGCTTGGTGTTGAAGTCGTTGGTGTCAATGTTGAGCGAGAGGCGGGTCTCTTTGACTTCGACCACCTTCTGGTTCTTCTTGGCTTCCTTCTCCTTCTTCTGCTGTTCAAAGCGGTACTTGCCGTAATCCAGCACCTTGCACACAGGCGGGACAGCCTGCGGGGCGATCTTGACCAGATCAAGTCCGGCATCCTCAGCAGCGCGCATGGCCACCTGAATGCTGACCACGCCCTTCTGCTCGCCGTCGGCTCCGATCAGGCGAACCTCACGGTCACGGATCTGACCGTTGATCTCCAGTTCCTTCGACTTTCCAGCGGTAGCGATAATGAATGCACCTCCAAACAATAGTCCATAGTGTTGCGTTTTTTGGCATAGAAAACGCGGCCGCCCCAGTTTCGGGACAGCCGCGCAAAATTCACTCAAAAGCGCGATTCGGTCTTCAAGACGAATCGGTTCAGGGTATAGCCCGGGGATCCTTACCCCTCAAGGCGAGCGCGGCACAGGCCGTAGCTGCTTTCTTTACTCGGATATTCTACCACACCCCGGGGAGGCTGTCAAGCATTTTTATGCGGGAATTTGAAAAATATTCTTAAACTTCAATCAGCTCCCCCAGCTCCAGCGAATATATCCCTTTATATGTCACCCGCCGGGGGGCGAAGCGCTTCTCAATGGCCTTGGCATAGAGCTCCAGCTGAGCGCGGTAGGCGCGGACGAAATCGGCAGGAGTCTTGCGGCGGTCCGTCTTGTAGTCCAGAAGCTCGAGGTGGTCGGGGTAGACGAGGACGATGTCCGCGATGCCCTGCACCAGCACCCCGGCGTCGGCGGCAGGGCCGTCGGGCAGGGCGCGGCCCTGGGCAGCCATGACCTCGGCGGCAGGCAGCGACGTGATAAAAGCCAGCTCCCGCAGCACATCCTCTGCCCCGCAGATGCGGCGGAACGCCTCGCTGCGCACAAAGCGGAGTATCTTATAGACATCCAGCTTCCCGGCAATGGCGGGGGGCGTGAGCTGCGCCGCCGCCTGACGCTCCCGCTCGGCGCGGACGGCATCCAGAACGGCGTCGTCCTCTGCGTCCCGCACAGCGGCCAGCGCCCCGAAGTCGGCGTGCTCGAGGAAGGCATGGAGAGCCGTACCCATCTCGGCGGCGGTGAGGCCGTCCTTCGAGAGGAAGCCCGGGCGCTCGAGGGTGGTCTGCTCAGCAGCGTGGACGAGGCTGGTCACGCTGACCTTGGCCGGGATGTCCGCCAGCGCTGCCGCCGGATACCGCCAGCCGAAGCCCTGCCGCAGCGTCTCCACAAGGGCCGGGTCGGCCTTGGGCCGGGGCGGCTCTTCCGCCTCGGCGGGAGCCTCTTCGGGCGGGAGGACATCGGCCTGCACCGTGAGGGCGATGGTGCTTCTGGTGTCCGCAAAGGGCAGCTCGAGGTTCCCCGCCAGACGGCGGAGAGGCCCGCCGTTGGGGTGGACGAGGAGCGCCGCCCGCAGCCAGTCGGCGAAGCTGCCTGCCTGAGCGTTCAGGGTCTCCCCCGCCCCGGCGGCGAGGAAGGCGGCGGCTTTGGCGAAGGGGTTGGACGTCCGGCCGATGCCCAGCGGGACCGTCAAGATCAGCTTATCCTGCGCCCGGGTGAGGGCCACATACAAAAGCCGCATCTGCTCGCTCCGCATCTCGGCGGCATGGACCGTGGAGAGGGCGGTGTAGGCCGCCGTCTTATAGGCCCCCTCGCCGCCCTCGGGACGGAGACGGAGACCCGCGCCGCAGACGCGGTGGAGCAGGACGGGCTGGCGGGTGTCGGCGGCGTTGAACTGCCGGGCCGTGTCGGCCACGAACACCACCGGGAACTGCAAGCCCTTGGAGCGGTGGATGGTCATGATGGTGACGCAGCCGGGCCGCGCCCCGCCGGGGGCAGTCTCCTGCCCGGTGGAGCCCGCCAGCGTGGCCGCGTCGATGGCACGGACGAGGGCCGAGATGCCGCCCGCGCCCGCCCCTGCGCAGAAGGAGGCGAAACGCCGCGCGTCCTCCCGGCGGCGCTGGCCGTTCTCCATGGCACCGAGGGCGGCGAGGTAGCCGGTGGAAACAAAAATTTCTTCCAGCAGTTCCTCCACCGGCACGCTCCGGGCCATCCGGCGCAGGGCCGTCAGACGCTGGTAGAACGCCTGCACCCGGCGGGTGAAGTCATCCTCCGCCCCGCTCTGGACGGCCTGTAAAACTGCGCCGTAGAGGCTGATGCGGGTGTGCTTATCGGGTGTCTGCGCTCCGGCTCGGAGGCGGACGAGGTCGTCGTCCGTAAAGCCGAACATCGGCCCCAGCATAGCGGCAGCGAGATAGATGTCCTGCGCGGGGTTGTCGATGACCCGCAGCAGGGCGATGAGGGGGCGGATGTGGGGCGCGTCCAGCAGGTTCTCCCTGGCGTCGGCGTAGACCGGGATGCCCCGGGCCGTCAGGGCCTCGGCGTAGGCCGGAAAGTCGCCTCTCGCCGCCAGCAGGACACAGCAGTCCTCGTACTGCACCGGGCGGGTGGTGCCGCCGTCCCGCACCGGCTCACCGGAAGCCACCATCGCCTCGATGCGGTCGGCGATATATTTTGCGTCCGTCTCGGCGGCATCGTCGGGCAGGAAGTGGGCCTCCACACTGCCCTCGTACGCGCCGGGTGCGCCGCAGACGAGGCGCTGTCCGTCGCCGTAGGCCGTGTCGCCCAGAGCAGGCGTCATGAGCTGTTCGAAGATAAAGTTGATGCCCGCCACCACCTGCGGGGCAGAGCGGAAGTTGGCGTCCAGCGCCAGCATGGCGTTCTCGCCGGGCCTGCCGTCTTCGGGCCGGGGGCGGGCCTCGCCGCCGGGCAGGAGGGGCCAGCTCTCCAGCTTTTCCCGGAAGATGCTGGGGTCCGCCTGACGGAAGCGGTAGATGCTCTGCTTTAAGTCGCCCACGAGAAAGAGGTCATCCCCTGCCGGGCTGGCCAGACAACGGTAAAGGGCGTCCTGCAGGGCGTTCGTGTCCTGATACTCATCCACCATGACGGCGGCGTAGCCCTGCCGGATGCCCTGACACAGCTCGGTGGGCTGGCCGTCGGCGTCCCGCAGGAGCCGCAGGGCCAGATGCTCGAAATCGCTGAATTCCAGCAATCTTCTCTCCCGCTTCCGGGCCGCAAAGCGGACGTCAAAGTCCCGCACGGCGGCAAAGAGGGCGCGGAGGCAGGGTTCGGCAGCGCGGCGGTCAAGCTCGGCTTCGTCGAGGCTGCAACTGATGAGATCTTCGATTTTCTCAAAGAGCTTCGCGGCCTCGTCGGCCCGGGTCTTGACGGCGTCCTTGTGCTCACCGGTGAGCCGCTTTTTCATATTTTTGAGGCCGGGGGCCTGTTCCATGCCGAGGACGTAGGGCGTCAGCCTGTCGTAGAGAGGCGTCCATTCCCCCGCCCCGGCCAGACGCTCCACCTCGCCCAGCAGGGCGGCGGAGTTTTCCAGCCGTTCGAGGGGTTCGGCGAACTTCTCATTCACTGCCGCCACGGCCTTTTCCTTGGCGGCAGGGGTCTTTTTGCTGGCCTCGGCGTCGGCCTGCGCAGTCACGAAGTCCTCCCTGCAGTCGTTCAGCGCGGCGCAGAGCAGCTCCTTCGCAGCCCGGGCAGAGCGGGCGGCCTCCTGCATCAGAATATCATGCCAGCAGGTGCGGGCAAAGCCGTTCTCGTCCTGCCACGGGGCCAGCATCTCGTCCAGCTTTTTATCGTAGTCCGGCAGGGCGCGGAGGAAGTCATAGACCTGCAGAACAGCCTCCCCCGCCGCCTTGTCGGTGCGGCCCTTGCCGTAGAGGTCGGCGAAGGCGCAGAAGTCCGCATCCTGATAGGCCGCTTCCAGCGTCTCGGAGAGGGCCGCGTTCCGCAGCATCTCCACGCTGCCGGGGTCGGCAGGGGTGAAGTCCGGCGGGATGTCCAGCGCCTGAAAGTGCTTGTGGAGCAGATCGAGGCAGAAGGCGTCGATGGTGCAGATGGGGGCTCTCTGCAGCAGCATCCGCTGGCGGCGGAGGGCCGTGTTGCCCGGCTCTGCCTGACTGCGGCGGAGCAGCGCCTGCCCGATGCGGGCGCGGAGCTCTGCGGCGGCGGCGTTGGTGAAGGTGACAATGAGGAGCCGGTCGGCGTCCACGGGATGTTCCGGGTCGGTGATGAGCCGGACGGCCCGCTCCGTCAGCACGGCGGTCTTGCCGCTGCCGGCGGCGGCGCTCACCAGCAGCGCACCGCCCCGGTCGTCGATGGCGGCACGCTGGGCCGGGGTCCATTTTGTCTCGCTCACTGGTCTTCCTCCTTTTTCTCTTCCGGTTCAAAAGGCTTTGCAGGGGCGTCCAGCGCCCGCTCTCCGATGCCGTCCTCATGGCAGCAGATGAAACCGTAGTCACACCACCGGCAGGGGCTGCGGCCCGTGACCAGCGGCTCGGCGGCGATGCAGCCGCCGTAGAGCTGTTCGCCCATCTGGGTCACAAGGTCGTCCAGATGGAGCTGGATGCGGGAGAGCTTGGCCTTGTCGGCACGTTTCTCTTTCTGGTAGGGGCTGGGTACACCGCCCCGGAAGCTGAAGGGCAGATACCGCCCCGTCTCCTCGGCGTCCATGGCGTCGAAGACCTTCTGTTCATCCCGGACGAGGCCGTCCAGCTTGTATTCCATGCTCCGGGCAGCCTTGCCCCGGGTGGTCGTCTCGGGGGCCGGGTCGGCCAGCAGGTACAGCACACCCGCAGGTTCTGCCCCGGTGAATCGTCCGTCGGCGTCCCGGGTCAGGCTGAACAGGTAGAGCAGCATCTGACAGTCGAGGCCGCAGTAGACTTCCCGCAGGTCGAGCTTTTTCGTGCCGGTCTTATAGTCCACCACCCGCACCCAGCGGGTGCCGTCGTCCTCGATCCACTCGTCGGCGCGGTCCACGGTGCCGATGAGCTGCACCGTCCGGCCATCCGAGAGGCGGTAGGTCTGGCCCCGCACGGCGTCCTCGCCGGGGCCGATCTTCAGCTCACAGGCCACCGGTTTGAAGCTGGACTGGCGCTGCTCGTCCCGCAGGTAGCAAAGCAGGCCCGTCATGCTCTTTTTGAGGCGGGAGAGCAGATAGGCGAAGCGGGCCGTGTCCTCGGGGAGGTAGCGCTTTGCATACTCATCTACGAGAAGCCCGGCCAGCGCCGCCATGGCCTCGTCGTCGAGGTCAAGAAAGGGCTGTAAGCCAGCGCAGGGGTTGTCAGGGCCGGGGTGGGGGTCGAGGGCCATCTGGAGCACCCAGTGCATGAGGGTGCCGCTCTGGTCGGCGGAGAGCTCGGCCCGCTTGCGGGGGCGCAGACCCAGCACGTACTGCAGGAAATAGCCGTACCGGCAGGTGTAGTATTTTTCGAGCTGACTGGGCGAGATGCGGAGCCGCCGGCCCAGCAGCGTTTCCAGCGCCTCGAGGTCGCTGACCTGACGGGGGCTGCGGCCCGCCATCCGGCGCAGGAGGGCGAGGCCCTCGGGTTCTGCCCCGCCGGGGGCATGAAGGGCCTCGGTGAGGCTGGCGCGTTCGATCTCCGTCAGGGGCCAGCCGCCGCCCAGCACGTCGAGGCCGTCGGCGGCAGTGGCCGCGAGGTCAGTCAGGTCGAGTTCCGGCGCACCCGGTCTCAGCACGTCCACGATGGGCTCGAGGGCGGCGCAGAGGGTCTGGCCCTGCCCCTTCGGCCAGCTGAGCCAGAGGCCTCTGGCCGGGGCGGTGAGGGCTTTATAAAAGCAGACCTGTTCCCGCACCACCCGGTTCTCGAAGCAGTCCGGAAGCTCGATCTCCTGCGCCATCAGGGCGTCGCGGTCGGCGTGGGTCAGCAGGCCCGTCTCGCCGGGCGCGGCGGGGAATTCGCCCTCGGAGAGGCCCAGCACAAAGACATAGTCCGGTGCGTCAAGGCGCATCTTGCCTGCGCTGGCCAGCACCACGGCGTCCAGCGTCTGGGGGATGTGGCCGAGGTCGGACGAGCGCAGCAGCAGCCCGAACAGCTCTTCGTACTCGGGGATGGTGACGCTCTGGCCGCCCAGCAGGCCTGCCATCTCGTCCAGCAGTCCCATGACCACGTTCCACTCCCGGGCGGCTTCCTCGGCGGCGGGGATGCCCCGCTCGGCCCGGATGGCCTCCACCTGCGCGGCCTGAGCGTCCTCCGCGCCCAGCTCCTTCAGGCAGAAGTAAAGGGCACGGCTCATCTGCTCGGCGTTGGCAGAGCGGAGCTTCCCGCGCAGGCCGTCGGCGGCGGTGATAAGAAGGGCGCGGGCCTTTTCGGCCCGGGCGAGGTTTTCTCTGTCCTCGTCGGTTGGCTCCACATCACCGAAGCCCCGGGGGTTCTTCTCGAAGGGTGCGCGCCACGCCGCCGCATTCGGCGACCAGGTGTAGGCGTAGTTCTCGAGGGCGCAGACCTCTTCCTCGGTGAGGGCGCAGAGGCCGGTCTTGGCCAGGGTGGTGAGCTGTTCCGTCAGCTCCGCACCCCGAGCAATGGCCAGCAGACACCGCACCGCCGTGGCCGGGGCGCTGAACTCGGGCGTCGTCGGCTCGTCGCAGTAGAGAGGGATGTCCGCCATCCGGAACTCGTACTTCACGGCGGCGCGGTATTTCGAGATGTCGCGGCAGACCACCGCCACCTTCCCGCAGCGGACGCCCTGCCGCATGAGGCGGCGGATGGCGGCAGCGGCGGCGCGGGCTTCTTCCTCCCGGCTGGGAGCGGCGAATAATTTTATTTCCGGACAGGCCGGAGGCGGGTCACACCGGCCCGCGGCCAGCAGCTGGGCCGCAGCGGCGAGGCCGGGGGCGTCGGCGTGGCGCACGTCCCGGCGCAGCAGTTCCGGCACAGCCACCGCAGTGCCGTTCCGGCGGGCCAGCTGGCGCAGCTGCGCCGCCACCTGCTTCGCGCCGGAGAAAAGGCTCATGTCCCCCGGCACGAGCGGGGTGCCGTCGTCGCAGAGGGCCACCGTCACGGTGGGCAGCGAGGCCAGCAGAGCGCCCATCAGCCGCTTTTTCGGGGCGTTGAAGGTGTCGAACTCGTCGATAAAGACGGCCCTGTCCCGCAGGAACTCCGGCAGTTCGCCCCGGGCCAGTGCGGCCTCGAGGCGGGATGCGGCCAGCTCCAGCCGGTCGGAGGGGTCCATGCCTGTCCCGGCCAGCAGGGTCTCGTAGCCCTGAAAGATGAGGGCCAGTTCGCTGAGCTTGGCGCTGTCGGTGCCGCAGTCCTGCGCCAGCTCATAGAGCTGCCGGCCCGAGAGACCCGCGCTCTTGAGCTCGTCGATGGTCTCGGCGGCCATCTGGCAGAAGGCGGCCGAGCGGCGGTGGCGGTAGTAGTAATGGACGTTGTCCTGTAGTTCCTCGAGGGCGCGGCGCACCAGCACGGCACGGCCCGCATCGCTGAGGGTCTGGACGGCAGAGCCGCCTTCCGCCGACAGGATATGCTCGGCGAGGCTGGTGAAGGAAAAGCTCTCCACCAGTCCGCTCAGCGCGTCGCCCAGCTCCCGGTGGATGCGGCCCTCGGTGGACGAGGTGAACTGCTCCGGCACCAGCAGGATGCTCTTCTCCCCCGCCTCGGCCCGCGCCCGGATGCGCTGGTACAGCAGGGTGGTCTTTCCGCTGCCGGAGCCGCCTAAAAGTAGTTTTAACATAAAGACCCTCTCAGTCTCGCTTCGCTCGACAGCTCCCCCAAAGGGGGAGCCACTGGCGTGTCGGTCAGGCCCACGCCAGACGAACAAAGCACGATATTTCATAAACAGTAGTGCCTTGCTGCCCAGATTTACGGCAGCTTGACAAATGAAATTTGTCCAGAAGCGCCTGCCCCCGTAAGCGAGGCCCTCTCTTTTGCGCCCTGTCGGGCCTCAGGCGGGCAGTAGAAAGTGGCCCGGTACGCCAGAGGCTCCCCCTTTGGGGGAGCTGTCACGCCTGCGGCGTGACTGAGAGGGCTCCTGCCGGGCAAGCGCTTTTATTTCATTGTACCACAAAATTGCAGCGACATCTATTCTGTGGTACAATGAAGAAAAAATCATCTCAGAAAGAGGACACCTGCATGAAAATTTTAGCAGTAGATTACGGCGACAGCCGCACCGGCCTCGCCACCTGCGACCGCACCGAGTTCCTGACTTCCCCCATCACCCCTCAGATCACCGTCAAGGCCCGGGACAAAGTTGCCGCCAGAGTCTGCGAGGTGGCAAAGGAGATCGAAGCCGAGCTCATCGTCATCGGCCTGCCGCTGAACATGGACGGCACCGAGGGCGAGCGCGCCCGCAAGAGCCGCAAGCTTGCCAAAACCGTTGAGATCTGGAGCGGCCTGCCCGTCCGGATGTGGGACGAGCGCCAGACCACCTGCGCCGCTGCTGACCTCCTCGACGAGAGCGGCACCTTCGGCGCAAAGCGGAAAAGCATCCTCGACTCGGTGAGCGCGACGGTGATATTGGACGACTACATCCAGTGGCGGAAGGAGCATCCGGGGGAGGTCTGAACGCCCCCGCCGCCCCTGTGGCAAAGTTTCTTTGCGAAGTCCGGACAGTTTGTTGCAAAGTCCACAGAAAATCGTCGTTTTCCGGTTTGTTTTCACAATTTTTCTGAGCCGAATTTGTATAGTTTTCCGGCTTGACAGCACCGGCCCTTCTCCGATAAAATGAGGGCAGAAGAACCCCCTGACCAGATGGCCGGAGAGGACGCTTCTTCATGAGAAAAAACAACTGGACTCACCAAAACAAAAACGATTGGAGGCGACCCACATGACAAAACTGAGAAAGCTGACTGCCCTGCTTCTGGCCGGTGCACTGACCCTTCTGCTCCTGACCGCCTGCAGCGGTGGCGGCGGTTCTTCCGGCCCGAAGGCCCAAGCCGAAGCCGAAGCCAATGTGATGCAGGCCATCAACAACGACCGCGCCAACAGCCGCGCCGCGCCCCTGAGCAATGACCCTGATATGCAGCGTATCGCCAAAAAAAAGCTTGCCGAAGCCAATCTGGACGCCAATCTGAACGGCAGCATTGGAAAATATAAGTTCTACAACGACGTAAAGTACGATAGAGAAACTTCGACCCTGACCCTCATCGCCCAATACGATTATCAGAACACCAAGCTGGATGATCTCATCGGTTGCATCACCGAGGGCAATAAGTCTTCTAACCTGAATTTCAATCATTCCAGTAAATGGACCAAGGTAGGCGTAGCAGCCAAGATCTATAACGGGAAGACCTACATCGCCATCACTCTGCAGGTAAAGACGACCTGACCTGTCCCTTTTTCCCCATAAACGCAGATCACCCGCCAGTTGGCGGGTGATTTTTTTGCAGCCGTCCCACCGCCCGGAGGGCGGAAAAGCAGCTTCTTATTCAAATTTCGTGATGCTCACGTTGTTGATGGTGATGGGTTCGGTGGGGCGCTGAGCTTCATCCACGCCGGTCTGGGCGATGGTGTCTACCACTTCCATCCCTTCGTACACCTGCCCGAAAACAGTGTCGGTGTAGTCGAGGTAGGGTGCGCCGCCCGCTGTCTGGTAGGCGTTCACCACGTCAGCCCGCCAGCCGGCGGCGTTCATCTGGTCGATGAGCTCCTGCGTCACCGAACTGCTGCCCGGCAGGGTCTCCATAACATAGAAGACGCTGGCGCAGTCGCCGGAGGCGTCCGCTGCCGCACAGAGTGCGCCGGAATAGTGGTGGAGCTTATCGGTGGTCTCGGCGGAGAAACGGTTCCCGTTCCAGATGGTGGTGCCTCTGCCGTCCGCGCCCTGCCCGGCCTCCACCACGAAGTCCTTCTCCACCCGGGTGACGGTCAGTCCGTTGTAAAAGCCCTGCTGGGCCAATGTCGTGAAGTTCTGCACGGCCTGCGGGGCCTCGGTGGAAAAAAGCACTGCTTTGAACACGCCTGCCGAGGTATCGAACACCGCGATGGTGTCCCCCGCCGCCGGGTGGGCGAACTGCAGCTCTGCCGACTCCACAGCCGGGCGGCTGACCGTCTGCACCGTGCCGGCCTTTCCGCCCTGGATGCTGGAGAGGATATTATGTGCACTGCATCCGGCCAGAACTGCCGTCAGGGCCAGTGCCGCCATTATTTTTTTCAAGGCTCTCATGAGCGGGCCTCCCTGTCCATATATTATAGCAAAGATGGCTTTTCAAAAGCTATCGCTATAGTATATCACATTCCGGCCCGGGAAGCGAGAGGGAAAAGCGTGAAAATTTGTTATTGGATTTCTATGCGAAAAACATCTTGACGAGCGGGCAAAAAAACGCTACACTATAGGCGTACCCGGAACCCACAGCTCAGAAGGAGCAGAGTGGGCAGGGTGTGACAGTTATTCCATTTTTTAGATATTTGACAGGAGAACGTGACTTATGGCAGAAGATATGAACAAGTCCGCCGCTGAGACCGAAGAGGAATATCAGCCTGACCTGATGACCCTTGAGGACGAGGACGGCAATGAGGTCACGTTTGAAGTGATCGACGCTCTGGACCATAAGGGCGTGCATTACCTGGCCGTTGTCGAATACGCCGAGAATGAGGAAGACCTGGACGAGGACGCCCAGCTGGTCATCCTGAGCGTCGGCGAGGACGACGAGGGCGAGTATCTCGATGTGGTCGAGGACGATGAGACCCTGCTGGAAGTCAGCAAGCTGTTCGAGAAGCGTCTGAGCGACCAGTTCGAGATCGAGTGATTTTTCAGCAAAGACTTCCTGCCCGGCACGATTTGTTGCGGTTTATATGATCCTACTAATCATTCAACGGGAGCTTGGAGTTC
>ENA-OZHJ01001017-OZHJ01001017.1-human-gut-metagenome-genome-assembly--contig:-NODE-1017-length-11600-cov-4.921005_pt1 | contig 11600 bp, 9 predicted proteins | sample MGYA00244663_ERZ653672 | MGnify/ENA primary metagenome ERZ653672 (study PRJEB26926, sample SAMN06165215) | human gut metagenome | biome: ENVO:00009003; feature: ENVO:2100002; material: ENVO:00002003... | reverse complement strand
CAGATAAAGGTGTGCGACTCCAAAGACACGTATGATCTGGTCTCCAAGGAACTGGCGGATTTCGGTTTCGCGTCCTATGAGTCCCTACAGGGAGGCTTGGCTGTCCGGTGTATCGATCGGCAGCCCCTGTGTATCGTCCGCCGTGCGGAGTCACCGAAGCCGCCGCATCCCATCAGCCCCAGTGAGTTGGATCCGGAGCGGGAGGTCCGTTTTATCGGCGGCGATTTCAACGGTCTGATCCTGTGGAGAAAGAAGTGGTTCGGCAGTGATAACCGATGTCATGTGCAGATCAATACCGCGTCCGGCGTACGGTCTTTTCTCCAGCATGGAGATTACTGGGCGCTGATTCCCGTCAGCTCCGCCTATGAGCTGGCGCGGCTGATGCCGCTACAGATCTACACGCTGGAGGAGCAGCCGGAGCCGTGGTGCGTCTACCTGCTGCGCAGCTTGAGAAGCAGTACGCAGGATTTGGAAATATGCCGTACCTTTGAAGCGGAGATCCTGGAATATGCCCGAAAGATTCACGAAACTGAGGATAATCCGATTGAGTACCGAAAGTAAACGGAGCCATATAGCCTACATGAACATGTCAATTCTTTGTTGACCAGACTGCTATTTGACTACTACCGCGAAAAACCTCGGAAGCCCTGTCCGATAAGGCTTCCGAGGTTTTTCTTCAAAATGGCAGAAATTTGTGCAATCTCAACCAAGCCCTTGCGCCGCAGGGTTTTCCGGCTTGACGGCCTGATAACTCCGACTCTGTAGGCCGCTGGTTCGAATCCAGTCGGGCGTACCAAAATGTGTTGATGAAAGATGCAACGCCGAAAACGCCGCACGAAAGTGCGGCGTTTTCACATATAATGCGCCACTTTTAGAATGAAAAAGTTGCAAAAACTCGATTTTTCAAAATTTCAGTTTTGCCCAGCGAGAGGCGACATTTTGAAGATGCGCCCTGCCAGATTTGTGGTCTGGTGTGGTTCGAACACCGAGGCTTAAAAAAGAATAAAGAATAAGAAGGCAGGCCGCCGTTCGGCTCCCTATGTGGGAGCGGACGGCGGCCTTTTTCGTCTCATTGGTGCTTATGTTGCTTTCGCTTCGTTTGTCTATCATTCCTTGGTGGTGTTGGTAATAGCTTTTACTGGACCTTTCGGGTATGCTTGCGTTACAAAAAACGAGGAGGTATCCGAGAATGGCAACCACTAAAAACTTGTGTGCTCAGATTCCCATCGACCTACATGAGCGGGTCAGTGAAGAACGAGAACGGCTGGGTCAGACCACCAGTGAGTACATCACCAACCTCATCCAAGACTATTACAACATGATAGAAAATCAGAAAGGCGGCATTCAAATGACTGAAAAAGGCAGAACCATGGCATTCCAGATTCCCGAAGAACTCTTCCAGCGCATCAAGCGTCACTTGGAGCGCGAGACGCTCCGCAACGGCAAAAAGCTCACCCAGCGAGACTTCGTGCTGAACCTGATCACGCAGGCGCTGGACGAAGCGGACGCTGAGAACGCCGCAGAGCAGAACGCCCCCACTGAGGCCCCTGTCGCGCCCCGTGTGGCCGACGTGACCGCTCCAGCGGACACGGACACCCCCGACGAAGATAACGCCGTGTAAGCCCGCACAAAAGCCAAAACAAAAGAACACGATTTAGGGAAAGCCACCCAGGGCATCCGAATATATCGGATGCCCTGGGTGGCTTTTTGCGTTTCATCAGAAAGGAGGCACACATTATGGCAAGCGAGATCAGAAATCGCTTCACAGACACAGAAATGCAGATCGCCAGAGAAACGGACCTGCCGGAGCTGCTCTCCCACCTCGGCTATCAGGTGAAGCGCGTGGGACGCTTCCATACTACCGCGGAGATGGACAGCCTGCGGATCAAGGACCGGCGTACCTGGTTCCGGTATTCCCAGAATACCGGCGGGGATGCCATCACCTTCCTCCAGCAGTTTTGCGGAAAATCCTTTCCGGAAGCGGTGGAGTACCTTCTGACCTTCCATGGGAAAGCCAGAGACGCGCCCATTCCGCAGCCAAAGCCGATCAGCCCGAAACAGAAGTTTTCCCTGCCGCCCCGCAACGCGGATGACAGAAGGGTTTTCGCCTATCTCCGTAAGCGCGGCATCGCCGCACAGGTGATCCGGCAGTTTTTGAACAGCGGCCTGCTGTATGAGGACGCCGAGCATCACAACTGCGTGTTCGTCGGAAAGAACAGCGCGGGACAGGCAAAGTACGCGGGACTGCGCGGCACCTATGATCTGAACGGTCCCGGCTTCAAGGGAGACGCTCCCGGCAGCGACAAAAACACAGGCTTCTCCCTCCCGCACGATCCGCAGTCAGATCTGGTGCTTGTCTTTGAGGCACCCATCGATCTGATGAGTTACCTCACGCTCCATAGAGACACAACCAACGCCGTTGCTCTGTGCGGACTCTATGACGGCGCACTGCAGACCTATTTGCAGGCGCATCCGGAGATCCGCCGTATTGCGCTGTGTCTGGACGCGGACGAGCCTGGGCAGAAAGCCGCCCAGCAATTACAGGAAAAGTATCAGTTACAGGGGTATGCCGTTACCGTGGAGAAACCGCGCTGCGGCAAGGATTGGAACGAGTATCTGCAAAGAAAGATTTGCAGCCGGGAAAGGGGGCGATAGCCAAAAGGACATCGTTTTCAACGCGGATAAAAAACAAAAAATATAAGGAGGACCTATGAATCTGAAAAAGAACCATTATTCCCGCAGAGCGCTGGCGCTGCTTCTGACGCTGGTCATGTGCGTGGGCATGATCCCCACCGCCTTTGCCGCCCAGCAGAACAGCTACCACGACCCCGCAGAACACTGGATGCAGGCATCCGGTCGAACCAATGAGCTGGACGCCAACAGTGTTGTGACCCGCGAGACCTTCAAGTGCGGTGAGTGCGGCAAAGCCACATCTTTTGAGGTGTTCCGCGTTCCCGAATATACCCGCAATGGCCAGCCGGCACTCAGCCGCAATGTGAAATATTCGGACGGCACGATGGTAGATGGTGTCGGTAAGGGTGATACCATGGACGGCATCCCCGGCAAGGACGCCACCTATACCGGATATCACTACACCAAAGCCGTCTGCGAAACCTGCGGCGGCATCAACACAAATATGAGCAAAAGCGAGTACGGCTATCTGAAAAATGTCTACTGGCTGTATGATTGTGCCGCCGCATTTACGCAGGAACTGGACGAAACCGTTTCCTACGAGTACACGGACGATACCTATCACACTGCTACCACCAAGGGCGGCACCTACTGCGCATTCTGCTACGGTACCAATCATACGGTCAGCCGCAAGCTGGAGCGCCACAGCATGGTGACGGAAGTTCTGCCCCAGCCGGCAAACGGACGCTTCGCTACGGTAGAGAAATGCAGCCTGTGCGACTACGCCCGCTATGACTACACGGCGGCAAAGGCGGTCATTGCAGACTATTACGGCGTGGTGGACGGCAAGCCCCACACCATCACGGTCAGCGACCTCTCCGAAGCCGGTGTCCGCACCTCTATCCGCTACGGCAACAGCGCAGACAGCTGTACCATGACCTCGGCTCCCAACTACACCGAAGCCGGTCAGTACATGGTCTACTACGAGATCACCTACACCTACAAGGGCAAAGAAATGACCGAGAACGGCGTGGCAAAAGTCTGGCTCCGTGACGAATCCACCAAGGATGACGGCTCTTGTGCCTGCGGCTGCGGCGATCCCAACTGCGGCTGCCAGAACAAGAATTGCAATGGAAATTGCTGCACCGACAAGGGCTGTGGTGAAAACCACAAGTATATTCTGCTGGACAGCACCAAGGCTGGCTGCACCACCCTTGGCTATGACCGCTACCTCTGTATGGAGTGCGGCAAAATCGAAAAGCGCGACTATGTGGACTCACTCGGTCACGCATGGCAGAGCATCGTCATCCGCGACGCTACCTGCGAAACGGATGGCAAGTTGCTGGAGCTCTGCTCCCGCTGCGGACAGATGAAGCAGACCGCCACGCCCAAGGGCGAACACAGCTATGAGGTCTATACCGTGGCTGCCACCTGTACCAGCCCCGGTTATACCGTCCGCGAGTGCTCCGTCTGTGGGGATCGTCACATTGAGGACATCACGGCGGCGCTGCCTCACAATTACGAATCCCATGTCATCGCCGCTACCTGCGAAAACGGCGGCAAGACCATCCACCGCTGTGACGGCTGCGGCAGCAGCTTCGTCACAGGCTACACCGATGCGCTCGGTCATAGCTGGGATGAGGGAACCCTCGTCACCAACGCCACCTGCACCGGCGAGGGCGTCATGGAATACCGCTGCACCCGCTGCGGCTATCACCGCATCGAGGGCAACGAGGCGGCAGGTCATGTTCCTGGCAATGATGCCACCTGCACCCAGCCGCAGCTCTGTACCAAGTGTGGCGCGGTGCTGAAAAACGCGCTGGGACACGATTACAAGTCCGAAGTGACCGCACCCACCTGCACGGAGATGGGTTACACCACCAACACCTGCGCCCGCTGTGGCGACAGCAACAAGAGCAACTACACCGAGCCTGCCGGTCATAAGCCCGGCGACTGGATCATCGACAAGGAGCCTACCACCGATTCCGAGGGCAGCAAGCACAAGGAGTGTACCGTGTGCGGTGAAAAGCTGGAGACGCAGCCCATTGAAAAGATCTACAACAGCGCCACCACGGACAGTAAGGGTGAGGCCGTTGTGGGCGGCTACCTTGTGACCGTCACGGATACCGATACCAAGAATCCCGTGGCAAACGCCGCTGTCGCGCTCCACAAGGATAACAGCATCTCCATCCGCCTGCCGAACAGCCGCCTGCTGGACTATGCCGACCAGACCACCGTGACCGTGCAGCTTGTCAAGGACAAGTCCGCTGTGCCGGACATGAGCATCGCTGTCACGGATAAGAATGACAACTACGCCTCCGGCAAGACCGACAAGGCAGGTCAGATCACCGTCCCCACCGGCAGCGGTAAGACCAACGAGGACGGCAAGGTCACTACTGGCTATGAGGACGCGGACGGCGACCGCTGGACGCTGACCGTCAAGGTCATCCGCACGGACACGAAGCGCCCCATCTCCGGCAGTGCAGTGTCCATCGGCAAGACCGGCAATATCACGGTGAAGCTGCCGGACGGCACAGATCTGGACGCCAAGCATCAGGTGACGGTCATCGTGACCGACCACAAGAAGGCTCCCCAGCAGGGCAAAAATGTTGCGGTCAAGGGTGATCTCGGTCAGTCAGCCGCAGGCAAGACCGACAAAAACGGTGAGCTGACCGTCCCCGAAGTGGAGCAGACCGAGCGCCACGGCGTTTACATCGTCGGCTACACGGACGGCACCTTTGGCCCCAGCCGCAGCATGACCCGCAGTGAAGCCGCCGCGATCTTCGCCCGCCTGCTGGCGGAGAAGAACGGTGACACCATTTCCACGGCGGCAAATACCAAATTTGCGGACATTCCTGCCCACGCCTGGTATAGCGGCTATGTGAAGTATCTGAGCAACAACGGCATTACCTACGGTAAGAGCAAGACCATCTTTGCCCCCAACGATGCCATTACCCGTGCTGAGTTTACCACAATGGCTGTCCGTTTCTTTGATGTGTACGGTGATGGCGATGCTGAGATCATGGAGCAGTATAAGGACTTCAACGATGTGAGCGACGGCTATTGGGCCGCCGCGTACATCAAGGCTGCCGCCAAGCATGGCTGGATCAACGGCTATGGCGACGGCTCCTTCCGCGCTGACGACGAGATCAACCGTGCGGAGATTGTGACCATCGTCAACCGCCTGCTGGGCCGCGAAGCGGATGAGGCATACATTGCGGATAACCTCCGCAAGCTGAACACCTTCCCGGATGTGAGCCGCAAGCATTGGGCGTATTACGCCGTCATGGAAGCTGCCAACGCCCACACCGCCGTGCTGGGCGAGAACGAAAGCTGGAGCAAGTAAATTGTATCCCCTGCGGGTGGTCTGAGAGCAGACCACCCGCATTTTTTAACTAAACCTAACCATTAAAAAAGGAGCACTGAATATGCTGAAAATCACTGCCATTGGCAATCTGACCCACGATGTGGAACTGAAGATGAACGAGAATACCGGCAAACCCTACGCCATCCTGCGTATCGCTTCGGACCGCCGCTATAAGGATAAGGACGGCAACAAGCTCACCGACTTTATCTCCATCAAGGTGCGCGGCCCTCTGGCCGAGCGCTGCGCCGAATTCGCCTGGAAGGGCTGTAAGCTGGCGGCCTCCGGCGATTTTGAGACCATCACCTTTGAGGACGAGCCGGAGCGCCAGCCCGGTTTCCTCATCAAAGCCAGCGATGTGGAATTCCTGTCTCCCCGCAAGGCGGAGGACGCGGCACAGGCGGTGGAGGATATGTCCGCCAGTGAGGACGCCGCCTGATGAAAAACACCGGGATCACATACACCAGCGCAGAGCGCAGTCCTGTGATCCTGCCGGAGATGGCCGAACTGCTCCCGCCTTTGAGCGCGGAGCAGTCTACCGCTCTGGAAGAGGATCTGCTGCGAAACGGCTGTTACGCCCCCATCATCGTCAATGAGGACATGGTGATCGTGGACGGGCATAACCGTCAGGCACTGTGCGAAAAGCATGGCCTGCCCTATACGATGGCGGTATTCTCCTTCGAGGATCTGCTGGAAGCCAAGCAGTGGGCGCTGGATACCCAGAAAGGTCGTCGCAATCTGGAAAAGTGGGAGCTGGGCAAGATCGCGCTGAAGCTGAAGCCGGAGATCGAGGCGAAAGCCAGGGCAAACCAAGGAACACGCACAGACCTTTCGGCAACATTGCCGGAAAGTTCCGATACTGTGGACACCCGCAAGGAACTGGCAGAAGCAGTCGGCCTGGGTGAGCGCACCATGGGCAAGGTCATGCAGATCGATGAGAATGCCCCGGAGGTTATCAAGGAGGCTCTGGATAAGAAGGAACTATCCATCAACAAGGGTTATGACCTGACCCGGCAGCTTCAGGACCTTCCAGAAGAGCAGCGGGAGCAGGCGGCCGCCGAAGCGCTGGAATACGAAAAAGCGAAAAAAGAACTGAAAAAGCAGGATGCCGAGATCGACCGGAAAGGAAAGATCGCGGCGCTTTTCTGCAAAGCGTATGAAAAAGCCGTCCTGCTGACGCCGTCCGAAGAAAATATCCGCTGCTGGACGGACGGGACGCGGATGACCCCGGAGGAAATGCGGGATACCGTAAAGGAATCCCGCGAGCTGGCGGAGGTGTTCCGGACGATTGCGGATATCATCGAGCAGAAGATCCTGCCCGCGGATTGGAGGTGTGCCGATGCAGAAAACGAAGAAAACGATGCCCAGCCGGACGGGAATCCCGCCTGACGCGCAGGCGGAGATTTTGCAAAAGCTGTCCGCCGAGACGAAGATCACTTCCTGTGAGATCGCGGAGATCTTGAAAAAGCATGATGTCTGCGGAGATATGGACGCGCTCCAGGACGCCTACCGGAAACGGCTGGGACAGCGTCTCCTGTCCGGCATCCGGGACGAGAACGGCAAGCGGGAAATCCTCTCCACCAGCGGCGGCGAGTATGTCATCGTAGACTGCTGCAATGACCCACAGAAGCTGAAAGCCATCCAGCGCCGCATTCAGGCGCAGATGAATGGGCTGGATGTGTCTGCCGGGAAGGTGCATGGTCGCGTTCACTTTTTAGAGCGTTTTATGGGCTGGGTAAGAAAGGAGCGGTCAGATGGAGCGGCATGAGGAAATGCTGTCCCCGGAGGAACAGTACGCGCAGCTTGCGCCGACGCTGGACGCAGACGGTTTCTCGCTGTATGCCGCCGCGGAAGAAGTCACCGGGCTCAAGGTCTATGAGGAATTTCCCTATGAGGATAACCATGGAATGTTTGAGATGGCAGACGGACACACGCTGCTGCGGTATCTGGAAGCGGCATACTTTGGGACCGTTACCTGGGAGATCGTCCCCGGCACACCCTATGAGCGGGCGATTCTCGGTGAAGTGGATAAGACCACACCGGAGTATCGCGCGTTTTATCAAAAGATCTGCGCGGGTGCAGCAGCGCACATCAAAAAACGTATTGGGAAGGAGAGACAGAATGTGAAGGAACCGATCTCAGAGATCAATCAGGATTCCTTCTGGGACTTGATCCATGAGGCAAAAAACGCCTGCGGGCAGGACATGGATGCCATGCTGGCCTATCTGAAAGACCGGCTGGTTTCTATGGGCCCCACGCAGGCACAGAATTTTCACGACATCATCCACGCCTATGAAGATCTCGCGGACAAGTTCGGCTTGTGGGACGCGGCAGGGATCATGAAGGAATACGGCTGCAGCGATGACGGTTTTATCGATTTTCGCGCCTGGCTCATCGCACAGGGGCGCGAAGTCTATTTTGCCGCGTTGGCAGACCCGGACAGCCTTGCGGATGTCGTTCCCTACGGCGATTGCTGCTTTGAGCAGTTGAGCTATGTCGGGGACTATGCCTACGAGCAGCTCACCGGGAAAAGCGCCTATGATCAGACAGATTGGAGCGCATATGAAGCGCTTTTGATGAAGCTGGAACAGGAAATCGTCTATAAGGGCGGCATCGAGTTTCCCAGAGAGGGCGCGGATCTGAAGAAATATCTGCCCCGGCTCTGTGCGAAGCATCCGGAGTGGGACGGTCAAACACGCTGGAATCTGCAGCTGAAGGAGATTCGGGATCTTATCCATGCCGGAAAGGACTATGACCGGCACCAGACATCAAATAAGAAGAAACGCAGCCGTGGAGGTGAGGCAAGATGAGCGAGTCCATGATTGTTGGTGTTGACCACGGCTATGCCGCTATGAAAACGGCCCATTTCTCGTTCCCCTCCGGTCTGGTGGCGTATGAGCATGAGCCATATACGCTGAAGGACGTGCTGGAATACGGCGGAAAATTCTATGTGGTGGGCAGCGGGCGTCAGGCGCTTCAGAAGAACAAAACGCAGACAGAGGACTACTACCTCCTTACGCTGGCAGCCATCGCAAAGGAGCTCTCCTTCCGTCATGCGGAGCCTGCAGCAGAGATCCATCTGGCGGCCGGACTGCCTCTCACCAGCTTCGGACGGGAGAAAAATGCATTCCGGGACTATCTGCTCCGGGACGGGAGAACGGTGAGTTTCCGCTATGAGGGACAGGAATACTCTATCACCATCCGCAAGGTGTCGCTGTTCCCGCAAGGTTATGCCGCAGTCTTGACCCAGAGCATCCTGCTGGATGAGCCTTCTGTGATCGTGGCGGATATCGGTGGCTGGACGGTGGATCTGATGCGTTTGGACAACCGTATCCCCAATGCATCGACCTGCCGCAGTCTGGAACTCGGTATGATCCGCTGTCTGGATGAGATCGGCGAGCAGATCCGCCGCGCACTGGGCCTGTCTATGACGGCGACACAGATGGAAAGCGTGCTGCGCGGCGATGCTGTCCATATCAATGAGGATGCCAGAAAAATTATTGACCGGCAGGCAGACGCCTATGTCCATCGCCTGCTCTCCGCCATTACGGAGAGCGGACTGGATACCCGTGCCATGCCTGCTGTTTTTCTGGGCGGTGGTGCGGCGCTGCTGAAGCGGAATGTATCCGCTGCGGACGGCCTTTGCCGTCCAGTCATCCTTGACGATGTGTCCCTCAACGCCAAAGGCTATGAGCGGCTGGCAGAGCGGCTCACAAAGAACGATGAGCAGTAACAAAAAGCGGATCAATCTGTCCTTTTCCATGTCCTCACCCATACAGCGCAGGGCGTGGAAGAAGCTGACGGAGATCCCCGCAGGACAGCGCACCGCCGCGGTCTGCCGCATGGTCTGTGAGTATAAAGGGCAGCAGGAACTGCTGGACGCCGTTCGCCAGACCATCCGGCAGGAACTGCGGGGAGTGCAGCTCACCAAAGAAGAAGCGCAGGATAGCGTCAGAGCCGGGGATGTAGATGAAAGCGTCCTCGGCTTTTTGCTTGCCCTGCAGGAAGGAGATGAGATGACCTGATCCGATATTTTGATATGTTCGCCGGCATTGGCGGTTTCCGCTCCGGGCTGACCCGCGCGGGCGGTTTCCGGTGTGTAGGACACTGCGAGATCGACAAATACGCCAATGCCAGCTACCAAGCAATCTACGAACCGGGAAAGGAGGAACGATACTATCCGGACGCAACCCAAATTGACCCCGCAGACCTGCCGGACTTCGACCTGCTCTGCGGAGGATTCCCCTGCCAGGCATTTTCTAACGCTGGCCGCAGGAGGGGCTTTGCCGACGCCAGAGGAACTCTCTTCTTTGAGATTGCCCGATTGGCTCAAGCCAAACGACCTGCGTATCTGCTGCTTGAAAATGTTCCCGGACTTTTATCGCATGACAAAGGGAAAACCTTTTCGGTCATCCTCTCCGCACTGGATGACCTGGGGTATCATGTCGAGTGGTCTGTGCTTAACAGCAAACATTTTGGAGTCCCTCAATCAAGGCGAAGGCTTTTCATTATCGGATATCTTGATCCCCGATGCGCCGGGAAAATATTACCTGTCTTCGGCACAGGTGGAAAAGCTCTTGTACAAGTCCTCGGAGGGCCGCAAGGCTCCCGTGTCTATGACGCAGACGGAGTAGCCTGTACTCAGACAGCCGGGGCTGGCGGTATGGGTGGGAAAACCGGATTATACCTGGTGGGCTTTAACCGGAAAGATGGGATCGTCGGAAAGCGGGATACAGCAATTCCGCTGAACGCCAGCGATTTCAGAGGAATCAACCGGAACCAAACACAAAACGCTGTGCTGGTAGACCTTTGCAGCGGGCATCCAAAGCAAACGGACGCTGCCCGCTGTCTCACCGCCCGGTATGGACAGACCACACTGTCCAACCGTAAAGGCGAGCGCTCCGGTGTCCTGCTCATCAAGGAGGCGACTAAGAAGGGGTACAAGGAGGCTCAACCCGGCGATACGGTGGATCTCGGTTATGCAGGTAGCAACACCCGCCGCGGGCGCGTTGGGCGTGATATTGCCCATACGTTGGAAACCAGCTGTATTCAGGGAATTGTAGAAAACGGTGGACGCATCCGCCGTCTCATGCCCCGCGAGTGCCTGCGGCTCCAGGGCTTTGAGGAATGGCAAATTGACCGCATCCTCGCCATCCAGTCCGACGCTCAGGCCTATAAGCAGGCAGGCAACAGCGTCACCGTCCATGTCATTGAAGCCATTGCGCGGCGCATCCGGGCAGTAGACGAGGAACTGAAAGAAGGTACCGCCGCATGATTGGAATAAAGGACCAGTGCTTCGGCGTGGAAGTTGAAATGACCGGCATCACCCGTGAGCAGGCAGCAACAGCGCTGGCCGCGTATTTTGCAACGGACGCCCGCTATGTGGGCGGCGCTTACGATAAATGGTGTGTGACGGATCGGGACGGCAAAGAGTGGACGGTCATGAGTGACTCCAGTATCCACGGGGAGCAGAAGATCGGCAGCGGCTATCGTGCAACAGGCGACTACAGATACCGCGTGGAGATGGTAACGCCAAAGCTCACCTATGCGGAACTGCCCAAGCTGCAGGAGTGTGTCCGGCTGGTACGCCACGCAGGAGCCAAGG
>ENA-OZHJ01001012-OZHJ01001012.1-human-gut-metagenome-genome-assembly--contig:-NODE-1012-length-11676-cov-3.928836_pt1 | contig 11676 bp, 9 predicted proteins | sample MGYA00244663_ERZ653672 | MGnify/ENA primary metagenome ERZ653672 (study PRJEB26926, sample SAMN06165215) | human gut metagenome | biome: ENVO:00009003; feature: ENVO:2100002; material: ENVO:00002003... | reverse complement strand
TCTACACCTATTAAGTCGTCGGCAGCGTCAGATGTGTATAAGAGACAGATCCCGGGAATTTCGCAGCCTATGAGACTCGAAAAGAAGAGGAGCTTGCCGCTGAAGAACTGGAACGTCGACGCTTCGATAAATTCTGGGCACAGGAAGAGGTCTGGATCCGTAAGGGTATTGAAGCCCGACGCACGCGCAACGAGGGCCGTGTCAAGCGGCTCGAACAATTGCGTCGCGAACGGGCCGCCAGACGTGATCAGATGGGATCCATACGCATGTCGATCGATGCGGGCGAAAAAAGCGGCAAAATTGTCGCTGAAGTAAAAGGGCTTTCGAAGTCATTCGGGGACTGCGTCATCGTAAAAGACCTCGATTTCACCTTAATGCGTGGGGATCGTCTCGGCCTTATCGGCAGAAACGGCGCTGGTAAAAGTACGTTGATCAAGCTGCTTTTAGGAAAAATTCAGCCCGATGCCGGCACGGTCAAACTCGGCACAAACATCAAGCTTGCATACTTCGATCAGCTTCGTGAACAACTTGATCTTACAAAAACCGTCGCCGAAACAATCTCGCCGGGTTCTGATTGGGTAGAAATCGGCGGCGAACGCAAGCACATCATCGCTTATCTGGGCGATTTCCTTTTTCCACCCCGCCGTGCAAACGTTCCCGTGAGTTCCCTCTCGGGCGGCGAACGCAACCGCCTCCTGCTTGCTCGCCTTTTTGCTTTGCCTGCAAATCTGCTCGTTCTCGACGAACCGACAAACGATCTGGATATTGATTCACTCGAACTGCTTGAGCAGACTCTCGCCGTCTATCCAGGTACGATCATCCTTGTCAGTCACGATCGTCGTTTCCTTGACAATGTCGTCACCGAAGTATTGGCTCCCGAGGGTGACGGCAAATGGCGTGAATATGTGGGCGGCTATACAGAATGGTTTACCCAGCGCCAACAGGAAAACGATCCATTCGCCGCAGCAAAGACAGAAAAGAAGGCAGAAAAAACAGAAAAGCCAGGAAAAAACGAAAAACCTCGTGATGTCATCCCGCAAAAAATAAAACTCTCCTGGCGGGAAGCCCGAGAACTTGAAGCGCTCCCTGAAAAGCTCGAGGCCATGGAAAAAGAACAGGCCAGCATCATCAATGCAATGAGCGCCTTCGACTATCACTCAAAACCCGTTGAGGACATCAAGGCTGATAAATTAAGACTTGAAGAATTAGAGAAATCTATCGCTGACGGATGGACGCGTTGGGAAGCACTTTCAGAGAAGAGGAATCCCTTTCGACTGGAAAATAGATGAACGTAGATGCGCCACTTTCACGCGCATAATATGCATCTTCCCTACTGCTACAACGCAATCAGCCCGTTTTTGGAACCTCCAAAAACGGGCTGATTTTATTGAAAGATTGCTGACTTCAAAAATTAGGCATTCGTCTTCACGAAACCTGGAACTGACAGATAGCGCTCACCAGTATCAAAGTTAAGCGCTAAGACGCGCGAGGCCTTCGGCAAGGTCGGCAAAAGCCCTGCAACGGCAGCAAGTACCGCGCCAGTGGAAATACCAACGAGCAAACCTTCCTGACGAGCTGCTGCCTGTGCATACGCAAAAGCTGCATCGTCTTCAATATCCAGGAACTGGTCAATCACGTTTTTGTCAAGATTGCCCGGTACGAAATTGGCGCCGATACCCTGAATGCGATGCGGACCAGCGTGCCCCTCCGTAAGAAGTGGGCTGCCCTTCGGTTCGACAGCATAGGTCTTCACGGTCGGCCAGGCGCGTTTCAAAACCCGTGAAATACCCGAAACATTGCCGCCGGTACCAAAAGCCGAAACGAAGACATCCAACCCTTCAGGGAAGTCAGCGACAATTTCCGGCCCCGTGCGCAATTCGTGCGCCTTGGGATTACTTGGGTTTTCAAATTGGCCTGCCACCCAAGCATCAGGCAGCTCCTTCTGCAGTGCCAGCGCACGGTCGACGGCACCTTTCATACCCTGTGCAGCAGGAGTAAGAACAAGTTCCGCACCATAGGCCTGAGCAAGAAGACGACGCTCCACGCTCATCGATTCTGGCATGACGAGAATCATACGGAAGCCCAGCACAGCACTCACCATCGCAAGTCCCACGCCGGTGTTGCCTGATGTTGGTTCGATAATAGTGCCTCCTTTTTTGAGGTCCCCGCGGGCAACCGCATCAAGCACCATTTGCAATGCAATACGATCCTTAACAGATCCACCCGGATTGGCGCGCTCCAGCTTCAACCAAACATCATGATCCGGGAAGAGACGCGACAGGCGCACCACCGGCGTATTGCCGATAAGTTCGAGCACGGAAGCGTACTTACTCATTAGATAATCCTCCATCACGTGCGGCTTTATGAAGTAAAGAAGCCGCATTCGTTGCTCCGACCAAGGACCATCATATAACGATTTAGTTAAGGTGTCAGGGTAAATACGGAGAAATTAGGACAGAAACAAGGCAACTTCTTCTATAGTTTTACGCTTGGTTTAGTGCATCCGAACTTTGTTCACAAAGTTCGTGAGCGCATAAAAAAAGAATCTCATTAAGGATCTATCAGAGAATGGGTCGATCAAGTGAACTCGATGGGCTGACCACACTCCCCGAATTGCTCATGCAGAGCATCCAAAAGAACGGCGACCGTGAAGCCTTGCGCCAGTACGACCGTGCGACCGGAAAGTGGGAAAGCTGGACCTATAAGGAACTGGGCGAGCACGTGCTGGCCTGGCGCCGAGCTTTTGCGGCGATGGGATTAAAACCTGGGGAACGCATCGCGATCCTGATGCCCAACGGACGTGATCATGTCTGCGCCGATCAGGCTGCGCTTGCCAATGGTCTCATTCCGGTACCGCTGCATGCAATTGATACGCCGGGAGCAAGTGCTTTTATTACCATCGATAGTCAAGCTGCGACTTTAGTCACTAACAAGCTGACTCGCTGGCAGCAGATCCGCGCCACAGGCGTCCAGCTACCCGACCTTAAGAACATCATCATTACCGATCCGGGAGAAACCGAAGACAAGTCTGAAGGACGTTTTCACATCCGCAGTCTTGAGTCGATCCTTCTGGAAGGAGCTTCCTGGACAGAAGATCTCCCTGCCGGCCCGCTTGAAGATGACTTAGCCGGCATTATCTATACATCCGGCACTACCGGTCGCCCAAAGGGCGTGATGCTCACGCATCGCAACATTGTGAGCAATGTAAAGGCAACACTCGAATGTGTGTCCCCAAAAGTGGGGGACACCTTTCTTTCTTTCCTGCCGCTATCGCATACATTCGAACGCACGGCCGGCTACTACCTCGCCTTAGCAACTGGCTGCATCATTGCCTACAACCGCTCTGTATTGCTGCTTGCCGAAGATCTGAAAACAATTAAGCCCACGGTAATCATTTCGGTCCCCCGTGTGTATGAACGTATTTACGCTCGCGTGCAGGATAAGCTTCGGAAGTCCCGTCCTATCGCTAAGAAGCTTTTTGACTGGGCTGTTGAAGTGGGTTGGCGCGATTTTTGCCGCAAGAACCATCTTCCAGTAGAAAAATCCGGTCGTTCGTGGCTCGACGGGATTGTTCGCGCAACGCTGCTTCACAAAATGGCCAATACACTTCTTTCGCAGTTTGGCGGACGCCTTCGTATTGCCATTTCGGGAGGCGCAGCGCTCAATCACAAAGTTGCCCGCACCTTCTGCGGCTTGGGACTGCCTATCATTCAAGGCTACGGCATGACCGAAGCCAGTCCTATCATTGCTGGCAACTGTGTTGAATTCAATCAGCCCGACACTGTTGGCAAACCTTTCTGTAATGTAGAAATCCGCCTAGGCGAGAGCAATGAAATTCAGGTCCGCGCACCCTCCATCATGAAAGGTTATTGGCACCGCCCTGAAGACACTGCGGCCGCTTTTACTAAGGACGGTTGGCTTAAAACCGGTGACGTCGGCGAGTTCAATGCTGACGGGATGCTCAAGATTAAGGGACGCATCAAGGAAATCATCGTAACCAGCACAGGAGAAAAAATTCCTCCTGCTGATTTGGAAAGCGCTATCGAAACCGATCCGCTCTTCGCACAAGCCTACATCGTGGGAGAGAACAAACCTTACCTTGGCCTCCTTGCCGTTGTAGAGCCCAATGAATGGGCTAACCTTGCCGCATCGCTTAATCTTGATCCCAATGCGCCTGAAAGCCTTGCTTCTCCTGCAGTACGTACAACAGCACTTAAGCGTGCTAAGACTGCAGCAGCTGACTTCCCCAACTATGCGCTTCCGCGTGCCGTAATTCTTACGACGGAACCCTGGACGATCGAAAACGGTCTGATAACGCCGACTTTGAAGCTCAAACGCGGCCCGCTCTCAAAGCACTTTGCCGCCGAGATTGAAAAGCTGTATGCCGTTCACGGCTGACAAACCTTGTGACTAAAGTGAAATCAACGCCCGCAGATCTTTCTGCGGGCGTTGATTTATCTTCATCAGACTTACGCTTCTTCAGGAAACTCCGGATGCGCATTGTTTAGAATCCGGAACTTCAAAAACATCTTCGGGCCCGCAATCGGCCCCGCCAGACCTTCATGACGAACAGCACCTACGTTCCCAAGCCGCGCGAGCTGCTTCCGGACTGGATGGTCGGACTTACCGACCGAGTGATGAACTACTACACCAAGCGGTATCTGAACTGCGAACCGGTGATCTTAAAAAATCCGCCGTTACCGCAGGAAGGACACCAGTACATGCTTTACGCGCATGTGCCCTTCTGCCACACGCTCTGTACATACTGCACTTTCCATCGCTTCCTTTTCAAGGAATGGAAAGCGCGTGAATATTTCCAGAACCTGCGCAAGGAAATGGAATATGTAAAAGCACTGGGATATGACTTCACGGCGATGTATGTGGGCGGCGGCACGACCACAATTCTTGAGGACGAACTCGTCAAGACGCTCGAACTTGCCAAAAAGCTCTTTCCATCCATCAAAGAAATTTCATGCGAAACGGATCCGCAAGTCATCATGACGCCGCAGTTTCGCAACCTGCAGGGACTCGTCGACCGCATGTCCATCGGCGTACAGAGTTTCAATGATGAAATTTTGAAGCTCTCTGACCGATATGAGAAATTTGGTTCTGGTGAGCAGATTTACGAACGCCTTCAATATGCGCAGGAACTCTTCCCCACCTGCAATGTTGACATGATGTTCGGCTTCCGCGGTCAATCGCTTGATGTCCTCCATGAAGACATGGAAAAGATTGTGAAACTCAATCCTCGTCAGGTAACGACCTATCCGCTGATGGTAACTTCGCAGACGCGTGCAAGTGCCAGAGCCAAGATTGCCGCTACGGGCCTTGAGCTCGCAGATCAATATCGCGTGATCATGGATTCGCTCGAGAATCATTATCGCCAACTCACCTCATGGACCTTTGGACGTACAAACGACGAAGGGTTCGATGAGTACGTTGTTGACCACGACGAATATCTAGGCGTTGGTTCCGGCGCTTTCAGCTTCCTCGGTGACAGTCTCTACGTCAATACCTTCAGTCTTCGCCGCTACGCCGAACGTATCGCTGCTGGCAATACTGGTGTCGAACGCCGCCGTACGTTCGACAAACATTCAATTCTGCAGTATCGACTCCTTCTCGGACTATTCTCTCACCGCCTTTCGCGCAAGTACTTCCGTGAAGTTCATGGCGTCAATCTCGACCGTGCGCTCATGAAGGAAATGATGGGATTGCGCCTTTCGGGCGCCATCAAGGATGACCCAAACGATCCTGACCGCATTATCGTCACGGATGCCGGCAAATTCCTTGGTCTCGTCATGATGAAAGCTTTCTATGCCGGCATGGATCACGTTCGTGCGGAACTTCGTGCCCCGCTCAAAGAAGAGGACATGTAAAAAAACTGTTCAAGTTTCCTAAAAATGGCAGCTCAATAAGAGCTGCCATTTTTATTGATAATCCCCAAGCATCCTCGACAGTCCTCATGACGCCGGCAAGCAATCAACTCTGCAGAATTAGATGGATATCCCTCTAAACAAGGCAAACCGAACGATAAAAGTCATCTTGTTCAGCCCTTTGAAGCTGCTCTTTTGATAATCCAGTTTTTGTACCAATTGAATGCAAGATGCTTCACTGATAATCCTGACGAAATTTCTCAGGAATATGAAGGGAATTGTTCACAATGCAGTTCCAGTTTGATTTGCATTAACTACCGCATAGAAACAATTCAAAACACTTCCAAAGAACTGCCGATGTCTACCTACTTGGTATTAAACAGGGGCATTACGTTCGAGCTAGCCGCACGATAAAATGCGGGCGTTCGCAGGAGTCTCGGATTAACTTTCTACTAATTCGACTTGCTCCCGCTCAAAATTAAAACATGTCCAGAAATTTCAACGACCCCAATCGTCGGGCGCTCACGCTGCACGACGGTTCGCTGAAACTTCGGACTGCAACAAGAAGAAGGAACTGCGCTGCGGACGCCCTCTACCTAGGGGTGCGCCCCTTTAGGCGTTTTCCGACTTCGGAGAAAATGTCCATGTTCAAGGATACGATGACGATCCACACCTTCGGGCCGGGCGAAAACGCATACGGTCAGAACGGTGGCGCCTACGAAGGCAATCTGCGCAAGGGTGAGCTGCGCGGGATTATTCACATCAACAAAGATCACTGCGTTGGGTGCGACACCTGCCGCAAGTTCTGCCCGACAGATGCCATTAAGGGTGGTCTCGGCGCCAAACACGAGATCATTGACGATGCGTGCCTTTATTGCGGCCAGTGCCTTGTGGCCTGCCCGTTCAATGCCATTGAGCAGATGAGCTTCATTGATGAAGTCGAACGCGTCCTTGACGCTAAGGACCGCATCGTGGTTGCCCAGCCGTCGCCGGCCGTGCGCGTATCGATCTGCGAAGAATTCGGTGGGGAACCCGGTGAACTCTCGACCGAGCAAATGGTCAACGCTCTGGAAGCCCTCGGCTGCGTCACGTACGACTGCAACAGCACCGCGGACCAGACGATTATCGAAGAAGGCACCGAATTCGTGAAGAAGGTGCAATACTGGGTACTCGGCGAACGTGGGCCTGAAGTCGACGAGCAGGGTAAACACCCGTTCCCGCATTTCACATCTTGCTGCCCGGGCTGGGTGAAGTACGCCGAAACTTATGCGGCCGACATGCTCCCCCACCTTTCCACCGCGAAATCCCCTCTGCAGATGGGTGGTACGCTCGCGAAGACGTGGGCAGCCAAGCACATTCTCAAGTGCGATCCCCGCAAGGTCTACTTTGTTTCGATGACGCCCTGCACGGCCAAGATCTTCGAGGCTTCCCGTCCCGAAATGAATACCGCCTGGCGTTGGCTCATTGAGCACAAGGAAATCCCGGCTAACACGCCTTCCTTCCAAGATATTGACGCCTCTCTCACGGCGCGCGACCTTGCCGAACTTTTCCGTCGCAAGGGCATCAACCCGCTCCTTATGCCGAAGACCCGCAAGCGTGACAGCGAAACACATCCGCTTGAGGTCTATTCTGGCGCCGGCACGATCTTCGGATGCTCCGGCGGCGTGATGGAAGCGGCGCTGCGCACCGCCTACTTTGCCCTCGCCGGCAAGGAACTCGATAACAAGGACATCGAAGTCGTTCGCGGCCACAACAACGCGATTATTGAAGCCACAATCCCCGTTCCCGTTAAGGAACTCGGCGGCAAGATTTTTGAAGTCCGCGTTTGTGTCGTCAACGGCTGCAATCAGGGTATCGCTGAAGTGCTCCACCGTGTTCGCGTCGATAAGAACCGCTACCACTTCATCGAAGTCATGAACTGTCCTGGCGGCTGTGTCAACGGCGGCGGCCAGCCGGTTCAGCCAGTTGGTACATCTTGGCTCAAGCCCACCACGCCGCTTCCCCTGCGCGTCTAATTTTTAGAGGTTCTCAAAAAAATGTTCTCTCAAAACTATTCCTACGCGGAACGTCCTGCGGCCTTGATTCTCGGCCGTCGAGGCTTCCTGAAGGTGAGCGGCCTCTGCATCGGCGCCGCAGTCGTTTGCGGCTGGGCAATTGGCGACATGGTGTCGCGCCGCAGTTCAATCATCCTTGCCCGTCAAGCCGGTCTCTATCAAGATGACAAGCTTTGTCAGGCAATGGGGCTTGCCTCTTCGCACAACAATCCGGTTGTGATGTCTGTCTATAAGACCATGAAGGCTAAGCCCGTGGATCATACGATGCACGAGCTCCTGCACACCCATTTCTACTCCCGTTCCATGCTAGCCATGACGGAGGCTGCTCATGTCTGATATTCCCGCCCTTGCTCCAGACCGTATTCTGCGTTTTCATGCGCCGGATAAGGTTTTTCACTCGCTCAACGCCATCACGTGGTTCGCACTGCTCTTTACGGGCATGTACGTCTACTTTTTGAATCCGTCGGATGAAGCTGCCGAAACGGCCATGCTGATTCACTTGATTCTCGGCGCAGTGTTCACGTTCAACCTGCTCGGCTTCATCGTGATTGCCCCGGACCGCTTTGCTCTGATCATGCGTGCCTGCTTGGAATGGGATCGCAATACGATCTACTGGTTCCGCAACTTCGGTGGCTATCCCCGCCGTTTCTTCAAGATCCCGTTCGGTCCTGTTGAAGTTCCTCCGCAGGGCCGTTACAACGGTGGTCAGAAGGCTTCTTACCTGCTCTTCATGGGTATGATCGCCGCGCTGGCGGTGACGGGCTGGCTCCTTTGGATCGGTGCGCCGGTCACGGGCAAGTTTGTATACTGGGCCACCTTCTATTTCCACGTCTGGGGTTCAATCATCATCTCAGTCCTCGTGGTTTGTGCTCATATCCCGCTCGCACTTCTCTCGCTCGAGCACTTCAAGGGCATCTGGCGTCTTGGCCCGGGCACCATCTCGGTTGAAGCAGCAGAACACCATGCTCCGATCTGGTTCGAACGAGATGTTGTTCGCACCGATATCGAGAAGTAATGTGAGCATGCCGCTGCATTTTTCCTCATTCACATGAGGCGCAGCAATGTTCTAAAGGCCGGATTTTCCATCCGGCCTTTTCTTTTTGCGCTATACCACCACCATCAAACAAAAGCTGCACACAACTGAGATTCCTCAGAACTCAAGCAGCTCCTCTCATAAGTACCTCGGAATTCACCATGCTCGACACGCCCAAAGGTCTACGCATCCATATCGGTCTCTTCGGTCGACGCAATGCCGGTAAAAGTTCACTGGCCAATGCATTGACGCACCAACACATTTCCATTGTCTCTGATGTTCCCGGCACCACAACGGACCCCGTGGAAAAAGCCTGTGAACTCGCCCCCATCGGTCCCGTAGTCTTCATCGACACCGCTGGTATTGATGATGTAGGGGAACTTGGCCGCGCCCGTGTCGAACGCTCCAAGACCGTACTTGAATGGGTCGATCTTGCGCTCATCGTTGCATCGGCCCAAGGCCTCGAAAACGATGATCGAGAGATTGCTGCAGATGCCAAACATCTCGGCACCCCGGCAATCCTCGTTCTCAACAAGGCCGATCTTGCGGGAGGAGCCCCCTCTGCTGAAGTGCTGTCTGACGCCGAGTCTCTAGGACTGCCCATTGTCATCACGGATGCAACAACTGAACGCGGCGTAGACGCCCTCCGAACAGCCATCATTAAGATCGTGCAGGATGATACGGAGCCTGACCGCCCAATCGCCGGCGATCTTGCTCATGCCGGAGATACCGTTGTACTGGTCACCCCAATCGATAGCGGAGCTCCCAAAGGACGTTTGATTCTTCCTCAAGTGCAAGCGATCCGGGAGCTCCTTGACGCTCATGCCAAAGTAGTTGTCGTGCAACAGGATCGCGTAGCTGAAGCCATCAATGAACTTAAGGTGAATCCTGCCTTCGTAATGACAGATTCACAAGCGATTGATGATGTCGCAGCCCAAACGCCCGACCATATTCCGCTCACGACTTTCTCTCTGCAGATGGCCTACGCTAAAAGCGATCTGATTGAACTTGCTCGCGGAGCAGCAGCCCTTTCGCATCTCAAGGACGGCGACCAAGTTCTCATTTGTGAAACGTGCAGCCATCATCCGCAGAAAGATGACATCGGACGTCTGAAAATTCCTCGCTGGCTGCGAGAGAAAACCAAAGTCAATCTTACGATTGATGTGGCTGTCGGCAAAGATTTCCCTGATGATCTTCGTCCTTACAAAGTACTGATCCAATGCGGCGGCTGCGTTGTAACGCGCAGACACATGCTGATGCGCCTGCGCAGGGCAAAAGCTCAGGGAGTCCCGATGACAAACTATGGCATTGCCATCTGCTGTTTACGCGGGTATTTGGAAAGAGTTCTTTCCTGTCATCCTGAAGCACTATCCGCTTATCGCCAAGCACTGGCCAAGGAAGCCTAAGAAAAGAAAGCCCGACCGTTCTGTCAAAGTGAACTGCCGGGCTTTATTGTTATTAGCTCTCGGAAACGATCAGAAGACCTGATTCATTTCACGAGTAGTGTGAAACTGCACCTGTGGCCAATGCTTCATCGTGGTTTCAAGGTTGTAGATCGATGTTGCAAGGTAAACCTCATTCCCGTTGACATCGGTGGCAAGACGCGCATTCTGCTCCGCTTCGAACTCACGTTTAGTCTTGTCGTCAGGGAACGAGAGCCAGCGAGCAGTGGAAACATCAGTAGATTCGTAAAGTGCATCCACTTTGTATTCATCAGCCAGGCGCTGTGCAACAATCTCAAATTGCAGCTGACCGACCGCACCAAGAAGAATGTTTCCGAATTCGCCCGTGAAAACCTGAATTGCACCTTCTTCGCCTAGTTCTTGGAGTCCCTTCTGCAATTGCTTGGCCTTGAATGGATCTTTGGAACGAGCAGCACGGAAAAGTTCTGGCGCAAAATTGGGGATGCCGGTGAATTGCAGTTTTTCTCCTTGTGTCAAGGTATCGCCAATATGAAGTTGGCCATGGTTGTAGATACCGATGATGTCTCCAGCAACAGCATCCGTCATGATCACACGGTCCTGCGCCATGAAAGTAAGTGCATTCGGAATCTTCATTTCGCGGTCTTCGCGAACATGCAGCACTTTCATGCCAGGTTGGTAGCGTCCAGAACAAACACGGAAAAACGCAATACGGTCGCGGTGGCGAGGATCCATATTGGCTTGGATTTTGAAAACAAATCCAGAAAAATGATCCTCAAATGGGTCTACCATGCGAACGCCAGCATCACGCGGCTGCGGGCGAGGAGCCCAATCGACAAGCGCATTGAGCACATCTTCAACACCAAAATTGTTCACACCAGAACCGAAGAATACCGGGCTCTGTTCACCAGCAAGGAACTTCCTAAGGTCAAAGGGATCCGTCGCCCCCTGCACAAGTTCGATCGACTCGCGCACGTAGGGCATTTCCATCGGATAAAGCTCATCAAGCTCGGGATTGTCGAGCCCTTCAATCAATTCGCGATCTTCCGTGAGGCGATCTTCGCCAGCGGTGAATCGCACGAGATGATTCTTCAACAATGAAAATACGCCGCGAAAGGTTTTGCCCATGCCAATCGGCCACGTAATCGGTACGCACTGAAGTTTCAGCACGTTTTCGATTTCGCCGAGCAGATCGAGAGGATCTCTGACTTCACGATCGAATTTATTGATGAACGTGATGATCGGCGCTGTCTCTTATACACATCTGACGCTGCCGACGACTTAATAGGTGTAGA
>ENA-OZHJ01001011-OZHJ01001011.1-human-gut-metagenome-genome-assembly--contig:-NODE-1011-length-11682-cov-6.611594_pt1 | contig 11682 bp, 10 predicted proteins | sample MGYA00244663_ERZ653672 | MGnify/ENA primary metagenome ERZ653672 (study PRJEB26926, sample SAMN06165215) | human gut metagenome | biome: ENVO:00009003; feature: ENVO:2100002; material: ENVO:00002003... | reverse complement strand
TGGCAGGCGGGCGGTGAATATACCTACACCGTCTCCCTCGCTGCGGCAAAAGACCCGGGATATACCATAGAGGGCAACGGCAGCTACACCGTGACCTCCGCCGATGGTCTGATAAATGTAGCCGAATTAGTGAACGGAGGTAAGACCGACATTAACATTACCCTCGGCAAAAACATTGACCTGACGGGCAAAGGCTGGACGCCGATAGGCACGAACTACGAAAAGCGATACAAGGGTACCTTCGACGGCCGCGGCCATACCATCAAGGGGCTGACCGTTACGACAAATGACCAATTTGTGGGTCTGTTCGGCTATCTCGATAAAGCTGGTACGGTGAAGAACGTGGTGATGGAAGGCATACAGATAACAAGCAATCACGTGTTAATGTCAGGCAATACTGGCGGCGTGGTAGGATATAGCTGGGGCACCATTGAAAACTGCTCGGTGTCGGGCAGCGTCAGCGGCACGAATTGTGTCGGCGGTGTGGTGGGTAGCCAAAAGGCCGGTTCCATCATCGGATGCAGCTCCTCTGCCATAGTTAAGGGAACGCGCTATGTCGGCGGCGTGGCAGGAGAAAAATGGGGCACCATGACCGCTTGCTATGCCACAGGCAACGTGACCTTAGAAATTAACTCCCCACAGGATCTCTCAGGCGGCGGTGTAGTGGGATTAAACGGAGGAAGCACCGTCCTTGCCTGCTATGCCACGGGCAACGTAAATAGTAAGGGTAGCAACACTGGCAATGTACATATCGGCGGCTTGTTTGGAGATAACTACACCGTCGTGACCGCCTGCTACTGGAAGAACAATCAGGAACAAGGCATCGGCTACAATAAGGAAGGCATCGTCACCGAAGCCACGAAGGTGGACGGCACTGACGTTACCTGGCAGAAAGCCGTTGATGCCATGAACACCGCCTTGCAGAACGCAGGCTCAGAATGGCGTTACGAACTTAAAGGAGCATTGCCTACCTTGAGGAAGCAGTAAGCCGTTGCGGGCGGAAATGTTCCGCCCGCAACGAACATTAACCGAAGTATAACCCCAATAAAAAAAGGAGGACGTGCTGGAACACACGGAGAATCCACCATATAGGTTTTGGCATCAAGGCATTGTTAATAATAATATAGACTCCAGTGTAAATATGGAAGCTGTAAGCCGGACATTGTCAAGATTGGTGCTCATTAAAGGCAACAAATCAAGTAATTAAATTAAAAACATGGGACTTTTTCACAGAGACAAGAAAAATAATGACGATGAGCCGGACAGTGTTCAAACCAATTCATTCTCTGATATTATGAATGGTTTGCAATACGCCGTAAACTGTGCACAAGATACATTGCAGAATCATCAGATACAAAATCTGACCAGACTTTTTGAAGGAACAAATGCAAATAACGCAAATACGTTCCAATCGAAAAAAATCATGGTTGGAGACAAGACTATTGATATTCCACTTATAGCTTTGATATCCCATCATTATCTTGCGATGGATAATGTGCAGATAAAGTTCAAGGCGAAGGTCGGAAGCGTGGAATCACAGATTCCAGAAAACAACTTATTGTTATCCAGCCCACAAAGAGCCAATCTCCAGATGCAGATGAGCAACATAAAACCGGATGCGGATGATGTCATGGAGGTTTGCGTCAATTTTAAGGTTCAGGAGACTCCGGAGAGCATTTCCCGAATTATTGACGATTTTGTAAAAAATATCTAACAATTTTAAAATTCAAATGTTATGGCAGAAGAAATAAAGAACCAAGGGCAACAAGAAAATGCGGAAAACTTGAATGAAAATGTAAGCGGACAGGCGAAAGAAATTATCTCCGCTGCATTGGAAGAGACTCAAAACAGAGAAACTTCTCCGGTTCTTAAAGCAGATTCAAACGTGACTGACAAATTCAAGGGGCTTCCCATGCGGGAACTTATTGCAGCTCCACTTATTGCAGCAGCCGAAGCACAACAGGAATTGGCAGCGACAGCATGGAATTTCTACCAGCAAATTGCATTTGATGGTAAAAGCGGCAATAAAGCGCGTATATTGGAATTCGATGTCGAAAGACCGATACAGCAGAATGAAAAAATGACAACAATAAAACAAACGGTAAAGGCTCCGTTTATAGGATTGGTGCCTATTCCTGCCCTGCTCATAGATCGCGTGGATGTCGATTTCCAGATGGAGGTTACCGATACATCAAACGTAAAAAGCACTACCAACGCAGAAGTAGAGGCAAAAGCTTCTGCAAAACATTGGTTTATAAATGCGGAAATCAGCGGCAAAGTCACGACCGCCCGCGAGAACACCCGCATGACCAACCAAACGGCAAAATACCAGATACATGTGACAGCCAGTCAGCAGCCGCAGACCGAAGGTCTGTCTAAACTGATGGATATAATGGCATCATGTATCGAGCCTATAACAAACGAAAGTAACAGTAAGTAAATATATGAATTTGATTCAAGCATTAAGATTGCCAAACAGTCAAGCAGTAATGACAAATATTGCACGGTTTCATTATCAAAATATTTATAATGTAGGTTTGACCCCTCCGATTGTCACGCAAAGTAATTTGACATTTCAAATAAAAGGATATACCCGTAACTATCGTTTTCTTAGATTAGACTATGCCTGTGTCATATATATTGCGGATAGAATAGCAGTCGTTGCTTCAAATGGCATAGATACTTTAAGTTCAGGTTTTTCGGGGTGTTATATGGCCAGTTTTAGGCACAATGGCATTAGGTATGTTGCTCATATTCCAACGCCTAACAATAGTATAAAAACATCATGGAATCAGGCGGTTAAAAATCGAATAATAGATAATGTTGTTCTTTTTAAACCTACTGAAGGATTGGCGAGAATCCCAGGAACCATTGGTATTTGGGGAATTATAACATTTAACGATAGATGTTATCGGCTTGATGTAAATGAAAACGCTCCTCCAAGTCAAGCCATACGTGGCCAAAGAATTTTTAACTCAATCCCGAGAAATCCCATACTAACAGAAATTCCACCTATCGCCGGTGGTCAGATGCCTTAATAATTATAACAATTGTAAATAAGGGAAGAATGGTTGTTTCATTGAGGAGTAGAATTCTATTCGGATATATAATTCTGGTGGCGGTCATAGGCAGCATGGCCGCCATTCTCATCCATGAACCTGCGAAGTTCCACGACCTATATGCGTATTTTAAATAACGGTATTTACACAAACAGCAAATGAGCGAACAATTCGTTACCACTACCAAGCATTTCCGCAAGCTGCTTGCCGCAGGCTATCTGTTGATAGTCCTGCTGGTGGGCGGCATCATCTGCACGTGGCTCGGAGAATGGCGCGACTTGGAGTTGCTGGAACGGGAGAACCGTGAAATCAACCGCTTCCGCAAGGAAACACACGATGCGTATGTGGGTGTGGTGGAGTTGTCTCTTTTGGGCGAGTCGGTGCTGGAATGGGACGATAAGGATGTGGCGGCATACCGGCGGCAACGGATGACGGTGGATAGTATGCTTTGCCGCTTCAAGAGCCATTACGAATCGGTGCGCATAGACAGCGTGCGCCACTTGCTGGAGGACAAGGAAAAGCGGCTGTGCGCCATCATGGAGGCTCTGGAACAACAGGCGGACATCAACCGCCGGATAGCCAAGCAGGTGCCGGTGATAGTGCAAACGAGCAGGCAGGAAGAGCCGAAGAAACAGAGGAGGAAAGGTTTTCTCGGGTTGTTCGGCAAGAAACAGGAAGCACCTCCGACGACGACCACCACGATGCTCTACACACTGAACCGTGATATGATAGCGCAACAACGTGCCCAAAGCCATCGTCTGTCGGAATATGCCGACAGCCTTGCCAGCCGCAATGCGGAACTGAACCGCCAACTGCAAACCCTTATCCAGCAGATGGACCACAAGGTGCAGGCTGACTTGCAGGAACGTGAGGCGGAAATATCCGCTATGCGTGAAAAGTCGTTCTTGCAGGTAGGTATCATAACGGGTGTCATGCTGCTGTTGCTCATTATTTCATACATCATCATTCACCGCTATGCCACCCGCATCAAGCAGTACAAACGTAAGACAACAGATTTAATCGGGCAACTGCAAAAGTCCGTAAAACAAAACGAATCGTTGATAGCCTCACGCAAGAAAGCGATGCACACCATCACCCACGAGCTACGCACACCACTGACTGCCATACATGGATATGCGGAACTGATGCAGGACAACGAAGAAGAAAAGATAAGCGGTTATGCGGACAATATCCTGCAAGCCTCCAAGAGAATGACCGACATGCTCAACTCCCTGCTTGACTTCTTCCGCTTGGACAGCGGCAAGGAACAGGCGAATGTCCGTCCGTTTCGTTTGGAAAACATCGCGGAGCTGTTGCAAACGGAGTTTACGCAACAAGCAGAAGCAAAAGATCTTAAACTTACCATCGAGTGCCCGGAGGGTATTATCCTGAATGGCGACAAGGAGCGCATCATACAGATATGCGACAACCTGCTGGGCAATGCCGTCAAGTTCACGAATGCCGGAAGCGTTTCACTTGTCATAAGCTATGACGGCAATAGGCTGACCCTTGTAGTAGAGGACACCGGAACCGGCATGAGTGCGGAAGAACAACAGCGAGTGTTCGGAGCGTTCGAGCGGCTTTCCAACGCCGCCACGCAAGACGGTTTCGGATTGGGGTTAAGCATTGTGAAACAGATAGTCGGGATGCTTGGCGGCACTATACGCTTGGAAAGCGAAAAAGGAGAAGGCAGTCGTTTTACTGTGGAGTTGCCAATGAACACTGCCGATATTGGTATTGAAGAACAGACAGCCGCAGAAAGTCTGGCTCATATAGAAAGACCTTATTCTGTCATCGTATTGGACGACAATCCGATGGTATTATCCATGACAAAGGAAATGTATGCTGGTATAGGTGTGCATTGCGACACGTTCACCACTATTGGCGATGCAATGGAAGCCATGCGGCAGCACACATACGACCTCATGATAACCGATATGAAGATGCCGGAGATTAACGGCTATGAGGTGTTGGAGTTGTTACGCTCGTCAAGTGTCAGCAACTCGAAAGAGATTCCCATTGTCGTGGCGACCGCCTCCGGCAGTTGCAGCGAAGAGGAGCTGTTGGAAAATGGATTTACCGCCTGCCTGTTCAAGCCATTTTCCATTTCCGAACTGGTTGCTGTATCAGACAAATGTCTTTTGACAAGTACGGACAAGGATGAACTTCCCGACTTGTCCTCTCTGCTTGCATATGGTGACAAACGGGCGATGCTCGACCGTTTGATAACCGAAACAGAAAAGGATATGCAGGCTGTCCGGGAAATCATGGAGAGGAATGACCGCAAGGCGTTGGACGAATGGATGCACCGTCAGCGAAGTTCATGGGCTGTTATCCGTGCTGACAAACCCTTGTGGAACCTGTATGAACTGCTGCATCAAGAATCTGAATGTTCCGAAATGGAATTGCGGAAATGCGTGGATGCCATGCTTCGTATGGGAACAGTTATCATAGAACTTGCGCAAAAGGAAAGGAGGTCGTCGGATGAAAGTATTTGTGATTGAGGACAACCCCGTCTATAACGATTATGTCTGCAACCTGCTGAAGAAAGACAGCTTCGATACTATGTCGGCATATAATCTTGCCACTGCCAAGAAACTATTGGCAAAGTCAGAGGTGGATGATATTGTCGTTGCCGACCTACGCCTCCCCGACGGTGAAAGCATAGAGTTGTTACGGTGGATGCGTGCCAACGACAAACAGCAGGTGTTTATCGTTATGACCAATTACGGGGAGGTGCATACGGCAGTGGAAAGTATGAAGCTCGGCTCAAAGGATTACATACAGAAACAGTTGTTGGAGGATAAACTGATACCGCTTATCCGCACCCTGCAAAAAGAACATGAAAAGCGACTACAATGGAACATTCCGATATTCGTCCGGCAGGGCGAAGCCTATCAGAAAATCAAGAAACGTGTGCGCCTTGTAGCCACCACCCGGATGAGCGTGCTGATACTGGGCGAGAACGGTACGGGCAAGGAACATATCGCACAACATATACACCAACAAAGCAAACTTGCCGATAAACCTTTTGTGGCAGTGGACTGCGGAGCCTTGTCCCCGTCATTGATACAATCCGCCTTCTTCGGACACGTCAAGGGTGCGTTTACGGGTGCCGAAGCAAACAAGACGGGGTATTTTCTGGAAGCGGATGGCGGCACGCTGTTCCTTGACGAAGTGGGCAACCTAACAATGGAGATGCAACAGATGCTGCTCCGCGCCATACAGGAACGCCGTTACCGTCCCGTCGGTGCAAAGGAGGACAAAACAGCCAACGTGAGGATAGTGGCTGCAACCAACGAGGATTTGCAGAAAGCCGTAACGGAAAAGCGGTTCCGGCAGGATTTGCTCTATCGCTTGCAGGAGTATGTGATAACCATGCCGCCCTTGCGCGACTGCCCGGAAGACATCATGCCATTGGCCGAGTTCTTCCGTGAAATGGCAAACCGTGAGTTGGAACGTGAAGTAAAAGGGTTTGCCGCATCTGCCCGTAATGCCCTGCTCGCCCATGCGTGGCCGGGCAACGTGCGCGAGTTGAAACAGAAGATACAGACGGCAGTCCTGCAATCAGAAGGCGATATGATAACCGAAGCCGATTTGGAACTTGACAATGAACCGTCTGCTACTTCCGCTTGTTTTACATTGAAGAGCGGGGATGAAGAAAGAGGACGTATCCTGCGTGCTTTGAAACAAGCAGCCGGTAACAAGAAAATGGCTGCAAAGATACTGGGTATCGGCAGGACAACGCTGTATAATAAATTGGTAGAGTATGGATTGAATGAAGAAAACTGACCGGAGTATGGCTGTAAATGGCAATAATTGATTAACTTTGCAATTGTATTTCAGAAAATAGCAGGCGATCGGGTAACTTTTCGCCGATGATATAGACATAAGACCGCAAGGCGTTTCGAGCGAAAATCTGGTAAATTGAAACTACGGAGACGATTGCGTGATGCTTATGCTATGCTTACGCATAGCGTGCATTCACGTACTCTCCGTAAAGGCTTTACCAGAGCCATCGCTTGAAAGTAGTGTGAATTGCACGCTACTTTTTTGCCTCGCCAAAAAGGAAAGTAAATACGTTATGGCGAAAATACAATTACTTGCCGTTATCTCAATAGATGGCTGTCCGATGAAACTGCATCCCCGGAAGCGGTTGCTTCAAACCGAAGATTACGGTATGGATGAAATACGTGCCAATGTCCTGTATAAGCTGACATCCGACTATTCGGTATCCGTGCTTCAAGAATGGAGAGAGGAAGGTGGAAGCATTTGCCATTTGTTGGAAGTAACTGCCGGGAATACCGAATATGCCAACGGACTGTTACGGATGAACGTGATAGATGAAATCATACTATACGTTGTTCCAACCATCGACGGAAACGGAGCGCATTTTTTCAAGTCAGCACTACCTATGAATGACTGGCGGCTTATGGAGAACAAAACTTATAGGGACGGAGTAATCCGGCTTACCTATCATAAAGAGCCACGGACATAAAATGTTCAGATTATGAACATCTTGGCGGAATTTCCGTGTTCAGAAAGTGAACACATGTTCAGAATCTGAACACATTTCACAAGGGATGCAATCAAGGATAAAATTATTTTTGAATTTTATCTTTCTGAAAAACAATGTAGTACAATTTTCTCACAATCTTTTCTCGTGTTTAGGGCTATGATTTGCCCATATATACGTGAGTTCGGGATAATAAAGTATCTTTAAAAGTTGGTAATCACCGAATTATTTTGTATCTTTAAGTCTGACAAACAAACAGTTACAAAATTAACAACAATGATTACCAAGGATAAAGTTACGGAAATTTTCTGTATTATTGATGAGTTTGATAAGAATATTGAGCTTGAATTGAAGAAAAATCTTCTTCCGGCCACTGATGGAAAGCAACATCGTAATCGAAAATCTTCGCTGTCGGATAGTGAAATAATGGTCATTCTTATCCTTTTCCATTTCGGGACTTTTCGTAATTTCAAACACTATTACATCTATTGTATTTGTGAACACATGAAACGTGATTTCCCTCATGCTGTATCATATAACAGATTTGTAGAACTGGAACGACGCGTATTCTTCAAGCTTGTTTTCTTCCTCAAACTTTTTGCGTTCGGAAGATGTACGGGTATAAGTTTTGTTGATAGCACTATGATACCGGTATGCCACAATCTAAGACGTTATGCCAACAAAGTATTCAAAGGGGTGGCTGCCGATGGTAAAGGCACAATGGGATGGTGTCACGGATTCAAGCTTCATCTGCTGTGTAATGATAGAGGGGAAATCATAACATTCTGCCTTACAGGAGCGAATGTTGACGACAGGAATCCAAAAGTATGGAAAGTACTGGCCAAAGACTTGTATGGAAAGGTCTTTGCAGACAGAGGTTACATCTCTCCAAAACTGTTTGATTCCTTATTTGACGACGGTATTCAGCTAGTACATGGAATTAAGACGAACATGAAGAACAGGCTTATGTCCTTTTATGATAAAATGATGCTCAGAAAGAGATACATCATTGAGACGATTAACGATCTGCTCAAAAACAAAGCACAGCTCGTACATTCCAGACATCGTTCGATAACGAATTTTCTAGTTAATCTGGTGGCTGTGCTGGGTGCTTATTGTTTCTTTGAAAACAAACCGGATGCATTGCAAGGATACTATATTGAGGACTCAAAACAACTCGCATTATTCTAAACTTATCCCGAACTCACGTCATATATCAGTGTGCGCACACTGATAAACAAGTGTAAACCCTCAAAACAGAAAAGATAATGAACCATCTCATATTGGCGGAAACACAGTTTTTCGCCCTGATAAACGGAAAAGACAACGGTAGCACGGAAACGGCATACGGCGGATTCGTGCAGGAAGTAATAAACCTGTGCTACGGCGGCAATGATGCCAAGCATATTATTGTGGCGTTGGCTTTTGCCGAAATCGAATTACAGCACCATCCGCAGAACTTGTCGGCATCGGAGGAGAATGTCGTCACTGTGTATATCCGCAAGGCGTTATCCTTCATCCGAAAGATGCAGAAGATGGTATCCGCTTCTGCAATTACCTCCGTGCCACCACTAACATCCACATCCGAAACCAAAGCCACAGTCCCAGCCTTGCAATGGACCGGTAATGCCGTCGAGTTGGTAGAACTAATCTATGCCCTCTACGCCACCGGCTGCATCAATGGCGGCAAGGCTTCGCTGAAAGAGCTTGCTCCTGTCCTCTATTCCTTTTTCGGTGTGGAGTCCAAAGACTGCTACCGCTTCTATACGGACATCAAACGCAGGAAAAGCGACAGTCGCACCTACTTCCTTGAAAAGATGCAGGACAAACTGAACGCGAAGATGCGACATGACGATGAATTGGAGCGGATGAGGAGATAAACAAATGCCAAACAAAGGATAAGCGGCCGGATTATACGGTTTCTTATCCTTCTTCATTTACAATCACTCTATTATCTGCCGGAAAGCCGGTTAAAATCATTAACTTTGCAAGTATTAATCAATGACGGATGAAAATAGATAACCTCGAAATATTGAATGGACTGATTGCCGGAGCCGAAGGCGGGACAGTTGAGTTCAAAGAAACTACCGGGCAGTTGGAGCGTGGAATGGAAACTCTTTGTGCCTTCCTGAACGGTACGGGCGGCACGGTGCTGTTCGGTGTAACCGACAAGGGAAAGATTATCGGTCAGGAAGTGAGCGACAAGACGAGGCGCGATATTGCGGAAACCATCAGACGAATCGAGCCGTTTGCGACCATTGATATATCCTATACAGACATTCCGGGAACGAACAAAAGTGTTATAGCTTTATCAGCGGAAGAACAACGATATATGCGCCCGTTCACCTATAAGGGGAGGGCTTATCAACGGATAGAGAGCGTTACATCTGCCATGCCGCAGGGTATATACAACCTGTTGGTTATGCAGCGAGGCGGAACCTATGCTTGGGATTCCATGCAAAATCCCAGCTTGAAAATATCCGACCTTGACGAAACGGCAATCTTGGGCGCAGTACGTGGAGGAATCAGAGGCGGACGTTTGCCGGAAGGTTCTATGCAGGAGGATGTCCGAACCATCCTTGAAAAATTTGACTTGTTGAATGATGGAAAGCTGAACAATGCTTCCGTTGTCCTATTCGGACGAAACTTCTACCATTATCCCCAATGTCTGCTCCGTTTAGCCCGGTTCAAAGGAACAACAAAAGATGAATTTTTAGATAATCAGCGTGTGACAGGCAATATATTCAACTTGCTGGATGCTGCAATGGCATTTTTCTTCAAGCATTTGTCCCTTTCCGGTAAAATTGAAGGTTTGTACAGAGAAGAGGAACTGAATGTGCCATATAAGGCATTGAGAGAATGTTGCATAAATGCTTTTGCACATCGTGTTTACCATCGCCCCGGCAGTTCAGTCGGGATTGCTATCTATGATGACCGCGTGGAGATTGAAAACAGCGGAACATTTCCGCCTGATATTACCATTGAGAAACTGTTGGGTGGCCACAATTCCGAACCACAAAATCTGATAGTAGCCAATGTGCTGTACAAAAGTGCAGTATTGGAGAGTTGGGGACGTGGCATAGCCCTTATGGTAAACGAATGTCGCCGTGTCGGTATTCCGGATCCGGAGTTTCATACCGACGGCAATGCTGTATGGATTGTGTTTCATTATACAAGAACTACAGTAGGACAAGACCCCACAGCACCCCCACAGCAACCCTATAGTAACCCCACAGTAACCCCACAGTTAGGAAAACTGTTGTCTGCTATTGGGAACAACACTCTCTCTGCTAAAGAAATCATGGAGAAAACGGGAATGAAAGATAAAAGGAATTTCTTAAAGAACTATATCCATCCGGCAATAAATTCCGGTTTGGTCCTTTCACTTTATCCCATAGGCTCCAAGAGTCCGCAACAGAAATACTATCTTACTGATAAAGGTAAAGGTTTCCTGCAACAATAACGGGTATGGTTAAAAAGAAGAAACATAATAATGATGTAAAAACTGATTTACAGATAATCATGGATTATGGTATCGGCAGTATATCCGTTTATGACCCGGCAGACATGATGCCATACAACGAGCCGCCAATTAGCGAACAAATCCGCTTCAAGAAACTCGGCAAAGAGATGAAATCCGAGTTCAAGTGGCTGGTATCTTCCGTAGTGATTGAGTATTGGCAAGAAAACCGACAGATACCTTTCGGTGAAGAAATGTCGAAACTCAGAACCAGACTGTTGAGAATGTTTGCCGAAGAATACAGCATACTGCTTAAAGACGATACAGAGCTGAAAAATTATTTGCTGACGCTTGCCATTACCACCATCAACAAGCATCTCAAATCTGAGAATAAAAAGAGGGTGTCAAAACTCTCTTTTTAACAAAATTACCCTTGCTACAGATATCTGTAACAGGGGTAATTTTCATATTTTGGGTGTTTTGACACATCCCCTTTCTCATATATAAAGGAATCTGTTATTTCTGCTGCAACAGGTGTTTCAAGTTTTCATCATTTGCGATACGTTCCAGTTCCTCTTGAACAATCTGCTTCACTTCCTCCTTGATGCGCCTGTAATTCGCCTGTACCGTTTCCTTCATGCGGTCGT
>ENA-OZHJ01000985-OZHJ01000985.1-human-gut-metagenome-genome-assembly--contig:-NODE-985-length-11861-cov-16.862951_pt1 | contig 11861 bp, 9 predicted proteins | sample MGYA00244663_ERZ653672 | MGnify/ENA primary metagenome ERZ653672 (study PRJEB26926, sample SAMN06165215) | human gut metagenome | biome: ENVO:00009003; feature: ENVO:2100002; material: ENVO:00002003... | reverse complement strand
GCGGCATTGCCGCCTATAAAATGGCCAATGTGGCCAGCGCACTGCGCAAGCTGGGGGCCGACGTGGAGGTCATCATGACCAGAAACGCCACCCAGTTCATCACCCCTATCACGTTCGAGACCCTGACAGGCCACAAGTGCATGGTGGACACCTTCGACCGGGATTTCAAGTTCGAAGTCACCCATATCTCGCTGGCAAAGAAGGCCGACGTCATCCTCGTGGCCCCGGCCACCGCCAACGTCATTGCCAAGATGGCTCACGGCATCGCCGACGATATGCTTACCACCGTCGTTCTCGCGGCCAAGTGTCCCAAGCTCGTCTCCCCTGCCATGAACACCGGGATGCTGGAGAACCCCATCACCCAGGACAACATCGCCACACTGGAAAAGTACGGCTTCACGGTCATCCCCTCCGAGAGCGGCGTACTGGCCTGCAAGGACGTGGGCAGCGGACGCCTGCCGAAAGAGGATGTCCTGCTGGACTACATCTTCCGCGCCATCGCAAAGCCGAAGGACCTCGCCGGTCTGCGCATTGCCGTCACGGCCGGCCCCACTCAGGAGCCGCTGGACCCTGTGCGCTACCTGACCAACCACTCCACCGGCAAGATGGGCTATGCCGTGGCCCGTGCCGCCGCGATGCGCGGTGCCGAAGTCACCCTCATCCACGGCCCGACGGCCCTGCAGCCGGTGCGGTTCACCGAGGATGTCCCCATCACGACAGCCCAGCAGATGTACGAGGCCGTGACCAGCCGCTTCGACGAGATGGACGTTCTGGTCATGGCCGCTGCCGTGGCCGATTACCGCCCCGCCGCTGTGGCCGACGACAAGATAAAGAAGAAGGACGGCGACCTCTCCATCGCCGTGGAGCGGACGCCCGACATCCTCGGCACCATCGGCCCCAAGAAGAAGGGCCAGTTCCTCTGCGGCTTCTCGATGGAGACGCGGGACATGCTGGCCAACTCCTCGGCCAAGCTCGAGAAAAAGAACCTCGACATGGTGGTGGCCAACAATCTGAAGGTAGCCGGTGCCGGGTTTGGTGTGGATACCAATGTTGTCACCTTCATCACGCCGGACGGCGCCCGCGAGCTGCCCCTGATGAGCAAGGATGATGTGGCGGACGCCATTCTGGATGAGATTTTAGCACGAAAGAGCAAGTGATCGTGCTGAAAGAAGTTCTGTTCTTCTGTCGAAAAATATGATATAATCGAATCGCCGTCCTTACCACTCCATTCCGTTTGGAAGGGAGGTGATTCCGAATGAACAGTATTTTCTCATTTATGCTGTCTGTCGCAGCAGGTGTGGTTGCAAACTACATCTACAAGTGGCTTGGCAGATGGTTCAACAAGGACTGTAAGCACTAAATAATAAGACCCCTTCCCGGAGCTAGCACCTCCGAGAAGGGGTCTTATTATTTGCGATTCCAAATGAACAGCATTTGATTTTCTCGTTTATAAGTATACGCAGTTTTCTAAAAAAGTCAAGCGCCTCGCAGAAAATTTACAATGCTGTAAATATTACTGTACCACGCAAAAAGTGCTCTGCCGGCCGGCAGAGCACTTTTCCGTTATACAGAGATTTACTTGGTGCCGTAGATACGGTCGCCTGCGTCGCCCAGGCCGGGGACGATGTAGCCGTTCTCGTTCAGGTGGTCATCCTGTGCGCCGAGGTAGATGTCCACATCGGGGTGTGCCTCGTGCAGGGCCTTGATGCCTTCCGGAGCAGCGATGAGGCCGATGAACTTGATGTGCTTTGCGCCGTGCTTCTTGATCTGGGTGATGGCGTCGATGGCGCTGCCGCCGGTAGCCAGCATCGGGTCAAGCACCAGAACGTCGCGCTCAGCGATGTCCTTCGGCAGCTTGCAGAAATACTCCACGGGCTGCAGGGTCTCCTCGTCGCGGTACAGGCCGATGAAGCCGACCTTAGCGGCGGGCAGCAGGGTCAGCATACCATCCAGCATACCCATGCCGGCGCGGAGGATCGGCACCAGCGCCAGCTTGCGGCCTGCCAGCACCTTGGTCTTTGCCATGGTGATGGGAGTCTCGATCTCCACCTCTTCCAGAGGCAGGTCACGGGTAGCCTCATAGCACAGCAGAGTGGCGATCTCGCCCACGAGGTCACGGAACTCCTTGGTGCCGGTCTGCTTGTTGCGCAGAATGCTCAGTTTGTGCTGCAGCAGCGGATGCTCAACGATCATAGGGGTCATAATACACTCTCCTTATATTGTGAATAGATATTGGAATACTAAGGTTTACCGATTCTCGATCTCCATCAGCTTTGCGATGCGCTTCTCGTGGCGGCCGCCCTCGAACTCGGTGTTGAGGAAGATGTCCACCAGCTGGCAGGCGAGGCCGGGGCCGACGACGCGGCCGCCCATGCACAGAGCGTTGGCGTCGTTGTGGCGGCGGGTATACTCGCAGCTGAAGCTGTCAGAGCAGCAGCAGGCACGGATGCCCTTGACCTTGTTTGCAGCCATGCTGATGCCCACACCGGTGCCGCAGAACAGCAGCGCCTTGCTGCACTGGCCGCTCACCACGGCGTCGCAGGCAGGCAGAGCCATGTCAGGGTAGTCCACGCTGGCGGTGCTGTGGGTGCCGAAGTCGATGTACTCCAACCCCAGCTCGTCCAGATGAGCCTTAACGGCCTCTTTCAGTTCAAATCCGCCGTGGTCGGCGGCAAGTGCGATGGGTTTCGTCATTGGTGTTGATCCTTTCCCTTTGCAGTATCTTCCGGTATTTCGGTACGGGCAGCTTCTGCGGCCAGACGCTCAGCCCGCTCCCGCTCGGCCTGGCTCAGCCGGTGATAATCCGGCAGCAGAGCCTCGGGCAGAACGGCTTCGCCCCGCTGGGCCATCTGCTTTGCCACATAGGCCACCGCAGCGGCACGGCCATTGCGGAGAGCTGGCGGTACACAGAGCACGCCCGGGACATTGTCATATTTATTATAGCACAGAGCCGCGCCATCACCAACAAAAAACAGAGGCTTTTTGCAATTTTCTACAAACTCGGCCAGGTCGGCCACAGCACGGGCATCGTCGTCCATCAGACGCTCGTGGGTCTCAAGGTCGAAAGCCGCGCTGTACACCTGCGCACGGCGGGCATCCAGCGCGCAGAGCACGGTGCCGCAGCCGGTGTGGGCCGCCGCCAGCGCTTCCAGCGTGGACACCGGGGCGCAGAGCGTCTCCCGGGGGAAGGCCAGACCCTTCACCGCCGCCAGCCCGATGCGCAGGCCGGTAAAGCTGCCGGGGCCGGCATTGACGCCGTAGAGGTCGATGTCCTTGCAGCCCATGCCGCAGAGTTTGAGACAGTTGTCGATGAGGGGCATCAGGGTCTCGCTGTGGGTCATGCCCGCATCGAGATAGCACTCGTAGAGCAGGCGGTCATCCTGCAGAAGGGCCACGCCCACGGTCTTGCCCGCCGTATCCACGGCTAAGATGTTCATACTTCCACCCCCTCGATGGTGATGCGGCGGGTGATGTCGTCCACCCGCTCGATGTTGATGTGGATGGGGTTTTCCAGCGCCAGCAGGTCAGCGAAGTTCTCGCTCCACTCTGCCGCCACCACAGCGCCCTCATCCAGATAGTCGTAGAACCCTGCCGCGCACAAATCGTTCTCCGTGGAGATGCGGTATAAATCAAAATGCGCGAAAGGCCGCGGCCCGCGGTAATAGTTCACGATGGCGAACGTCGGGCTGCTGACCGGGTCAGTGCAGCCGAGGCCCCTGGCAATGCCCTCGCAGAAGGCCGTCTTGCCCGCGCCAAGCCCGCCGGTAAAGGCGATGAGCGCCCCGGGCGCAAGATGCTGCGCCACCTGCGCCCCCAGCGCCACCGTCTCCTCACGGGAGTGGGTGATAAATTCAGACATGGGTATCCCACCTCATATGCGTTTCTATAAAAAAGGGACGGCAGAGTCCTGCCGTCCTGTTCTGCCGTCCCTTAGTATAAACTATTTCCGTCAAAAGTGCAACGCTCAGGCCGCGCTTTCAAGCACATCGGCCAGCATATCTTCCGCGGCCTCCGCGCGTTCCTCGGGCGAGAAGTTTTCCGGCACATTCAGCCGGGCGTTCTCGTCACCGTAGAGCACCAGACACGCTGCTGCGGCGTGGGGGCGGCGTCCGCCCTGCTCCGTATACCAGATGATGTCGTTCTCGCCGTAGGTATCCTTCGCATGGGCCAGCGCCCTGCCGATGGTCTGTCCCATCGCAAGATGGTTGACGGTATCCCAGAGCATACTGCGGGAGTAGACCGTGTAGACGTTGTTCACATAGCCCAGCACAGTCCGTGCGCCGCCCGCCAGCAGCGCTTCGGCCATCGACTCATCCACGCTGTTCGTGACGCCCAGGAACTCACAGGTCTCGGAGTAGATGATGGTATTGCTGAGCTGGCCCGAGCGGTACGCATTGCGGAAGAAATCCGCTGTGACACAGTAAAGGCCGTTGAGCTTGATGATGCGGTGAGCCAGCAGGTCAAAGCCGTAGATGATGTCTTTATACAGCGTGGACGCTTCTGTCAGCAGGATGATGGGCTCGGTTCGGGTGTGCTTCCGGAAAGTACCGTAGCTGTAAGTATAGTAGGCACCGTGGGCGCTCAGGATGCACAAATCGTATTTGTTCATCCGGCGCAGGTCCGACAGAGTCACCCGGGTGTTCATCGTCGTGCGCAGGCCCATGCCTTCCCAGAAGCCCTGCATATAGGAATAATACGGAAAGCGGGAGCTGTTCACCGTATTATCGAAGGCATAATAAATGGCGGCACGGCCGATCGTCTCAGGCAGAGCGTTCTCCCGGTACTGCCGGGCCTCCGCAGCCTGCCGGACATCGTCGGTCAGGGGCATCTCGGCGGTGCGGGGAGTGCATTGAGCAATGTCCCTCGGGGCACGCAGGCCGTTGTCTCCGGCGTCAAAGGTCATCTCGTCCAGCTCGTCGGGCAGAGTGAGCAGGATGCCGCCCAGTACGCCGCAGCGGTAGGTAAAGCTGACTATCCCGTTTTCCTCGTCGGTGCGGATGGAGTCCCGGCGCACCAGCCCCTTCCGGGCCAGTTCATCCAGCTCCGCAAGGGCCGAGGTGAGCCGTTCTTCCCGGGACATCTGCTCGTATTCGTCGCTGCCGGTCAGGGCCGTCACAGCGGCGTCTGCCTGCTGCATCTCGGCGGCATCGTCCGTGGTGAGGGTAGACTTTGCCGTATCCTGCACCTCGCCCGCTCCGTCTGCCGCCCATGCGGCGGGAGCCAGCACAGCCGTCAGCACCAGTGCCAGTGCGCAGACCGCGCACAAAATTCGATGGCGTTGTTCCTTCATGTAAAAACTGTTCCTCCAAGAACGCCGGGAATCGGCCATTTACCGCCCCGGTACGTTTCATTTTAGAGGGCATATCGGCCTTTGTCAAGCGTTCTGCGCCGATTTTGCAAAGCTGTCACAACCGGCCATCTTGCGCGCCTCTCTCCCCTGCTGTATAATAAGGTATATTGGGGGATCATGCCCGGCTGTGAAGCGGGGTTTTGAGGAAGCTGTTTTCGTAAGCGGAGTGCAATGCTTAAAAAACGGCTTCCTAAGGATACAGAAAGGTGGTGCTTTTTTGGAAAGCATTCAGCGATATTGGAAACGGACAGACAAGATGTACCTGCTGCTCTGCCTGTTCAGCAGCGCGATGGCGGTACTGGCGCTGTCGTCGTGGGCGGCAAAGCAGGGCAGCGGCTTTGCCGTGGATGAGCTCACCGGCCAGATCACCGGCATCGGCGACTACCGCCGGGCCGTGGTGCAGGCGGGTGCAGCGGCCATCGGCATCCTGGTGGCCATCCTTCTGTCCAACATCGACTACCGCAGCCTCGTCAATGTCTGGCCTGTCCATGTGGTGCTCACATGGGGCCTCGTGCTGCCCACGCTGGTCATCCGCAATGTGACCATCGGCCCGCTGACCATCGGCTACAACGCGGGCGACACCGACAACTATTCCTGGTACAAACTGGGCGGCTTCACCTTCCAGCCTACCGAGCTGGCAAAGATAAGCTTCATCCTTACCTTCGCCATGCATCTGAACAATGTCCGCAGCCGCCTCAATGAGCCGAAAGAGCTGGGCAAGCTGCTGCTCCATCTCTTCGTGCCGATCGGCATCATCCATATCCAGGGTGACGACGGTACGGCCATCATCTACGGCATCATCGGCTGCTGTATGCTCTTTGCCGCCGGGCTGAGCTGGAAGTATATCATCGGGGCCTTCGCTGCCCTCGCAGCGGCGGCAGCGGCGGCCTTCGCCTTCTTCAGCGACAAGATCGGCAAGGGCTACCAGTGGTACCGCATCCTTGCGGTCATCGACCCCAACAACGAGACGGGCTGGGCGCCCAGCGAGACGGTCTGGAAGAACATCATCTACCAGCAGCAGCGGGGCGAGATCGCCATCGGCTCGGGCGGCATCTTCGGCAACGGCTTCTTCGATGGCCGCTACTACAGCGTCCCCAACGCCCACAATGACTTCATCTTCAGCTGGATCGGCAACGCGGCGGGCTTCGTGGGCTGCTGCGTGGTGCTGGGCGTGCTGCTGGCCATCATCATCAAGACCTTCGCCACCGGAGCGTGCAGCGAGGATATGCTGGGCTCCTTCATCTGCGCCGGCATCGGCGGCGCGTTCATGGCCCAGATATTCGTCAATGTCGGCATGAACCTCCGCCTCCTGCCGGTCATCGGCGTCACCCTGCCCTTCTATTCGGCGGGCGGCAGCTCGGTGCTCATGCTGTATATCTGCGTGGGGCTGGTGCTGTCGGTGTATATGCACAATACGAAAAAACTGTTTGGTTAAGTCTCTCTCAGAACAGGCGCTGTCGTTCAGCGCCTGTTTTTATTTTCCGGCCAAATCTCCAAAAGTCTTGTAACACGACAGAAGTCGTGGTAGAATATTCAAGTATTTTATCTATATTCTTTTGACTTTTTCAGGAGGTCCCATGAAGCATCATTCTCTCTCCAAAGTCCTCAAGCGCCTCGCCTGCGTGCTGGCGGCGCTGGTCATCGCACTGGCCGTTGCCGTGTTCGCCCTCTGGCACAACGAGCTGGCCACCCTCTCGTCCCTCAAAAAGCTCTCCGACCGCGACGAAGCCCACCGCGACGGTGCTGTTTATCAGCTCAACGTCTCGGGCGGCTACTACTTTGACGATTTCCTGGCCCAGGGCGGCGCATCCACTGACTCTGAGCTCATCTCCTTCATCACCCAGAGCATCACTAAGGGCATCATCCCCATGAACATCAAGACCAGCACCATTGCCTGCTCGGCCTTTACCGCAGACACCCAGAGCGGCGACCGGGTCTTTGGCCGCAACTACGACTTCTCGGCCACCAACACCGCCATCGTCTACACGAACCCCGGTAAGGGTCGTCACGCCTCCTACTCCACCATCGACCTGAGCTTCCTCGGCCTCGACAAGGACAAGGACGTAGAGAGCCTCGGCCAGAAGATCCTGACCCTCGCGGCCCCCTATGTGCCGCTGGACGGCGTCAACGACGCCGGTGTGGCCTGCGGCATCTTCATGTCCTATCAGGGCGAGGGCAAAGGCACCCCCACCGACACCCAGACCGACAAGCCCGACCTCACCTCCACCACCCTGCTCCGGCTCATCCTCGACTACGCCGACTCGGTGGAGGACGCTGTGGCGCTGGCTGAGCAGTACGACCTTCACGACTCGGCAAGCAGCTGCTTCCACTACATGGTGGCCGACTCCACCGGCCGCAGCGCCATCCTCGAGTGGGTGGGTGCTGATGCCGACCACGACGCCGACGGCTCTCAGCGTCAGCTGAACGTCCTCTGGAACGACACCGACGCCCTCTCCGATTCCTCCGACTGGCAGGTGGTGACCAACTTTATCAAGGCGCCCGGCTACTACGACGGCACTACCGTCGAGATGAAGGGCCTCGACCGCTACGAGCACCTTGCGGCTGCCCTGCGCCAGACCAACGGCGTCGTAGCCGACAAGAGCGCTGCCATGGACCTGCTGGCCTCGGTGGGCCGCCGCACCTGGAACAACGACGACTCCAACACCAACACCATCCACAGCGTGGTCTACGATTTGACCGATCGGTCTGTTCTCTGGGTAGGCAATGAGCACTACGGCGAGGATGGATATACATTTGAGTTTCAGCTTGGGGCGTAAAATGTAATTTTCTTGCGGTAAGCTTGACTTTTTTTGAATTTCGCATATACTGAAAGCGGAAATGCAAAGATTCCATTTGGACTCACCCCCTCTCCTATAAAATAGGCGGGTGAACCGCAGGACGATTATATTACACTTTCCGATAAAAGAACAGGAGCTGCGTCCCGAAAGGATGCAGCTCCTGTTCTTTATATTATCTTACTTCAGCACTGCGCCGAGGTTTGCGCTGGTGACCATACGGGCGTAGCGGCTCAGCCAGCCGGTCTTGATGTTGGGCTCGGGAGCGACATACTTTGCCTTGCGCTGGGCCAGCACCTCATCCGAAACTTCCAGCGTGATGCTGGCGTTGGGGATGTCGATGTGGATGGTGTCCCCTTCCTCAACAAGGCCAATGGGGCCGCCGGAAGCAGCCTCCGGACTGACGTGGCCAATGGCAGCGCCGCGGGAAGCGCCGGAGAAGCGGCCATCGGTGATGAGGGCCACGGTCTTGTCCAGCTTCATGCCGGCCAGAGCGGAGGTGGGGTTGAGCATCTCACGCATACCGGGGCCTCCCTTGGGGCCTTCGTAGCGGATGACCACCACGTCGCCCGGGACGATCTTGCCCGCATAGATGGCGGCGATGGCCGTTTCCTCGCTGTTGAAGACGCGGGCCGGGCCGGAGTGCTCCTGCATCTCGGGGGCCACGGCGCTGCGCTTGACGACGCAGCCATCGGGGGCGATGTTGCCCCACAAAATCTGCAGACCACCGGTCTGAGAATAGGGATTTTCGATAGGACGGATGGCCTTGTCGTTCAGGATGTGAGCGCCCTTGATGTTCTCGCCGAGGGTCTTGCCGGTGACGGTGGGGACATCGAGGTCCAGCAGGCCCTTCTTGGCCAGCTCTGCCTGCACGGCAGGGATGCCGCCGGCGGCGTAGAGGTCAGGCATATGGGTGGGGCCTGCGGGGGCCAGATGGCAGAGGTTCGGGGTCTTGGCGCTTATCTCATTGAAAAGCTTCAGGTCGATCGGCACACCGGCCTCGTAGGCGATGGCCAGCAGGTGCAGAACGGTATTGGTGGAGCAGCCCAGCGCCATATCGCAGGTCAGCGCATTGCGGATGGAGCGCTCGTTGATGATCTGGCGGGCGGTGATACCCTTCTTCACCATATCCATGACGGCCATACCGGCGTGCTTTGCCAGCAGCAGGCGCTTGGAGTAGACGGCGGGGATGGTGCCGTTGCCGGGCAGTGCGATGCCGATGGCCTCGCACAGGCAGTTCATGCTGTTGGCGGTGTACATGCCGGAGCAGCTGCCGCAGCTGGGGCAGCAGTTGCAGGTGCAGTCTTCCAGCTGCTCGTCGGTGATCATACCGGCCTTATAGGCGCCCACGGCCTCGAACATCTTGGAAAGGCTGACTTCCTCGCCGCCGTAGGTGCCGGCCAGCATGGGGCCGCCGGAGCAGACCACAGCAGGCACATCCATGCGGACAGCGGCCATGACCATGCCGGGAACGATCTTATCACAGTTAGGCACCAGCACCAGACCGTCCAGCTGATGAGCCATCAGCATGGTCTCCACGCTGTCGCAGATGAGCTCGCGGGAAGCGAGGCTGTACTTCATGCCCACATGGCCCATGGCGATGCCGTCGCAGACGCCGATGGCCGGGATGAGGATGGGGGTGCCGCCTGCCATCTGGACGCCTGCCTTGACGGCGTCGGCGATCTTATCCAGATTCATATGGCCGGGGACGATCTCACTGTAGGCACTCACCACACCGATGAGGGGGCGGTCCAGCTCTTCCGGGGTGTAGCCCAGGGCGTAAAACAGGCTTCGGTTGGGCGCGCGCTCCGAGCCTTTGGTCACATTGTCACTTCTCATTTTATCCTCCTGATGCAAAAAAGCGCCAGAATCAGCAGTTTTTCTGCTAAAACCGACGCTCTGGGATTCAACCTCTCAGTCTGCTTCGCAGACAGCTCCCCTACCGAGGGGAGCCTCTGGCGAAGAGACGAGGCTTTACGATATGCCAAAGCCTCCCCTCGTTAGGGGAGGTGGCAGCGCGTCAGCGCTGACGGAGAGGTTTTTCTGATTTTCTTACTTCTTCAGCCAGCTCATCATGCCGCGCAGCTCTGCGCCCACCTTCTCGATGGGGTGCTCGGCCTCCATGCGGCGCTGAGCGAGGAAGTGGACCTTGCGGCCACCGTTGGGGCTCATCTCGGTCAGGAACTCGGAAGCGAAGGTGCCATCCTGGATCTCGGTCAGGATCTTCTTCATCTCCTTGCGGGTCTCAGCGGTGATGAGGCGCTTGCCGGTGCGGTAGTCGCCGTACTCAGCGGTGTTGGAGATGGAGTAACGCATCTTGGAGAAGCCGCCCTCGTTGATCAGGTCAACGATCAGCTTCATCTCGTGGCAGGTCTCAAAGTATGCCATCTCGGGCTCGTAGCCAGCTTCCACCAGCGTATCGAAACCGGCGTGGATCAGCTCGGAAACGCCGCCGCACAGCACTGCCTGCTCGCCGAACAGGTCGGTCTCGGTCTCCTCCTTGAAGGTGGTCTGCAGGATGCCTGCACGGCCAGCGCCGATGCCGGAAGCGTATGCCAGAGCAATGTCCTTAGCCTTGCCGGTGTAGTCCTGCTCCACGCAGATCAGAGAGGGGCAGCCCTCGCCCTCGGTGTACAGGCGGCGGACGATGTGGCCGGGACCCTTGGGAGCGATCATGATAACGTCAACATTCTTGGGAGCGGTGATGGTCTTGAAGTGGATGTTGAAGCCGTGTGCAAAGGCCAGTGCCTTGCCCTCGGTCATGTAGGGAGCCACCTGCTTGTTATAGATGTCGGCGCACAGCTCGTCGGGCACCAGCATCATGACAACGTCGCCGGCCTTGGCAGCTTCTTCCACTTCCATGACCTTGAAGTTCTCGTGAGTTGCTGCGAACTCAGAAGCCTTCTCCCAGTGAGCAGAGCCCTTGCGCAGGCCGACGACGACGTTCACGCCGCTCTCGGCCAGGTTCTCGGAATGGGCGTGGCCCTGGCTGCCGAAGCCGATGACAGCGACGGTCTTGCCGTCCAGCACGCCGAGGTTGCAGTCGGAATCGTAGTATTTCTTGATAGCCATAATCGTTAGTCTCCTTTTACATTAACTGGTTGGTTTATCTTCCGGTCTTGTATGCTCTGTTCTATCTTTCGCTCACCCTGAGCGGAAAAGCAATGTAATTATGCCCGTCTTGCGCCCGGCGGGGGCAGCTGGACGGAGCGCACCTCCTGCGGCGGCTTCTGGATATGCTGGTGCATCCCGCCGCGCTCCAGTGCAGTAACGCCGGTGCGGCACTGCTCAAGAATGTTGTAGCCCTCGAACATTTTCAAAAATGCGTCCAGCTTGTCCGGCCGGCCGATCAACTCAAACACCATGCTGTCCGGGGAAAGATCGATGATCTTTGCCTTGTAGATGCAGGCGATCTCCCGCAGCTCTGTGCGGTTGTGCACGTCCGATTCCACCTTGAGCAGCAGCAGCTCCCGCTCCAGCGCTTTTTCGCTGTCCAGCACGAACACCTGCCGGGTGACTTCCAGCCGCTCGGTCTGCAATACCAGCTGCTGCAAGGCCTTTTCATCGCTGGTAATGGTCACTGTGATGCGGCTGACTGCCGGGTCGTTGGTGGCGGACACCGTAAGGCTGTCGATATTGAAGCCGCGGCGGCAGAACAGGCTGGACACCCGGGCCAGAACGCCGCTCTGGTTGTCCACCAGCAGGCTGATGACCCT
>ENA-OZHJ01000983-OZHJ01000983.1-human-gut-metagenome-genome-assembly--contig:-NODE-983-length-11877-cov-3.717222_pt1 | contig 11877 bp, 9 predicted proteins | sample MGYA00244663_ERZ653672 | MGnify/ENA primary metagenome ERZ653672 (study PRJEB26926, sample SAMN06165215) | human gut metagenome | biome: ENVO:00009003; feature: ENVO:2100002; material: ENVO:00002003... | reverse complement strand
GACAGGTGTCTGCTCATCCTGCCGAATCACGGCATACCCGCAGACACAGCTTTTTCCCATAATGGCCCCGCCGCAGACGATGGCATCATCCTGCACAGTGGCATCCCCCATTACGGTGGCGTTCTTGCCGACATAGGCGCAGCCCTTTGCAACGGCATGATCTGTAAGGACTGCATCGCCGCAGACAACTGCATTTTCACAGGCGATGGCATCCGCTGAAATCCACGCGCGACCATCTTGGTCGAGGTTATCGCAGCTTTCCACATAGCCGCCGAGCATCCCGGCAAGGACATCCTCGGTTAAGTCCGTCACCGCGCGAATGCGATGCAGGTTGGGATTGTCGGGATGGACAATGTCGGTGATCTCGTATTTCTTCATCTGGCATCACCCCGGTCACGCTTGGGCGTAGGGCTGGGCGACAGTTCGGTTTCCACATACTCGGAGATAATGTTGAGTGCTTTCTGGTAGCTGTCGCAGGACATAACGCGGTCACGCATTTCTTTGTCACCTTGCCCGCTGCTTTTCAGCAGCCGGGATGCGCGACCCATGATGGCGAAAATGTTGCCGTCCTGCCCAATCAGCTGCATCTTGGGCTTCTTCGGGCGGTCCAGCAGTTTTTTGAACTCTGTCATATCTGGCACATCGCGTTTCAGTTCAAAATCGTGATCCTGCCAGAAATGGACATACAGCTTGCCATCCCCAACATCGATTTCCCGCTGCTCAAAGCCCTCGCCCCAGCCGTCGCTGTACTGACCGGAAATGTAGTTGCACAGGACAGTCTGCTCATCATCGAGCAGAGGTTCTTTCAGCTCCACGGTCAGACAGCCGCAGAGCTTGTTGCCATGCACCTCGACGGACGGGATGGCCTTAACTACCTTGCCGCGAACCGAATCGACCTCGTGGTAATACTGCATGAGGTCGCCGCCAAAGTCGCGGGTATCGTTTTCGACGGCATCGCGGATGGCTGTCTCGTATTCCAGCAGGTCATGACCGTCCAGCGGGCAACCCTCATACTCGTCGTAGAACTCGTCCTCATAGTCCGGTTCATTTGGGAAAAAGTCCGCAGTCAGCGGAGAATAAAATTTCATCTGCAAATCATGTCACCTCTTTCCGCCGCACAGGTCATGGTCGATCTGCGCGGCATAGTAGTTTTCTATCGTCAGCGGCGCGTTGTAGAGCGCCGCCAGTAAGTATTGCTTGATGTTTCGGATGCAGGGCGGGTTGTCCTTGAGGCAATCCAGAACATACTGGATATGTTCTGCGTTCAGCTTGAGAAATCTGGATTTTACTACCTCTGCAGGCATATTTTCGCCAGCGATACGGATAGCAGCCCGTTTGGAACAAACCACATCCAGCATCAACTCCACCAGTTCATCCAATCGCATCGTATCCATCGGGTTATTCTGTACTAAAATCGGATACTCGATATTTTTCAGCAGCAGGGCGCGGTACTCTGCCCGCTGGCCCGCCGCGCGGATAGGATTCGATACGTTATTTGTTTCTTCTTTCTTTATTTCTTTAGTATTTAATTGTGCAGGATTTTCCTGTACAGGTTTTTCCCGTTTAGGCTCTGCCTGTTTTGGTTGGGCACACTTAGGCGTTGCTTCTTCGGGACCCTGTTCCGGGGGCTGCGGCTGCTCTAAAACCGTGTACTCCATACCGCGCATCTGACCGTTCTTGTCGCGGATGCGGCGGCGGATAATATACCCCGCCGCTTCTAACTCGCGCACGGTGGCACACACGCTGTCTACGCCCTCTTTGCAGATGGACGCCAACCCGCGCGTGGTATAATCCCAATCTTCGGGCAGAGACAGCATCAAAGATAAAAGCCCCTTCGCCTTGAGCGAAAGAGCCTTGTTGCGCAGATGATGGTTGGACATAATGGTATAATTTTGCGTCTTTTGTACACGGAACACAGCCATAACAGATACCTCCTATGCGCCCGCAGTGGGCGAACGATTTCTAACTTTCATGTTGATTTCTCTCTATCGGCAAACTGCGCGGTGGGCGGCAGTTCTTGCCATCCGGTTGTTTTTTGCCATATCAGCGTAATCTCCATTCTCGATGTTGGGCGGCAGGTCATGCACGGTGTAGCGGTCAGCGTAGATTTTCCGGATGCCGACACTCGCCACGCGCCCTTTGGCATCGTTGTCCAGCCGCAGTTCTATCGTGGTGATCTCCGGGTGCTGGCGCAGAAATTCCTTCAAGGCCAGTGGCTCCTTGCCGGAGGACGAGACCCCGCCCAGCGACAGACGGTATTTGTCCGCAGCATCCCCGCAGAGCGTCATCTCTGCCATGGCATCTATGGCAGCTTCAAACACGGCCACGGTAGTGCCGGGCTGCATCGGCGGGATGCAGAAACCGTACTGTTTCTGACTGCCGGGGGCCTCGCGCTTGAACGGTTTCCCGTAGTCATAAATACCGCGCAGGGCAGCATATTTCGGCACACCCTGCGGGTCTTTGCCCAAGAAAACACAGTTGTGATATTCTGCACTTTCGTACAGAATTTTTCTCGCAATACAGTAGCGAATCGTGGGCAGTGAGATGCCGCGCCCCAGCAGATACCGCGTTACGCGGTCATTATTCTGTGCGGGGTTCGGCAGACGGAACGGTGGGCGCTCGCGCTCCACCGCTTCATGCTGCACGGGGATGTACATCGGGCTTTCCTCACATAGCAGCTGCACCGCCTCTACGAACGGTACACCTTCCACATAAATCAAATATTTCAGCGCCGACTTGCCGCCAATGTCGCGGCTTTTCCAGTGCCAGACACTGGATTCGCCGTTTATCTTGAAGCTGTCATGCTCCGCAAGCTGGTACTCACCCCGCGCACTGCTTTTCACCAGCGAACCGGGGCGGTACCGCCGCAGAAATTCTATCGCCGTCATCCGGTTGGCGGCATCAATTTGTTCTTTACAGACGCGCGGCAATTACACAATGTAAGCGGCGAGATCGCTCATACGTTCGATATTTTCCCACGGAAAATCCTCGCGTCCGAAGTGACCGCCCGCCGCCGTGCGGCTGTAAATGGGGTTCAGCAGGTTCAACTGCTTGATGATGCCCGCAGGGGTCAGGTCATACGCCTTGCGCACAGCGGCCGACAGGCAATCATCCTCGCAGGGACCACCTGTGCCAAACGTATTCACATCCACCATGACAGGGTCTTTTTCCCCAATGGCATACGCCAGCGTGACCTGACAGCGGTCTGCAAGATGGGCGGCGACCATGTTTTTGGCAATGTACCGCGCCATATATGCGCCGCTGCGGTCTACCTTGGTGGCATCCTTGCCGCTGAACGCACCGCCGCCGTGGGGCGCAAATGTGCCGTAGCTGTCCACCATGAGCTTGCGCCCGGTCAAGCCGGTATCGGCATCCGGGCCGCCCTGCACAAACTTACCGCTGGGGTTCAGGATGATTTCCGCGTCATCGGCGGGCATACCGTCAAAGGCCAGCGGGAACACATATTCGTCCAGCAGATCCGCCAGCTTATTGATGTCGGTGTCCTCCTTGTGCTGGACAGAAACGACCACTGTGGTGATGCGCACAGGCGTGTCGCCGTTGTATTCCATCGTGACCTGCACCTTGCCATCCGGGCCGATGTCGGGGATAACGCCGGTCATGCGGGAGATTTCCAACAGCGTTACAAGGCGCTGGGCGGCAACCACAGGCATGGGCAGATATTCGGGCGTTTCGTTGCAGGCGTAGCCAACCATAACCCCCTGATCGCCCGCGCCGAGGGTGTCCTCGTCCTCTCCCTCAGCCAATTCCGGCTCGACAGCGCCCGCAATGTCGGGACTCTGGTCGTGGATGTAGCAGTCGATTTGGTAGGCCTTCGGGTCATAGCCGACATCCCGCAGGGTGTCGCGGACGATGTTGAACACATCCGGCTTAGCGCTGGTCGTGATTTCACCCGCCACAATAATGTGACCGTGGGTTGCCATGACCTCACAGGCCACGCGGCTGGCGGGATCATGCTGCAGACAGGCGTCCAGCACGCTGTCGGCAATGAGGTCGCACAGCTTGTCGGGATGGCCGCGCATGACGGATTCTGCGGTGTAAAAGCGGGGATGCTCGTTTTCTTTCATGGTTTCGGTATTTTCAAAAATGTCGTTCATAAGTTCTTCTCCTTGCTTGTTGGATGATTTCGGACAAAGAAAAAAGCCCGCAGGCGGGCTGCGGGCTAGGATGGTGATATTCATATCAGCGCTCCGGGGATTCTTTTGTTTTGGGCGGCGGAGCCATAACACGGGCGTATTCTTCCGGCGTGGTGTGTTCCACGCACAGGGTCTTGCCCAGCAGGAAAAACAGCTGCGGATCATGGTACAGTTCCTCATAGCGCTTCACCTGCTGCGAGGTAAGGTCGGTAAAGTCATCGCGGGTCAGACCGCAGACGAAAAACGTGCCGTGGATGATGTCATAGTCGCCCAGCATACGGTTCAGCGGCAGGTTTTCTGCAATGCCGTTGTCATTACAGACGTTATGTGGTGCACCACATAACGTTTGTAATGCGTAGTTATATGTTATGTGTAGCATAATTGACATCTCCTTTCGTACCTCCTGATTTCATTTGTATTTTAGCCGGTAGCTTTTTGTGATACTCTACATAATGTAGAGACACAATGCTCTGCAAATAACATCAGGAGGTTTTATAATGTCTGAAGCAACAATACCAATCAAGGAATTGATGGAAAAGACCGAGCAATGGCTACTCGGTCAGGGTTACAAGAAAAGTACTCTTGGGTTTTATAGAGCTACATGGAACAGATTTCTTTCGTATTCAGCCTCTCCCGCTTATAGCCGTGAAACTGCAGAGCAGTTTTTGCTTCAATACTTCGGAGTCGATGTCCACGCTATAGATCAGACTCTTGACGGTCGAATGCGCCATGCACGGCGTCACATGAATGCATTGGACGAGATTTTTCGCACGGGAACAGTGTGCCGCCGTAAAGTTTATGGCGTTGCTTCTATTGATGACGATTGTTTCGATAAGTTTTTTTCCGACTACTTGAGTTATTGCAAAATGCAGAATTTTTCGAGATCGTGGATGGACAACACAATAGCAGCATTGAGGCTTTTCTTGCTTGCTGTTCATTCATCAAACACACAGAACATCAAAAGCATAAATGCGGAGACTATCAACTGTTTTTCCACGGCTATGAGCAATGCTTCAGAAATATGCATGAATGTTCGTAGAGCAAGATGCCGACAAGTTGGTGCTTACCTGCACTGGCTTTATGACCACAAATATACGGATTTGGATTATTCCCTTCAACTCCCAAACTTCAAACGCACTGCACCCCAGATTCCACAGGTATGGAGTCCTGAAGAAATCGACAAGATTCTTGCAGTCATCGATACTGCCAATCCAGTTGGAAGGCGGAATTACGCGATTTTTCTGCTTCTTGCAAGAACAGGGTTAAGGATAAGCGACGTTTTGGGACTCAAATTTTCAAATATTAACTGGAAGGAAAACTGCATTTCACTTTCTCAGCAGAAGACAGGGAACGCCTTGAGTCTGCCACTCAGCAAAGAGCTAGGTATGGCGATTATTTCTTATTTGCAAGATGGCCGCCCACAGTCCTCCTCGGCTTTTATCTTTCTGAGCCATAACGCACCGTTTCAGCCATTGGGTGAGCATAACAATTTCAATCCGGAATTTCATAAGTATTTACGCAGAGCAGGGATTGCTATCCCAACAAAGAGGCACACAGGCGTACACACTATCCGCCATTCGTTTGCCACAAATATGCTGAGAAAAGGCACTCCGGTGCAGGATGTGTCCCAAATCCTCGGTCACAGTAACATCAGTGTAACAGAAACCTACTTGCGGGTCGATATTGAACATATGCGGTTATGTTCGCTGAGTTTGGAGGGATTACTATGAAACAATTTACTTTCACAAGCCAGCTTGCGCCAATAATATGGAAATATCTGGAATCTCGACAAAATGAGGGATATACCTCCGTGCATTGCGGCTATTATATGCAGGAACTGGACTGCCTTTCAAAGGAACTCTCGGATGCCCCCGTGGTGACAAAAGAGCTTATTGACGCATGGGATTTATTAAAGCCATATCTTTCAAACCGTTCGAAAATAGTCAGACATAATGCGATACGCGCTTTTGCAAAATTTGCATACACGCAGGACGGAATCTCCTATGTCCCGGATACCAGCAAACTAAAGAACAGTTCGACTTTTACCCCGCATATATTTACTGTTGAAGAAATACGGCGATTATTATATGCAGCAGATAATCTGCCGGTCAGGAATAATGCGCCAACAAGGCATCTGGTCATACCTGCTGTTATCCGGCTTTTATATTGCTGTGGTTTTCGTATAGGTGAGGTGCTCCGGCTAAGAGTGAAGGATGTCGATTTGGATACAGGCATTATTACTGTACACAACGGGAAAGGAGGTAAGGATAGACTTGTCCCTGTCCACAATAGCGTAATAGAGTATCTCCGAAGCTACTCTGCTCAGTTACCAGATGAAAGAGAATGGTTCTTTCCATCTGCTTGTGGCCATTATTCTATTAAAACAATCTATGATAATTTTCGCGAGCTGCTATTCGCATGCAATATTCCTCACACCGGCAATGGCCCTCGTGTGCATGATTTTCGGCATACATTCGCAGTTCATACACTGGAAAAACAACTTTCTGATGGGTATGATCCCATGGTAATCGTTCCTCGCCTTGCCGCGTATTTGGGACATAAGAGTTACCGTGAAACCTGTTGGTATATTCACCTGACGGTTGCTTCGTTCCCGGAACTTTCCCAAAAACTTGACAGAGCATTTGTCGGCATTATTCCGGTTGGAGGTGAGACGGATGAGGAAAACTGACTTTACCAAAGCACTGACCGAGTATTTCTCAATCTATCTGCCTACTACATGCGGGGTGAGTCCCAATACCACCAATTCATACAGAGATACTTTCAAGCAACTCCTTCTATTTTTTCAAGAAAAGAAAGGCATCTCCGCAAATTATATAGAATTGCGCTATCTGAATATGGAACTTGTTTCTGAATTTCTGGATTGGTTAGAAACATCCCGCCATATTGCGGTTACAACAAGAAACCAGCGACTTGCCGCCATAAAGGCCTTTGCTCATTTTGTACAGTACAAGTTTCCGGAAAACATAGAAAACTGCGTTGACATTATTAATCTGCGACCCAAAAAGTACGAAAAGGCATTGATACCGTTTTTGACGGAGGATGATCTGTCACTTCTTCTGTCCCAACCAGATGCATCTACCCGACAAGGGCTCCGAGATTTGACACTTCTTGCACTACTGTATGACTCTGGCGCACGGGTACAGGAATTGGTGGATCTTAGGCTGAAAGATGTCCGTCTAACACACCCCCCAATGGTTATTCTAACTGGAAAAGGACGAAAAGTTCGTCAGGTTCCCCTGATGAAGGATACCTGCAAACTGTTGGACAGATATATCCGCAGCTTTCATTCCGATTCTCAGTCTCAGATGATTCCGCTATTTTATAATGCAAAAAAGCAGGCTTTATCTCGCTATGGAGTCACCTATATTCTGAAGAAGTATGCGGCAAAGGCATCTCCGGTACTTGAACCACAGAATATATCTCCTCATGTATTACGCCACACCAAAGCCATGCACTTGCTGCGAGCTGGTGTTAACATGATATATATTCGAGATTTTCTTGGGCATGCAGACATCTCTACAACAGAGGTTTACGCTCGCATCGATGCAGAGATGAAGCGAAAAGTATTTGAGGAGAAAGTGCCGAATTACACACCCAATACCACAATGCCTTGGGAGGAGGATGAAGATTTATTGCAATGGTTAACACAATTTGGAAAGAAAACTTTCTGATTATGTGTAGTAAATTATGCTTAAACGCCCGGGATTCTGGGCATTTTGCTCAATTACTACTCATTTGTAGGAACTACTCATTACAGACGATACAGGCGCTATCCCGCCAAGGGTACACGGCCTCGATGGTGCCGCCGACAACTGCCTGCTCGGCTTCAAGGGTGTGTTCAATGTCGGCTTCGCGGGGGTATTTTCCGGGTTCAACGATCAGAACTTTCATCGGCATCCTCCTCATCAGAAGTTTCTTTCAGCGCATTTTTCTGCCTAACGGTCAGCAGCACGATACCTGTCGCAGACGCAAGAGACACGACCACAATAGCCAGCAGTGGGAAACCATCTCCCGTCCGCGGGAGGGTCTGCACCTTATGCGGCGTAATAACCGGCGTAGGCGCAGGTGTAGGTGCCGGGGTTGCAGCGGGCGTCGGCTGCGGTGTGGGAGCGGGAGTTTCCTCGCGGGGTGTGGCTTCGTCTATCATCTGAATGAACCGTTTGTCAGCGCGCACCCATTCGGCATCGGCATTTTCGCGGACGAACAGGCAAACATTTTTGTCTGCCTGCTGTACCTTGAACTGCACCGATTCGGCAATTTCAAAGCCAGCCGGGGCGGCATCCTCGGTCAGGGTGTAGATGTACTCTTTGGTTTCGCCCGACAGCTTGATAAATGCATCCGAAACGGGAACACGGTGAGTTTTGTAGTCGGTTATCCAAGTGTCAATAACTTCGCCGCCAGCATCACGGATCGTCAGCGTAGCGCCCGGCAGCAGATTGCCTGCAATGTCGGTCTTGTCGATATCCAGCACCGGCGCGTCCTGCATGACAATGGTTGAGCCATTCATTTTCGACCAGTCATCGTCCGTTTTTACATACACCTCATTGACCTGCTCTGTACCTTCCTGCACCAGCTTGAACACGATGCTTTCGGCTTCGGCATAGCCGTCCGGGGCACGTTTCTCCGTCAGGGTGTACGCTTTTTCCAGATCCAGACCTCGCACGGTGTGCGGCGTTTTTGTAGAAATCCAGCCCTCAATAAGATTGCCGTCAGTATCACGGATTTCCAGCTTCGCACCGGGCAGTTCCTTTCCGTTGGTGATGTCCTGCTTGGAAATGTCCACACTGGTGCGCAGGTTGGTGTTTGTACCGTCCACGACCTGCCACGCGATTTGCTGACCCTCGTAGGTGAACTCTACATCCACAGGGGTGCTGTCCAGCAGGTAACCCGCAGGGGCGGTGATTTCCACAATGCGGTATCTGCCGCTGTTCTCGCGGCTGGTGCTTCGCGGACCTGCAGGGTCAATGTAATATTCGCCGCGAATCGGCACGTCCACATCAAACCAAGTAAAGCCGCTGGCGTTGGTTGTGCTACTGGTGGCCAGCTTTGTACCGGCGTCCAGCAGCTTTGTACCGTCCGCGGAATAAATGTCATCCACGGTGTAGAGTTCATACACCGCACCGGGCAGATAGGTCTGCGCCTCACGGTCCTGCTTGTAAATGCCTACACCGACTTTGCCGACTTTATCGCCGGGCTTTTCGGGAACAGGCAGCACACGGGCATTTTCAAACACGTGCGTCTGCCCATTCTTGTGGGCATCCGAGGCGTCCTTGACATTCACAATGCTGTACGAACATTCCTTGTCGCCGTCCTGCTCGTGGCTGACAATAGTTTTTGCCAGCACAATGTCATTTTTCTGGTTGTCCCAGCTAAATTCCACGGTGTAGCTCTGCTGGGTCAGCACAAAACCATACGGCGCTTGAACCTCGGTAATGGTGTACTTACCCAGCGGCAGGGTCACGGTAACTTCGCCTTTGGTGCCATCATGGGAAACTTTCAAGAAATCATAGGTTGCCTGCGTGCGGGTGGGGCTGAATTTTACTTCATCCACCTGACCTTCCGTGCCGGTGGTAACAGTTGCCACCAAATCGCCGGATTTGTACCAGTAGGTGCCTTGGCGGTCTGGTGTGGCAATGTCGGCTGCAGCGTGAATTTCGTACACTGCGCCTGCGAGACTATCTTGCGTGTAGATGAACTGACCATCCTTGTAATCGGTCAAGACATTGCCCAGCTTACGGATGGTAAGCTGACCGAGTGTTTCGTGATTGCAGTATTTTTCCGTGACGATGTACTCATCCATATCGTTAGTAGCATTGCCCACGACCTGCCAGACGCGGTCGGACTTGATTTCAAACTCCACCGAGTAGGCAGGATCGTTATAGTATCCTTCCGGACCTTGCAGTTCCTCAATCAAATATCTGCCAAGCGGAAGTTTTTCGGGTGTTTTCATAAGACCGTCTGCATCGGTGTAGAACACATCCGTTTTCTTGGTGGCGCTGCCGTTGGCTGGGTCGATCATGGAAATGCGGGTCTTATTACCCTTGTCATCCAATTTGTACAAGGCAAAAGAGGTGTTGGCGATTTTGACCGCCTTGCCGGTTTCGGTGTCGGTCTTGATGAGTTGCAAGTAACCCTCTAATTCTTCGTCCAGAATGTTGTAGGTCATGTAGCTGCCGCTGGGCGTTGTGATGCTGCCGGCAGGCACAGTAAAGCTGCTCTGCGGGCTAGATGCATTGACATTGATAAGGAACGGTTCAGCCTGAAAAACATCCTTCGGTACGGTGGTTTCCACGACGATGTACTGGCCGTAAGGAAGCCCCTGCACACGCAGGATGCCTTCCTCGTTCGTGAAGATCTCGGATAAGCGATATTCTTGCGCATTGTTGGTCGGCACCCAGCCAAGACCCTGCCCGTTGGCAAAATCGCCGTCTGCGGTCAAGGTTGCGTTATAGCGGGTGACGACGGCGGTGTCACTCTCGTACATCGTGGCAACAGCCTGTTCTTCGTCAGAAAAATCAAATTTCAGCGTGTCTTGATCGTAACTGGATTTACGGTAGGCATCCAGAATGCTGGCGGCATCGTAGCTGCCATCGGCATTTTTGGTGAACTGGTCTGCCTTACTCAGCAGCGATATGCGATACACTTTGAACCCGGCACCGCCCAGCTTGATGGCGGTCGAGGGCTGCCCGGTGGTGGACACCAGTTTTTGCAGGGAAAATCCGGATTTCAGCACTTCATCCTGCGTTTCGTCTCCAGCGCGGATAACGTAAGTGGATTCATCTGCATAAGTAAGGGATTGGTAGTGGTTGACTTCATCACAGAGATAGCCTTTCGCAAAGGACAAGTAGTAGCCGTCATAGGTCTTACTGCCGTCTAAGGCGCGGCTTTCGGCAACAGCAGAATACTGGTTGCGGTAGACATAGTCGGTGTACTCCGCTCCGTTGCTGGCGAGGGCGGCATAGCTGCCGGTGGGCTCCAACTTTTTGTTGAGCAGGGGATACTGGCCGGAAAGGTAATACTGCTCGTTGGAATCCATCGGGATCACGATGCCGGTGGCGCGCTCCACAAGGTAGTATCGGCCCAGGTAGAGATTAGAAAATGCCAACTTGCCGTCATTGATGGCGGCGGAGGCAACAAGGTGGTCTTTTTTCAGCACCGGGAGATAATCGGATTTCCATGCGCCGTTGGTAAGCACAGTGGTATGCCAGATAGGGGTGCCGCTGGCATCTGTGATTTTGGAGTAATCGACGATGCCAGAAACGCCGTCCGGGTGGTGAATGTCCTCGGCGGCGTACAGGTCGTATACGGCACCTTCGAGTGTGCTGTCACCGTTGCTGCCCGCAACCAGATACCGGGCAGCATCCAAGTCTACTTTGGAGAGCGTGATGCTGCCGAGAACGCGGTCGTTCTGCATGGTGGCGGAATCAGCGCGCATGGTATAGGACTTCTCATTGCTGGCGATTCCGGTAGGATCAGTGCTATAGGATTTGTCTCCGCTGCGCTCATCGAAACTAATAGTAACGATTCCTTCGCCGGTGTCGATAAGAGTGCCGCCGCTGTTGGCCGTGGTGATGTCGGCGTTATAATCCGCGTTACCCAGCCATATGGTCTGACCGTCCAGTGCCTTGGTGATTTCAAAGGAGTAGGCGCGTTTGCCCAGCACGGAACCAGCCGTGCCGGGATTGGTCCTGTCTCTTATACA
>ENA-OZHJ01000964-OZHJ01000964.1-human-gut-metagenome-genome-assembly--contig:-NODE-964-length-12129-cov-14.667799_pt1 | contig 12129 bp, 14 predicted proteins | sample MGYA00244663_ERZ653672 | MGnify/ENA primary metagenome ERZ653672 (study PRJEB26926, sample SAMN06165215) | human gut metagenome | biome: ENVO:00009003; feature: ENVO:2100002; material: ENVO:00002003... | reverse complement strand
CATGTCTCGTGGGCTCGGAGATGTGTATAAGAGACAGCAATGTTATTATTGATATTTGTAATATCCTACTTGATATTATTAACATCGCCTTTGATATCATTAATCTCATTTCTAATATTGTTAATCTGAGTAGTTAACTCTTCTACTTTCTGATTAATATACTACCATAGTTTATTAACTTCCTCTTTAAGTTCATCTTTAAATTCAGCTAATTCATTTCTGATTTCAGTTATAGAATCATTAATAAACTGTTCTATCTAATCAAGAGCCTTATTAATATAATCAATGATAGTATCTACTTGCTTATCATTCAGATCTAGCATCTCCCATGTATTAGTATCATTACGATAATATCTAATACAACCACCATAGTAGTTAGAAGTAACGTCAATCCAATAATCTACTTCTAGAGGATTAGGCTACGTATCTGATGCTCTAAATCTAACTATCTCTCTCTGTAACATATATTATGCTTTAAATGTTGTTATTTTATCTTCTGTTCCATCATCATATACATCGATATGAACCCATGATACACCATCCTCTAAACGTATTTTACATGGCAACAATAAAGGTTTAGCCTTTATCATTTCTCTTACTTCCTCTGCAGTCTTATCATCACATGTGAAGTCCACAGCGTTCCCTGTTAGGTGCCCGCTAACATATACATTCTTCTTACTCTTTACTAAAGGACACAGGTTACAACGCATACCCCTTTGATGCATATTACCAATATTAATATGCATTGGCATACGTAAGATATCAGTACGTAGACATAGTAATACATGCAATAACTGAGTACTTAAGAACATCCATGACTATTCTCCAAATCTACTATATATGTGATTACATACTAATTCCTTTACGTTAAAGTAAGGTTTAAGCTGTTTAATTATTTCTTCTCTCGGCATCATTGTTATTTATCATTAGAGCCTCACCAACTAGATTGGCTGCTACGTTCATACCAAATTGTTTAGTATCGTTATCTATCTCACTTACTTTCACGTTGATTTGAAGGAGCAGAAGATATATCTGCTCCAACAATTCTCTATCTGTCATATGTGCTAAGTATGGATTCATTAGAAACTAACTGTTTGTTCTCCTGTTTGTAACTAGAAACTTTTTACTAATGTATATCTGTTACCTGAACGTACATATATGTTTGCAACATTACCAGCATATATAGTTCCTCTATTAATTGTTAAACCGTTATTTGTATTCCAAGTAAAGGTATTGGGCACCAAGAAGGCCAAATATGCTGTCGGGCCTTCCGTTGGTACTTCCCCTGGAGGGAATAGATAAGCTGTAGAATAAGTAAGACTGGTTAAAGTAAGCCTATTAGCAACTTCCTACTTACCATCTTGAATAACATTTACAAATGCTTGAGCACCACTCTCTGCTTGGGTTAAAGTAATCTTAGCATTTCTCTTAGCAACTGTTAAGTTTTCTGCTATAGTTATATACGTAGTGTTGGTTGTAGTTCTCGCAGCATTAACCCAACTTGTATCTGACGAGAATTCATAATCTAGAGATTCTGTAGTTTCACTACCGTCGCTTTTAAGTACAGTCTTTAAAGACTACACTGTAAGAGTCTCATTAGTTTCTGCTGCAGTTACACTTAAATTCGTTGGAGTTACGTTAAACGTATATGTAGGAGTATAACCGCTTTGAGTTATCTCTATAGATTGAGTCTTACCAGATTCATTCTATGTAAATACTAGAGTAGTACTTCTAGTACTAGAAGTAGTGTTTTTCAGTATCTCTACAGTTATCTTTCCAGTTGTATCTACAACTACCCAATCAGTACTACCAGAAGTTAAACTATAGCCTATATTACTACCATTCTTAGTAGATACTGTTCTTGGCACGAAAGAGGCATTACTATATGAAGCATCATATGTATTTGGTGTTATTGTAAATACATACGTATCTGCTACGTATGCATCTTGACTAACATTAATAGTAAGTGTATTACCAGACCCACTCTGAGTTAATACTACTTCTCCACTTCTTGCAGATCCACTATTATCGGATGCACTAATAGTCACTTTACTACTAGTAGTAGAAGTAGTTATCCAGCTAGGTTTACTAGACACACTCCAAGATTGACTACTACCATTCTTAGTAGATACTACTGGTATATTAGCAGCAGTTCCATTAGTAGAGAAGTCCCACGGGAAGTTTGCACTAACATTTGAAGTACTGCCGTCATCCCAAGTAAATACATAATTATCTGCAGGTGGAGTATACCCTGTTTGAGTTAATTCGACATAATCTCGTTTACCAGATTCATCCTAATCAAAATATACTTTTGCTGTTCTACCAGTAGTACTAGTAGTAGATTGTATAGTAAACGTAGAAGTACTCTTGTTAAATGAAGCCCATGAAGGTAATGTACTACTATCTATACTATAATCTACATCGGTATCACCACTCTATTCTACTCCATCTAATACTTTTCTCTTATAAGAACTAACAGTGAAAGACTTACTGCCACCACCAGCTCCAAATGACATACTAGTAGGTGATACTGTTAAGTAGTAATTCCAAGTCTCTACCTTCTTACGTATATCATCTATCTTTACACATTCATTAGCTCCATAAGTAGAAGCATTATCAATAATGATTAATGAATTAATAGCTAAAATCTAGGTCTTAGTAGGACATTCTGCCCCACTCTTACCTAGACTAAGCTTACTTAATATCATAGAATATGTTGCTATTTCATTACTCATGTTGCTTATTCTTTAAAGTTTCTATTTCAGCTTTAAGCTTTTCAATCTCATCTTTAAGCATCTTAACTCCTTCAATAGCTAATACACCTAACATTTCATACTCTACCTTCTTAACCTTAACATACTCTTCACCATCTTTAGTGAATGATTCAAACTGTTCGGGATTACTTACTTCAGACTTAAGAGTATCACTTTCAGTTACTATGTCCTCAAAACCTAATTCCTCTAAGTTCTGTGCTATAGTACCTATTTGCTTCTAATCATTCATTATAAATGATACAGTAGGTATAGAACATATCTAGTCTAGAGTATAGTCTAAAGGTTTAATATCTGATTTTAAACGAGCATCAGATTCTTTGAAGAAACCACCTGCTGCAGATACCTTACCGGAAGACGTAACATTACCTACTGCTATATTATCGTAAGAGTATATAGCCTATTTAGGAGTTATAGTTACTGTTCTAGTAACTCCAGAAGTAGGCATAGCGGCATTACTTATAGATTCAACCATGTTACGGAGGTCACCCGTATGGTATGCGTGAACTATAAAAGTTTCATACTGATGCGGCGGTTTAAACCACAAATAAATACGATTATCATAATTAAAAACTTTTATATCTCCAAAGCTACACCCATTATTAACACCAGTAGCATCAAATATTTTATTTTCAGGAGGATAGTTGTAGAACTATATTACTGTGTCAAATGGAACATTATTACCATAGTAAGAATTACCAAAAATTCTCACTGTAATCATAGCGTTACTACTAGCTGAATTTCTTAATCTCACTAAACAGCCATTACCATAGTCATATACTGTTTTTGGTAAATAACGCTAATCTAACTCATTAGCATAGTTACCTTCATGAAGTAATTTATAATGAGTACCTCCATAATAGAAAGTTGCTCCTTCATCTAAATTATCTACTCTACCTAATGATATACATGGATGAGTTGTCAGTTTATCATTGAGTAGGTAAGCGCCAAGAGATATATGAAATCCTACTTCAGCGCTATCTTCTCCGTTATTAAACTAAACATAACTTGCCTCATTTTTGCCAATCAGTGTTAAAGGAATTGTTGTTGAAGTTTGTTCTATTCTTAATGGTGTAGTTATAACAGAACCTGATGAGTTCCATCTTTGCCATGTATTATTACCATCATAGCTAGTTCCTATATAACAATAGTCAAAATTCTATCCTGATCCATATGCTCCAAATTTAGCTAATACTGTGTCATTAGCATTAACAAATTCATAACCTCTATTCCAATCTCCTACAGTAGGAGTAGCCTTAATAGTAAAGACTCCGTCAGTACGTAAAACACAGCAATAACTATTAGTATTACCCACTGTTAAGTTACCAGTCATAGTATCACCAGCTTTTTTTACAAAAGCAGATGGACTAATACCACCAACTGTATCAGCATTACCAGCATTAGCTGGCTTACCAACGCTTACAGTCTATGCACTACCTCCAGATGGAGTTACTGTAAAATTACCAGTAGAACCATTAGCAAATGTATATGTAGTATTAGTATTCTATGCAGGTATACCTAATGCAGTTATATCAGCTTTAGTTACAGCAGTAACACTAGCTACATGACTAGTAGAATCAGTAGAGAACTTATAGAATCCAGATGCTTTACTAGGTGCAGAACCAGCAGGATGTACATAGTTATTATATGTAGCTCCTTTAGTTAGAGTAAGAGTATCGCCACTAATAGATGCAGTAGTAACAGCATTACCAGAACCAGCTACGGTTACTTTACCAACCTTCTTAGCTAATTCTGTATTCATAGTAGACTACAGATTATTGATGTTAGTCTGTAACTAATTATCACCATCCTTTCTAGCTTGAATCTCTACATTCAAATCGTTAGTAATCTCGGATGAACTGCTCTCGATAAGCTCTTCTAATCTATCTACTTCAGTAGTTACTCTATTATCTAGATTAGTAATTCTATTAGGTATATTAACGTCTAAGTTCTATTTATCAGTAGCAGTCATTACACCGGCTGCAGATTGTGTAGCAGCAGGTATAGTCTATGACTTAGTAATAGGATTCGCATATGAATTACTAGCTGCAGATAAATCAGATTGCTTATAGTTAATAGTTACACTAGTTGCATTTCTAGACGTTGCATCTACACCAGTAACTAGGTTATTAGGTAGTGAATCAAGCTTATCACCAGGATTCTGTATACTACCAAATTCATTATATAAGTCATCTAATCTGCCTTTATCTATTGCAGACATAGCACCTGCATTAGTAGTTGTAGCTGATGGTATATCTATATTATCATCCTGTAATGGACCATAATTTAAACCATCTTTAGCTGCATACTTATAGTTAATCTTAACTAATTCACCAGTACTAGTAGTAGGAGTAAGATATGAAGTAAGTTTAGTAGGCATACTATTTAAAGCATCTCTATTAACTTTACCTTTATCTCCAGGATACGCTGTACTAGGAGTTTCACCTAATGCCAAACTCTAACTAATCTCTAAGTATTGAGTACCAGTCCATCTATATGTTAAGTTAGTATCCTTAGATACATATATCTTACCAGTTTCACCAATCTGAGGAAATTGAGCTTTAGTAGAGAACTCTAATACATCATCTACATAAGATGGTAATTGAGCTGCAGGAACTTTACCAGTTGAGTCTAATTCAGCTAAACCACTAGGTTGACCTTTAGTACTAATGAATGCATTTAAACTATTAGTAATAGTAGTATCGCCTGCTTTCCTATCTTCAATTTCTTTCTGTAAAGCATCCTCTAGCTTATCAGTGACCCCATCAAACTTATTCTCTATACGGTCTATCTCTGCTTCTCTATCAGCAATCTCCTTATCAATCTTATTATCAAGATTGTCTATTCTATTGTTTAAATTGGAGTCAGCTTCCTTTAGGTCTTCAATCTATCCAGGAATAGTAGTATTAAGTTCTACATAGTCTTCCTTACTCATTAGACCATCCATAGATGCAGTAGCATTAGCTATACGTATATCCATATAGATATTGTTACCACTCTTAACAGTATTCCAAGATACACAAGGAGTACTATTCTGCCTAAAGGTAATGCCGTTAGTTACTAAATCATAAGTAGATGTATTAGTACCATCTTTAAACTTAATATTAGTTAATGCTAAATTACCTATATATACATACTAACCATTATCTGTGAGTACTTTAGTACCGTCTCCAGTAGTCTTAATTACTGTAGTAGTATATTGTTCTTTACTATAGTTTAATGAACCATCTACAGTAATAGTATCAAATACTACTTGAGATATATTATCTGTACCTTCTTCTTTAATAAAGTCAGGAGATTCAATATATATAGTACTACCAACTATAGCTACTTCGGTTGCTAAGTCTAATCCATTTCTATTAGAGTTAATAGTATAGATAAGCTTACCTTCCTCTATAGCTTGCTTTAATGCGTCATAATCTTCTTGACTTACTTTACCATCAACGATAGTAGGATCAAAGATATACATAGTCATATCTTTAAACTCTATCATTCGGATCTTACCATTTCTTTCACCATCTTGGAATGGAATCATCTCCTATCCTGTGACAGCAGTACGTTCTGAAGCTTGACTAATCTTTAAACCTTTAATTCTTGCTATCATTGTCAATCAAATTATTTTCTTTCTACTATTCTAACAGTACTACACCGTTATCTTCCCATAACCAAGGATCTGCATCCTCTGTTAACAATGCTAATACATAAGGATCATACAATCCTCTAAAGTATCCATTACCACAACCACACTTAATACAATATGGTTTGAGTTTCATAGGTATACCACTATATAATTGTGGTTTAACCTAATGTAAGTATCTCTTTAGTATTTCAGAATCTATTGGAGTAGTAATATCAGATGTATTACTAAACTCCAATAAATCTGTTAATTCATTGTATACTATGGTTGCAACTACATCTCTATTATTCCTAAGTATATTAGTCTTAAGTATAGAGTTTGTTTTACTGTTTATATATTCTTTTGCTTTATCCATAGTAAATTAATTAAGCTTCTCCAACACAAATACCACATTGGAATCTTAAACCATTTTTAGTTCCAGTCCATCCAGTATCTGATCCTTCTGGAGTATGTACTGCGATATAACCGTTATTTATAATTATCCATTTATCAACTCCATTAGAAGAACTTATTCCAGTAGGAGTAATACTGCTATAATTTCCTTGAGAATCATAAGTTCTTACAGAAACGGAATCTTCTGCATCGTCATCTAAGGCTTTTATAACTACCCTAGATGAATCAATACCTGTAGGATTGTTAAGTGTAATAGAAGAGGTAGTATTATCATAAGTGATAACTATATTCTGTAATGAACTGTTTTTTAACTTCATACTACCACTATCAATAGCAATATGTTCATTACTTGTATCACCTATTGTTAAACTATCATTAAGATACATACTACCGTCAGAAAGTACGCTAAATGCATTTTGCTAACTAGTTCCAATGTAGTTACCAAAGGTCATACCATCTTCATTAACAGAGAACCTTGGAATACCCATATTGACACTCAGTCCGTTTATACTCAATTCAGCACTTCTGTTAGCAGTAGGATTACTAGTAGCTACGACTTTATCAAACCCAATGCCTTCTAGATCCATACTAGCCGCAGAGCCAGAACCAGCAGCCGGATTACCACTTATTAATTGAATTAAAGAGTTTGCAGAATCAGCTGCTAAATGTATACCTCCAGCTCCAAAGTAAGCTTCACCATTTTCAAAGTCTAGTAAGAAGTTAGGTCTAAATGAGTTAGAGGTATTCATAGGATCTGAAGTATTAATCAAATGATACTCAGAACTATCACCACCACTAGCATTCTTACCTCTTTGTGAGAACATCAAGTTGTTATTAAATACAGCTCCACCTACTAATGAATTAGGTGCAATAAGTAAATCAGTATAGATTGCCTCATAATTCTCTAATACAGTCCATGCACCAGATGTATCTGTAGCAGGAGATTCATTATTCTACTGAGTACCAAGCCACGTCATTACTGATTTTAAGAAATAGTAGTTACCATCACTAGTATCATATACATAAGGAGCTTTCTCCCCATCATTAATATAAGGAGTGCTAGTACTATATATACCAGCAGGATATGCTATAGGTTGTGAACCTACTGGATCTGGAGTAATTATACCACCCATAGGATTAGGTTTAGACCATGCAGTTTCCATATTATCATTAATAACTCTACACTGAATAAACCATATATAATTATACTCATCTCCATTAGTAAGCTCAGGAACATCCATAGACCAACCTGTAGGATTTCTCTTCCATTTCATAGAATCACTCCAAGCCTCACCAGTATAAGTAGTTTCAGTACCTTTACAGTATCTAACTTCATAACCTACCCCAGGAATACCTGAACCACCATTATCACCAGTCATACCAGTCATATAGTATGGATCACACCATTGTTCCATTAGTGTATTGTCTCCACCATTAATAAGAGCAAATGTAGCCCATAATACTTTACCACTACTTAACGCTGGTGCAGTAGAACTCCAACCTGCCGGATAACGTTCAGCTGCATTTAACTGAGGAGCGATTTCCCAACTATTGTTTCTAGCAAATCTGTATTCATAGTAGTTACCATCCATGCCTTGAACCTTACCTACATTTACCCATTCACTACCATTCCATACCCACAAGAAACCATCGATAACCCAACCATCTCCTATCTGGTTACCTTCCGTCGGAAGATCGTCTGTAGAATCTAAAGTACCTTTAATAACAACTCCTTGACCTGATACTCTAATTACAGCACCCCATTCTATTACTGTACCTGTTTCACCTTGAACTGTAGCTGTACACTTCCACCATATACCAGTAGACATATCAGGAGTAAGTACCCAACCATCACCAGGATTATATGGGTCATTGCTAGTAGGCTTTTCAGGTTGAGTAGAACTCTATTTGAATGCTTCTACTTGATAATTAAAGTTATTACCATCAAGACCAGGTACACCTGTAATTAAATAAGGCCCTTGCCAACCTCTTTCGTCTTCAGGCAGAGATTCATCAATTACTAACTTATTATCAAAAGTAACTAAAGCTTGAATACCCCATATGGCTTCTTTACCAGTCACAGAGGGCATACCTACACCCCAAATACTACCAGGGTTAATATTCAATCTATCTGGATCTCTAGGCTTAACATCACTACCAGATGTCTTAGTATACATTACTCTAAGGTGTTGACCATCTTGACCATCATCTCCCCATTTAGCCCATAATGACGGAGAACTAAAGTTACCCCATTTGTGAGTATCACCTTTATACTTTCTTTTACTAACCCATTCATATTTAAACTCTTCACTTACTCCCTTAGGATCATCTGTCCAAGGTTGTTCACCAGGAGCTGATTGAGGTATATATTCATCCTGATCTGGATTATTATCTGTAATCTCTTTAGGAGAAGCAGGTAACTTGGTACGCTGATATATATACTCTACTCCATCACCATCTTTACCATTTACTCCCCATTTGGACCAAATAGTAGGATCACTCCACTCACTCCAGCTACCATCAGTTTGTAAGTTATGTGAACAAACCCATTCACATTGATACTATTCACTAATACCTGTAGGATGATCAGTCCAACCTTGTCTAATGGCTTCGGTTTGGCTATTACCTGTAGGTTTAGTAGGAGTAACTAAACTAGTTACAGTGAGTTTATATACAAACTCAATATTACTACCATCTGCACCATCATGTCCATCTGCTCCTGTAAGTCTTACAGGTGTACTCCAAGGAACTACAATAGTGCCTTTACTAGAGAATGTAGCAGTAGACATCCACACATAACCATTAGGATTACTATCACTACCAGACCAACCTTCAGGATAAGTAATGGTATTAGTTTCATAATCCCAACTACCACCTACAGGAGTATCAGGTCTTTCTATACTCTTAGTAGACTTGTATGCTATTACTACTCTAGTAGTATCTCCATCTATACCTAGTACACCGTCAATACCATCTTTACCATCTTTACCATCTTTACCATCTTTACCGTCCTTACCTGCATCTCCTGTTCTACCTGCAGGTATACCAAATGAGAATAGGAATTGGTCTTTATCCAAAGATACAGATGCAGTAGGTGTACTTGATTCATATACATCCTTAATTGCAGCTTTAAACTTATAATTACCTATAACTATATCAGCTACAGATTCAAGCGGTAATTTATAGTTATTGCCTTTTTCTGCAGTAACAATGTATTCACTACCTGTAGCTTCAAGCTTCTCTTCTAAGTCCAATATCTTTACACCATCACATTTTTGTATCATATCTATTTATTTTATAATTTACAATAACTATTACTGCAATTTCCTGTACTGCAAGTATTGTTAGAACAAGAGTAACAAATACCACTAAATAAAGTAGCAGAGTTACGCTCTTTCTCTAAATGAAGACACTTATCGTTTTCTGTATTGAAACAATCACCTTTCTGAGTAAGAATAGCGTTGTTACAGCAAGTACTAGCTGCACATTTTGGTTTGATAGATATCTCAAGTAATCTACAGATATCTACATATAATTGTAAAGCATCACGATAGTAATCGGATGCTAAAGCATACTCAAGCAACTATCTCTTAAAGACTACTAACATTATGTTCTACATAGTCTGATCATCTAAACAAGTTGAGCAGTGAGTATGTAATTTCCTAATCTCTGCCATATATACAATTGAAGGATTGTAGTATATGCCATGAAAATGTATTTCTTCCTATTCCGTAAAACATCTCAAAGTAACATACTTCATATTCCAATCTAATTCTAGAATATCGTCATTAGTTACAGTTACATTATTATCGGAATCTACTGTAATATTCTCAGAAAAGCTAATGTTATGTATAGGACTGTCTTCAAGTATGTTCTTTAAATTCCATACTTCATCTATATAAACTTCCTTACTATAGTTACTAAGATCTACTTCAGTCTCTATCTTAAAGGTCAGTTTATCACCATCTATTTGTATATTTGTTAATTTGTCCATATATCAACAATAAAAAAAGTGGAGAGTGGAATATTCCACAACTCCACTTCTGTAGTTTGTAAAAGGAATCTTATCCCAAATTCAATCTCTCTAACGTGGATTAGGCAATTGTCTTACCAGCAATAAATGACTGAATACCTTTATCTACAATAGAATCAACTAAACTAGGACAATAAACTTCCGTAGTCAACGGAGTAGTCTTGATGTACTGATTATCATTGCTCAAGTACAGGTTATCGTTTTCGATGATAGCATAGTCATATTCTGCATCTTCTACTACTTTACGAACCTGTTCAACAATAGGATATGCACCAGTAAATACATGACCTTTATAACCCATATTACGTACTTCTGCATCACGTACTTGCTTCCAATAACCCTTACCAGGATTACCTGCAGTCTTTTCAATCTTAGCACCAGCAACGGCTTTAGGTTGATTAGCAAGCAATGCACCAGGAATAGTTTCATACAGAGAAGCTTCCATAGATACAACGCTATATTCATTCAGAGAATAAACACCTTCGTTATCATCCTTCGGCATGGCAGTTAAAGTAAGAACAGCAGCAGAAGCAGAAGCCTGTACTCTACGATTCTTGTGAGCGTTAATCTTCTTCAAGAAAGCGTCTACTAAATCTGCAGGGGTAGTAGTTTCAGCATATACTTCATAAGTATGAGTAAACTGCCAAGCAGCTTCATACATATCCTTATAAACGATACGCAAAACGTAACGATTACCAGCAATAATAGTAGCGTTAGTTAAAGTGATTACAATCTTTTCTTCAACAGGAGCTACATATTCGCCAATTACTGCAGATGGTTTAGAAGCTTTCTGGATTTCATTAGAGAAATCAATATTAGCTTTCTGTGCTACTGTACCATCAGGCATAGTAACATTCATCTTTTCACCTGCTACACCTACATACAGAGAGTTAGCATTTACTGCATCAGCAGCAGTTTTAATAAGAGCCTTATTCTCATCGAACAAAGCAACATCACCAACAGCCAAAGTATCTACTGTAGCGTAAGAAGCAGGAGCTTGTTTTCCGATTAATACGGAGTGTACTGATTGTAACATATTAAAATATTAAAATTAAATTAGACATTAGCGCTTAGTCTATTCGCTTACCTTCTACTTTACTCTAGGTATTTCCACGTTAGTAAGCGCCTTTAATTATTCATCCTAAGATTTCTTAGAACTAGTATTAGGTATAGTCTGTACTATCATTTGAACTGCTAGATCAACTATATCCTAATGTGTATTTTCTGGTAAATCTGTATACTCTCTGTCTCTTATACACATCTCCGAGCCCACGAGACATGCGCAGATCTCGTAT
>ENA-OZHJ01000960-OZHJ01000960.1-human-gut-metagenome-genome-assembly--contig:-NODE-960-length-12202-cov-14.296781_pt1 | contig 12202 bp, 9 predicted proteins | sample MGYA00244663_ERZ653672 | MGnify/ENA primary metagenome ERZ653672 (study PRJEB26926, sample SAMN06165215) | human gut metagenome | biome: ENVO:00009003; feature: ENVO:2100002; material: ENVO:00002003... | reverse complement strand
ACTATTTTATGTTGTTGAAATAATTATCCTTAAACTAATCTTCTACTATCGTATAGATGTCGCGCAGGTTACGGCCCTGCTGGTCGTAGTCAAGTCCATAGCCCACAATAAAATCATTAGGAATTTCCATCACCGCATACTTGATATCGAGAGGCACACGAAGATTGCCTGGCTTCACAAGCAAAGAGCAGACATTGATCGAAGCAGGATTCTTCTCCTTCAGACTGTCGATCATCTTCTGCATGGTGAATCCGGTATCTACGATATCTTCAACGATGATGATATGACGACCCTCCACTTCCTGATTGATTCCCAACAGTTGTTTCAGATTGCCCGTGGAACTGGTACCCTCGTAAGAAGCATACTTCACAAAGGATATCTCGCTGGGGATTGTCACCATACGCATCAGATCGGCAGCAAACATAAATGCACCATTCAACACAGCCAAAAACAAAGGATTCTTACCATCCATGTCCTGGTTAATACGGTCGGCAACAACTTGCACTTTCTTCAAAATTTCCTCTTCTGGAATAGAGGTTTTAAAAGTCTTGTCCTTGATTTTAACTATACTCATAGTTCCAAAAATAATATTTTCTGCAAAATTACTAAAAAAATACGGAATATCTTATAGTTATCGAGCATTTTTTCGTATTTTTGCAGAAGTATGAAGATTTTTACGAGTACTCAGATACATGAGCTGGATAAATATACCATCGACCATGAGCCTGTCTCCTCTATCAATCTGATGGAGAGAGCCGCCAAGGCCATCACCCACTGCATAGAAGCAGAATGGTCGAACAGGACACCTATTGTGGTCTTCGCCGGACCAGGAAACAATGGAGGTGACGCACTTGCCGTGGCCAGACTGCTGGCTGACGACGGCTATCAAGTTTCCGCATTCTTATTCAACATTCACAACAAACTCTCCAACGACTGCGCCCTGAACAAGAAGCGTCTCATAGAGAGTAAACGTATCAAACAATTTACAGAAGTCTCGGTCAACTTCGAGCCTCCCACGCTGACACCAGACACCGTGGTCGTGGACGGACTCTTTGGCAGCGGACAGAACAAGCCGCTTACCGGAGGTTTTGCCGCCATGGTGAAATACCTGAACTCATCGCCAGCCAAAGTGGTCAGCATCGACATTCCGTCGGGACTGATATGCGAGGACAACACCTACAACATATCAGCCAATATTCTGAAAGCCGACCTCACGCTGACACTGCAACAAAAGAAGTTGTCGATGCTGATGGCGGACAACCAGAAATATTTGGGAAGGCTCAAGGTGCTGGACATCCGCTTGTCTCCCGAGTACATACAAAACACCGACTGCAGGTATCGCATCCTGGAGGAAAACGACATACGGGGCATCATGCAACCCCGTGACGACTTTGCTCATAAAGGAAGCATGGGGCACGCACTCCTCATAGCCGGCTCTTACGGAATGGCGGGAGCTTCTATCCTTGCCACCAAAGCCTGCCTGAGAGCAGGAGCAGGAAAAGTCACCGTGCATTCACCCAAGCGCAATTACGACATCATGCAGATAAGTGTGCCTGAGGCCATACAGCAGATGGACCCTGAAGAAACCCTGTTCAGTCATCCTGTAGATACCGAACCTTACAATGCGCTCGGAATAGGTCCGGGGTTAGGCACCAACGAGACAACAGCCATCGCCCTGATAGCACAGATCAGACGAAGCACCTGCCCCTTGGTCATCGATGCCGATGCTATCAACATCCTTTCAAGTCACCGGGCATGGATGCAACAGTTGCCCAAGGACATCATCCTCACTCCCCATCCTAAGGAGCTCGACCGTCTGGCGGGCACCACAAGTTCCTGCTGCTACGAAAGACTAATGAAGGCAAGCGAACTGGCAGAAAGGTTGCAGGCTTATATTCTGCTGAAAGGACATTATTCTGCCCTGTGCCTGCCCAACGGACACATAGACTTCAACTCCACTGGCAATAGCGGCATGGCGACAGCAGGAAGCGGAGATGTACTGACCGGAATCATCACTGCCCTGCTGGCACGAGGTTACGACGCACCTTCTGCCTGCAGAATAGGAATGTACCTACACGGACTGGCCGGCGACTTGGCTGCCAAAGACTTAGGAAAGGAAAGTCTCATTGCCGGCGACATCATCAATTATCTGCCCAAAGCTTTCCTGAGAATGGAAGACTGAGGAGAAAAATAAGTTTTTTAGAACATATTAGAGAAATAAATGAACATTTTTGCTGTTCATTTATTTTTTTTTAGTATATTTGCCACATGAAGGGGGAAATTATAACCTAATCACAAATTTATAAACTACTCAAAGTATGTTAAATCACAATCTAAAACACCATCTGTTACCATCAGCATTATTGGTGACAGGTTTCCTGACCTTAACAGGATGCACGAACAACGACTATGACCTAAACAACGTTGACGCTACTATGGGATTCGGAAGTGAGTCTTTGGTAATTCCCAACAGTTCAACCAAAGACATTCAGCTGAAAGATGTTCTCGACCTCAAGGAAGGCGGTTGCGTAGTGACAGATGCTGCAGGCAACTACCTGTTCCAGCTGGCTGGAGGAGATGTAGAGGCAGCCTATCCAAACATTTCGCCTATCATCCTCGACGTTACCAACGTGTTCGATGGCGATATTTCACTGAGCAGCACAGCCGCTTCGGGTGCCAAGGCAAGACGCGCTCCCGGCAGCAGCCTCCATATTGCTTCACCCAAGGTCATGATGTTCGAATATCATGGCAACGACAAGGCTGTGAAAAGTCTTAATGAGGCAGAGATTGACGATACCGAAATCAGTATCAGACTCGATTTCAGCAACATCTCGACAGCTGTCTCCAACATTGAGTCGGCTAATCTCACCTTGCCCGCATACCTCAGCATCAGTCATCCGGTGATAAAAAACGGCAACGGAGTTTCCACACACAATGGTTCGAAAGTTACCATCACAAACATCTCTACCGCACATCCCCTTGAGTTGAGCCTCAAGACACAGAAACTGGACTTCACCAATCAGAACGACCACGGACACCTCAGCATCAACAACGGAGCGATAGACCTGACGGGATACTTCAGCATAGCAATGCAATGCAATGTGACAGGTGCAATGCCCGACAATCCTACTATCAAGGCCAAAATAGGCGTAGCCGACAGAACCATCACGATGAATAGTGCCACAGGTATCTTCGACCCGAAGATCAATCTGAATTCCTTGGGAGAAGTTGACGTGACGGGGCTTCCTGACTTCCTGGATGACGACGACGTTGTGGCCGATCTCGACAATCCTCAGATTTTGCTAACCGTAAACAACGACATGGATGTGGCTGCTACCGTTAGTGCGACAGTCATCTCGACAAAGGAAGGCAGAGAACTGGCACGCGTCACTCTGCCGGAGATGAGTGTAGCGAAGAACGGCCTGAGCAAGATCTGCATCTGCCGACAGAAGACAAGCGAACTGACCCAGCAGTACGGCGAAGCCAACGTGTATGCCGTGAGCAACCTGTCGACACTCATCAACCGCATACCCGACCACATAAAAATCGTAGACGTGAACGCTCATGCTAAGGCAGAGGTGGCTACCATAGTATTTGGAAAAGAATACCATGTGAAGCCAAGTTATAAGGTCAATGCCCCATTGGCTTTTGGCGAAAAGGCAAACATCGTTTACGAAGACTCTTTTACTGGATGGAACGACGATATCGACGAACTCGACCTGGCCGAGGGAACCTACATCGAGGTGACAGCCAACGTAGAGAACAAGGTTCCAGCGTACCTCACCGTAAAAGCATATCCTGTAGACGCACAGGGCAACAAGATAGAAGACAAACTGCTCATCGAGATTCCCGACGAAGTGGCTGCATCGACAGACGGAACAACAGCCGTAACAACACCTATCACCATGAAGATTACACCCAAGGTAAAGAACTCGCTCAAGCAGTTGGACGGACTCGTATTCCGACTGGAAGGCTCCGCCAAGTCTGCCAATGGCAACAAGGTGACGGGCATCAGCCTCAACGAGAGAGAGCATACCCTGAAACTGAACGACATCAAGGTGAAGATTGTCGGAAAGATTATCGGCGACTTCAACTAATGAGAATGTCAGACCAAACATACCTATTTTATATATAATAAATAAGAAAGCCCTATGAAATTACAACATATCAAGAAACAATTGCTCACAGTGGCACTGACTACTGTTGCAATGGGTGCCATGGCACAGAGCCTCAACTCGGCATATTACACTGAAGACTATAAGTTCCGTCACGATCTGAACCCTGCCTATGGAAACGACCAGAACTACATATCCATTCCAGCTCTGGGCAATGTGAGTGTAAACACACATGGCAACTTCGGATACCAGGATGTGGTGATGAACAATCCTATGTATGGCGTGGAAAACGGAGCCAAGAAAATGACCACCTTCATGAACCCCTACATCTCAACAAGTGATGCTCTCGACGGATTCAGTACAGGCAACAACCGCATCACGGGTGACGTGAACATAGCCCTGCTGTCGGCTGGCTTTAAGGGCTTCGGAGGATACAACACCATCGAAGTCAACGCCAAGACCTCTTTCGGCATCGCCCTGCCCTACAAGCTATTTGAGTTTGCCAAGAACACAGGCAACAACTCTTATGACATCGGCGACATCAGAGCACACGCCATGTCGTATGGCGAACTGGCTTTGGGTCACTCCCGCCAGATCAACAAGAAACTGCGACTCGGTGCCAAACTGAAATTCCTCTTCGGTATTGCCCGTGCTGACGTAGAGATGAATGACGTAAAGGCAGACCTGACAGCCAACGACAAATGGTTGATAAGCGCAAAGGCCAAGGCCAACATGTCGATGAAGGGATTCTGCTACAAGCAGGAAACCAAGGAATACAACGACCCATCAAAGGGAGAATATGAATATGTGAACGATGTGGACGTAGACGGCGCCGGACTGAGCGGCTTTGGTATGGCGATAGACCTCGGTGGAGAATATAAAATCAACGACAGCTGGACAGTGAACGCCTCGGTTCTCGACTTGGGCTTCATGCACTGGAGCAACAACATGCAGGCTGCCAACCGACAGGACACATTCGTCTTTGACGGTTTCACCGACATGGATGTGAAACAAGGCAATGGAAACGAAGTCTTCGATGACAAGGCTGATAAATATGGAGACCAGCTGGCCGATTTTGCCAACCTTACCGACGAGGGTGACCAGGGCAGCAGAACAACAGGCATAGATGCCACCATCAACGTGGGTGCAAGCTACAAGCTTCCATGCTACAAGAAAATGACCTTCGGCTTCCTGAGCTCTACACGCATCAAGGGTGCCTACTCATGGACAGAAGGCAGACTGAGTGCCAACTGGGCTCCTCTGAAATGGCTTGACGGTGGTGTCAACTTTGCTGTCAACAGCTTCACAGCCAGCATGGGCTGGGTGCTCAACATCCATCCTAAGGGATATAATTTATTCATCGGCATGGACCACTTGCTGGGCAAGATGAGTAAGGAATGCATTCCACTGAGCTCGAACGCCAGTGTGGCTGTCGGTATGAACATCACTTGGTAATCAGCCAACGAACCTATGCTCATTTTTCAAGTCATTTAGGGACAAAAAAAGAAGAGCGGAAATCCTTTCGGACTTCCGCTCTTTTTATGTCTTAGCGACCTACGACGATTAGTCGAGGTTAGCCAACTTGTTGTCAGAATGAAGAACATCCTTGATCTTGTGGCTATAGAGATCAACCATGTACTCACGAGCCTTACCGCAGTACTGACGTGGGTCGAAGTACTCTGGGTGCAAAGCAAATGTCTCACGAACACCAGCAGTGAAGGCAAGACGAGAGTCAGAGTCGATGTTGATCTTGCAAACAGCGCTCTTAGAAGCCTTTGTCAACTGCTCCTCTGGGATACCTACTGCGTCTGGCAACTTGCCACCGAACTTGTTGATGATGTCAACATACTCCTGAGGAACTGAAGAAGAACCGTGGAGAACGATTGGGAAACCAGGAAGCTGCTTCTCTACTGCCTCCAATACGTCGAATGCCAATGGAGGAGGAACGAGGTGACCTGTCTTAGGATCACGTGTGCACTGCTCTGGCTTGAACTTGTAAGCACCATGAGAAGTACCGATAGAGATAGCCAATGAATCAACGCCAGTACGTGTAGCGAAGTCAACAACCTCCTCAGGCTTTGTATAGTGAGACTCCTCAGCTACTACGTCGTCCTCAACACCAGCGAGGACACCGAGCTCACCCTCTACAGTTACATCGAACTGATGAGCGTAATCAACAACCTTCTTTGTCAATGCAATGTTCTCCTCGTATTGAAGTGCAGAACCATCAATCATTACAGAAGAGAAGCCGAAGTCTACACAGCTCTTACATGTCTCGAAGCTATCACCGTGATCGAGGTGAAGAACGATCTCTGGATGGTTGCAACCCAACTCCTTAGCATACTCTACAGCACCCTCTGCCATGTAGCGGAGCAAAGTAGGGTTAGCATACTTGCGAGCACCCTTAGAAACCTGAAGGATAACTGGTGACTTCAAGTTAGAAGAAGCCTGGATGATAGCCTGCAACTGCTCCAAGTTGTTGAAGTTGAAAGCAGGAACGGCCCAACCGCCCTTGATAGCTCTTGCGAACATTTCCTTAGTGTTCACAAGACCGATTTTCTTGTAATCTACTGCCATAATAGTTTTAAATTTATAAGTTTTAATGAAACATTCAATTCATTTTTTCGAAAGAAACCATCTCTAAGAGGATGGCCTCTCTTCAAACTTCGAGTGCAAAATTACCTTTTTCAAATGAAACAGCAAAATGTTGAGCTAACTTTTCACCCCTCAAACAAGTTAAAAAAGTTTATATTTTACACGAATCCTACTCTGCTTTCATTTTTGCAAAATACAGATAGCAATTTATGCGCTCTCTCCTTTTTGTACGTTCACCTTACTAATATAATACTCACGCAAGGCATAAGCCAGCACAACGACAAAACCTGCCAAGGGCACCACAAAAGGCATCACCACATGGGTGCGGTCGGCAATGAGCCCCATCAGAAGGAAGCCACAGCCACCTATAGGGGTCATCATCAGAAGCGAGGAGGCGCTCTTGGTAAGATTGCCCAATCCTACAAGGGCTATCGAGAAGATGGTGGGGAACATGATAGCCTCGAAGAGATAGTTGCACAACAATGCCACCAAAGACACTTTGCCTAAACAGCACAAAACCAAGACATTGCACACCACGCAACCCACAGCACAAACAAGGAGCATCGTGGTAGCTGCCACATGGCGCATCACCCAACTGCCCAAGAAGCGACCTACCATAAAGAAAGCCAAAGCCCCCGTCAACACCAATGAGGCTGTGCGGTCGGACATCCAGTGCATGCCGGTGACGAAGTTGATGAAATAGCTGTTGATGGAAATCTCAGCCACCTCATAACTCAGCAAGGCAAAAAGGCCAAAGACAAACATCTTGTGATGGGTGAAGAGCTTGCGGATATTGGAACCGCGCTCCTTATCCTCTGATGTCTGCTCATGACTGATTTCGGGCAGGTTGACACGCGAAAAGACTACGGCTATAGCAAGCACCAAGACACCCAAGATGGCATAAGGCACCACCACATTGCCACCTTCCTCAGTATTATTGAAGAGAAACTGACCGATGCAGAACGTGGCGAAGATGCCGCCCAATCCATTAAAAGACTGGGACAGATTGAGGCGACTTGTCGCCGTTTCCTTGGAGCCCAACTCGGTGACATAGGGATTGGCTGCCGTCTCCAAGAACACCAGTCCGCACCCGATGATGAACAGGCAAAACAGAAAGGCATAGAAACTGCCTACCGAAGCTCCGGGGATGAAAAGCAGGGAACCGATGCCGAAAAGCATCAGTCCGAAGACCACACCACGACGATAGCCATAGCGATTGATAAAGATGCCCGCAGGTATCGCCATGAGGAAATAGCCCAAATAGGTGGTTACCTGAATCAGGGCGGAGTGAGTGATACTGATATGCAAAGCATTCTGGAAGTGCTTGTTGAGCACATCCAGAATGGCACGAGCGAAGCCCCACAAGAAAAAGAGCGACGTTACCAATACAAAAGGAACAAGATAATTTCTGTCTTTTGTTTTCTGTTGTTCTATTGACATTAATATTTTATTTTTCTTCTAAAAAAAACGATTATTAGTATATAACGTCAAATCGCAAAAAATATTTTATCATAAGGAGTTTTCTTTGCAACAACCTTCCAAAAGCCATCATTTCTCTTCATAATGGAAATACAGGAACACTCCTGCTCCACTCTGTGCGTTTTTACATTCCGTATGTTATCAGCCCACAAATCCCGATTATTAACATATTTTCAGGCAGACTCCAAATGCTATACTTATGCCATCAGCCTTAAATCCCTGTGAATCGTTTGATTAATACTGGAAAAGTCTTATCGTTATACTATAAAAATTATCATTTTAGCCTACAAAAACAGACTGATCATAGCAATATCTTTACGGTCAAAACGTTACCTATAATATAGATAGTTTGTATTCCACAGAAAACTTCAATACACGGCTTGCTGTGATGCCAGGAAACGGCATCGCATGACAATGCACCATACAAACGAATAAGTTACAACATGAAAGATTTTGCAGCGATAGATTTTGAGACAGCCAACAACGAGCGATCATCGGTATGCTCTGTAGGCATTGTCATAGTACGTGGCGGAGAGATAGTGGACAAGTTCTACTCGCTCATCAAGCCCGAACCAGAGTATTACAACTACTGGTGCAGTAAGGTGCATGGTCTGTGTGCCTCTGATACAGAAGAAGCTCCTGTCTTCCCTGACGTATGGAAGCAGATAGAACCCAAGATAGCAGGGCTCCCTCTCGTAGCTCACAACAAGGCTTTTGATGAAAGTTGTCTGAAGGCTGTCTTCCGCGTCTATCAGATGGACTATCCCGACTATGAGTTCTACTGCACTTGCGTTGCATCTCGCAAAGTGTGGCCCCAAGGCAGTCACACCCTCGATATTATCGCAGCCCGTTGCGGCTATGATTTAACAAAACACCATCATGCTCTGTCAGATGCGGAAGCGTGTGCAGCTATCGCGATGGAGATATTATAAGCTATGACTCTGGGCTCTTATTTGAAAGCACAACTATACAAATAAAAGCCCATAAAGCCTCTGTTCGGGATAAGAAACAGCGCATTAAAAACATATAACTTCCTTTGCCAGAAAAGTGCTCCTTAAAGGGCACAATACTGCTCTTCGCTGGGCACTATTGTGCCATAAGTAGGCATTTTTACTGCATCAGTATTTATAAAAATGGATTACGCAAAAACCCTTCACCCTTCATCATTTCTTCTGAATCCCCTGTGTTTATCGGGGTTTCAGGGGGCGAAGGATACAAGCCAACCCTTCATTACCCTTCATTACCCTTCAACTTTTTTCTATTTTCAGATTCCGGCTGACTGATGCTACTACTGCATAAGCAGTCAACTATGAATATGACTAAAATGAAGTCAGTCAACGTAAATTACAAATAAATAATAACCAAGTCAACTCATATTAGAAAAAACGCAAAGAGAGGTCAACAGAAATCCTTAAAACACAGAAATATTTACGACCTGTAGGCTGGCACGGGCTGAAAGCCCAGAAGCTCTTAGGAGGGCGTATTGAGGAATTTCAACCATACATGTCGAATATTTTTCTTATACCTTAATTCCGCAACATTATAAATATTAACTCTTATAACATCCTGAGCAACAAAAAGTTGCCTAGGATGTTGCCATGTCAGAGGATTTACTTAACTTAGTGTTGCAAAAAAAAAATTAAACAAAACCTCATTAGACATGACAAAAATACAAATAAAATCCGAGAAACTCACATCTTTTGGTGGTATTTTTCCAATTATGAAGAAATTCGACAGGATGTTGTCTCGTACAATAGACTCCACTTTAGGTTTGCGTAGCAAAGTGTATGGCTATCAATATAGCGAGATAATCCGTTCTCTGATGTGCGTATATTTCTGTGGAGGGTCATGTGTCGAAGACGTGACCTCACACCTTATGGAAGCACTTTGCTTACACCCCCACCTCCGTACATGCAGCGCAGACACAATACTTAGAGCCATTCGTGAATTGACCACACCGAATCTGGCCTACAGGTCTGATTCGGGCAAAAGCTACGACTTCTACGTAGCCTCCGACCTTAACAATCTGCTTGTCAATGCATTGCTGGCAACTGGACAGTTGCTGCCAGACAATGAATATGACTTTGATTTTGACCACCAATTCATTGAGACGGAGAAATTTGACGCAAAAATGACCTACAAGAAGTTCACTGGTTACAGTCCAGGAATAGCAACGGTCGGCGACGGCAATACCAATGCCCGTTTCCATCAGGAAGACACTCTAAAACGTATTTTTGAGCGATTGGAGAATGCCGGAATACATATAAACCGTGCGAGGATGGATTGTGGCTCATGCTCTGAGGCTATAGTGGAAATGGTGGAGAAACACTGCCGACATTTTTATATCCGTGCCAACAGATGTGCGTCATTATATGATGACATCTTTGCCTTGCGCGGATGGAAAACCGAATACATAAACGGACACGAGTTTGAGATATGCTCCATCATTGCAGAGAAATGGGCCGGCAAAGCGTACCGCCTTGTCATACTGCGGCAAAGAAGCATCAATAAGGAACTCGACCTGTGGGAAGGGGAATATACATACAGATGCATACTGACAAATGACTATACTTCGACAGACCGTGACATCGTGGAGTATTACAACAAGCGTGGCGGTGCTGAGCGTATATTGGACGACATGAACAACGGCTTTGGCTGGAACCGTCTGCCAAAATCGTTCATGGCGGAAAACACGGTGTTCCTGCTTCTGACAGCTTTGATTCGAAACTTTTACAGACACCTCATATCTGACGCAAACATGAAGAGCTTTGGACTTAAATGCACAAGCAGAATCAAAACTTTTGTATTCAAGTATGTTTCTGTCCCTGCAAAATGGGTTAAGACTGCAAGACAGCACATACTGAACATATACACAAGCAATGATGCATACATGATGGCCTTCAAATTTGATTTTGGGTAGCCGCAAATCTTCGTGGCCTTTTGCGTATTGCCTCAAGTCGCATCATGGGGTAAGGGGATTTTGTCTTTTGCGACTGTGCACCATAAGGATGCTTTACGAAAATTAGTCGTTTTAGAAAGATATCCGCAACCTCAGATATCAAAAATATTACAGGTTGCGGATTTTAGGATATAGTGGAAATATATTGATGAATATTCAAAATTCTATTCTAATCCCATAAAGGAAGATTATCCCATGCACCAACAACAGAACCAACAGCTGCACCAGCTAACAAAGCTGTACCGCCACTTGCTACTCCTGCTAATTTATTTGTGCTCCAAACAGTTAGTGCACCACCACCATCTGCCTTAGCCCACTTCTTTACGCCGTTTTTAACACCTTCCCAAAGCCAATGTGCTCTTGTGTCTTTTCTGTCGGTTAATATTGACACCCATTTGTCAGAATTATTATGCCAATAGATGCAAGAATTATATGTAATTCCTGCTACGAAAAATAATCCGTCAAGTTCTTCTTTAGTCAAATTAGGATATGATGATTTTACTTGTTCTATTACAACAAGTATTTCATTATCCAAATTGTCAATATCTAACTTTTTAGAATTGAAAAATTCGTCATAGAACATGGTCAAATATGCAGGGATTTTTTCTCCTTTTTCAGATGTACCTCTTGTTTTTCCTTTAAAGGCATAATTATCAACTATACATTCTTTCAAAAAAGAAGAAGAGGGAAAATTCCCATTGCTCACTCGTGTGTTGGGCTTATTATCAAGATTGATTCCCTTGTTGGCTATAATAAAAAGGTTTATGCATGAATCCAGCGCCTTTTCATCATTTAGAATATTTCTATTTACAGAAATTGGATTTTTCTTGAGTGAGTTATAAAAATTATCCAACATAATATTATGTTCAATAGTTGTTAACTTACTTTTATTGAGTTGTTCTGCTAATGAACTTTGATTAGGTTGTTCCTCAGTTTTGATGTCATCGTTAGAACAAGAAGAGTAAAGACCTAATGAACATAGGATTAAAAGAATACAGAAAAAACCTGTCTCTTATACACATCTGACGCTGCCGACGACTTAATAGGTGTAGAT
>ENA-OZHJ01000958-OZHJ01000958.1-human-gut-metagenome-genome-assembly--contig:-NODE-958-length-12215-cov-14.406168_pt1 | contig 12215 bp, 10 predicted proteins | sample MGYA00244663_ERZ653672 | MGnify/ENA primary metagenome ERZ653672 (study PRJEB26926, sample SAMN06165215) | human gut metagenome | biome: ENVO:00009003; feature: ENVO:2100002; material: ENVO:00002003... | reverse complement strand
GAATGCGTACTTGTCTATTGAGGTAATACCAGCAGGAAGGTTTAAACTCGTTAATCCGCTACAGTATGCGAATGCGCTAATGCCTATTGAGGTAATACCAGCAGGAAGGGTTAAACTCGTTAATCCGCTACAGCCATAGAATGCGTACTCGCCTATTGAAGTAATACCAGCAGGAAGTGTTAAACTCGTTAATCCGCTACAGCCAGAGAATGCGAATTCGCCTATTGAGGTAATACCAACAGGAAGGGTTAAACTCGTTAATCCGCTACAGTATGCGAATGCGTACTCGCCTATTTCATCATTAGAAGTATACACTTTATTATTAAAAAGATTATCATCATAATAATAATCACCACCTGCTACAATCTTCGCCTCAGACAAATCTAACACAGAGAGATTTCCTTCTGTACTACTTTCCTGATAATTTCTTCCTGCCATCTCACGAATCATATTCCAATCCGTGCCATTTATCTCACCAACAATCTTCAGATTAGTAATCTTATACTTCTTACTACTTGCAATTCTATCAGGTAAAGTACCAGCCTTATCCAACTTGATCGTAATCTGCTTGGTAATCAAGTCGTCATTAGCTGCTTGAATTGATAAACAGCCAAGCAACATAAATACCGCAGTTAAAAGCAGTCCTTTAAATGTAAAATTTCTCATAGTTCTATTATTTTAGTTTATATTCTTTTGAAACATGTGTACAGACATAGTCAGCTATCGCTTTCCTCTTTGCCCTGTTCTACATCAAAGGGTCATACCATAATCGTACTTTTTTAATGTGAAACAATTGATTTATAAACAACAAGGAGAGTATGTTTCAACTCTGTTTGAGCAGAATGGGTATCTGTCTGCAAAGGTAAATAAAATATTTTTAAATGTAACACCTTTTTCAGAATTTTTTTTGATACAAAGTAGCGAAAAAGATAAATGATCTCTTTAGCCTATAAAAAGTTCTATTCCGCCCTTTGCAATGTTCGTTCAAAGGCTTTGAATGTCCGTTCAAAGGCTCTGAATGTCCGTTCAAAGGTTTTGAACGGACTTTTTATAGTTGTTTAAGAACAAATACATAACAAACAGGAAACAATTTGTATGCAATTAAAGTAAAAACACATGGCTATAGGGGTGCTGGGTAGTTACTTGCAAAAGTTGGATAATATTACCAACTTTTGCAACACTATTTCTTATCCCGAACAGAAGTAAAACTCTGCACATATTTTAAAATCTGTGCAACAAAACCTTCTTTTTCTGTTAATATGTTTTAAATAAGCGCGCCTTTCTGTATCCAAATAGAACATTCTTCTTACCTTTGCGGACGTTTTTATTTAAAATTATTAAAATGAAGAAACTAAAATTAGTTTGTGTTGCCATTGCGATGGCCTGTGCAACACCTACATTGGCAGGTGGTTTGCTCACAAACACAAACCAGCACGTAGCATTCAACAGAATGATGAGCCGTGAGGCTTCAATCGGTATTGACGGAGTTTATTACAATCCGGCCGGAGTTGTATTCATGGGTGAAGGACACCATCTCGCCATCAACTGGCAGTTGGCTTTCCAGACACGTACTATCAACAATGACTATGATTTGTTTACCAACAATGTAAACAATCCCATCACTCCTCGCGATTTCAAGGGTACGGCTTTTGCTCCTGTTATCCCTTCTTTCCAGTATGCCTACAACAAGGGCAAATGGTCTTTCCAGGCAAGCTTCGCCCTCACCGGTGGTGGCGGTAAGTGTACCTTCGACGATGGACTGGGATCATTCGAGAAGATTGTAGCCGAGACTGCCATTGCAGCTTGCCAGCTGGCTGGTGCTGTCGACCAGGTGGCAGGTGCTTATGGTGTACCAGCCATATTCTCAAACAACCAGTGCTTCGGAACTGAAGGTAAGTACAGCTACAACAGCTATATGCACGGACGTCAGTATTACTACGGTCTCTCTGCAGGTGCTGCTTACAAGTTCAGCGACAACTTCAGTGCCTTCTTGGGTGTTCGTGGTGTTTATGCCCTGACCAATTACTATGGTTATGTAGAGAACATTCAGGTAGGACAGATGCCTCTTTATAAGGTACTCAACCCTGCTAAGGAAAGTTCTGCCAATATCGAGTTGAGCTGCGACCAGAGTGGCGTGGGCTTCACTCCTATCATCGGCGTAGATTACAAGACCGGCCGTTGGAACTTCTCTGCCAAGTATGAGTTCAAGACCCGTATACGTCTGAAGAACAAATCAGTAAATCAGATACCAAGTATCGGCAACCTGCCCGACAATCTGCGCAATGCATACATCGCTAATGGTGTGCCAGAGGCTGCTGCAGACGCTATTCTGAGCAACCCAAAAATTCAAGGAGCCATGGTCGCATTGAAGACTCAGTTTGACTCAAAGATAGACAGAGCCATCGGTGAATATGAAGACGGCAAGAAGATTGCTGGCGACATTCCTGCTTACTTGGCTTTGGGAGTAGGCTACAGCCCTGTAGATGCAGTAAGAGTAAACGTAGGTTTCCACTGGTTCGACGACAAGAATGCCACATCTTACAACAACCGCAACAAGGAGTTGAAGCGTGGTACCCTGGAGTATAATGCCGGTGTAGAGGTAGACGTCAACAAGAAGATCACTCTGAGTACAGGTTGGCAGAACACCAACTATGGTTTGTCTGACGAGTATATGGATGACAAGTCATTCGTTGTAAGTTCCAACTCTGTTGCCATCGGTGGTGTTTATCACATCAACAAGAAGATGGATCTCAACGTGGCTTACTTCCACACATTCTATCAGCACAAGAAGACTACCGAAAAGGTACAGCTCACAGAAGACAGAAACTTGAACTACTCTTCTGACTATACCCGTAACAACAACGTCTTCTCAGTTGGTCTCGACATCAACTTCTAAGAGCAACATTCCAAAAGCATAACTACATACAATCGCAAAAGGCTATCCCAATCTTTTGAAAGGGATAGCCTTTTTTATTTTTATGTTCATTGGCTCTATACAAAGACAAGATCATTGCCATCATATCAGTCTACATGGGGTCGACATCATAGTAAATCTGCAATGCGCCATAGCGAGGGTCCTTCGACATTTGCTCCAGGGCATATCTCAGATATTCTCTCACCTTCTTCTGGTCGATACCATTCTCGAGTTTGATAACAATCTTACGGATGTTCATGGTCTTCACCTTTGCCACCGCTGGCTTGTCGGGCCCAAGGACCCTGTCGCCAAACCAGGAGCGCAAAGTCTGTCCCAACTCCATACTCGCCTGATGGCATACCTGCTCGTGCTTATGCTTCAGGAAGACATAGACAAGATGGTAGAAAGGAGGATAATGGAAAGCCCTTCGTTCCTCCAACAAGTCTTGGTAGAAGCCTGTATAATCGTTATGAACCACCTGCGAGATGACAGGCAACGTGGGCGACTTGGTCTGCAATATCACCTTGCCTCGCTTGCCCTTTCTCCCGGCCCTTCCGCTCACCTGAGCCATCATCATAAAGGCATGCTCGTAGGCTCGGAAGTCGGGATAATTGAGCATGGAATCGGCATTCAGTATGCCCACCACACTCACCTTGTCGAAATCCAGTCCCTTGGAGATCATCTGGGTGCCAATAAGCAGATTGGTCTTACCCGACGAGAAATCATCTATCAGCCGCTCGTAAGCATTGCGGGTACGGGTGGTGTCCAAATCCATACGGGCGATACGAGCCTCGGGAAAGATATCCGTCAGTTGGTCTTCGATGCGCTCGGTACCCAGACCTCGCCCCATGAGTTCTGTACTTCCACAGTTGGGGCACTCCACTGGTACAGGATAAGTATATCCGCAATAGTGACAGGTGAGCAGGTTGATATTCTTATGAAGTGTAAGCGACACATCGCAGTTCTTGCACTTAGGCACCCATCCGCATACCTTACATTCCACCATCGGTGCAAAGCCACGACGGTTCTGGAACAGAATGGCCTGCTCGCCATGCGACAAAGCCTCGCGTATGGCTGCTAAAAGTTGAGGAGAGTAGGCACCAGTCATCATCTTGCGATGCCGCAAATCCTTTACATCCACCACCTGGATTTCGGGCAACTGTATGTCCTTGTATCGGGTTTTGAGTTCCACCAATCCGTACTTGCCTTCCTGCGCATTGTAATAACTCTCCATAGAGGGTGTGGCTGTACCCAAAAGAACCTTGCAGTCGGGATACATACCTGCCAACACAATAGCAGCACTGCGGGCATGATAGCGGGGGGCAGGGTCTTGCTGCTTAAAGGATGTTTCGTGTTCCTCGTCGATGATGACAAGTCCGAGATTCTGAAAAGGGAGAAAGACTGCACTTCGAGCCCCAAGAATAACATCGTAGGGATGGGCTGACATCTGTTTCTGCCATATCTCCACTCGTTCGGCATCGCTATACTTGGAATGATAAATGCCAAGACGATCGCCAAAAACTTTGTGCAGACGTTCCATGATCTGTACCGTGAGAGCTATCTCGGGCAGAAGATAAAGCACCTGCTTGTGATTGTCGAGAGCCTGCTTGATGAGGTGGATATACACCTCGGTCTTGCCACTTGAAGTCACGCCATGAAGAAGCACCACATTTTTCTTCATCATCTGAAGGAGAATCTTGTTGTAAGCTTCCTGCTGGGCTATGGAAAGTGGTTTGATCTGCTCGAAGTGACTCTCACCTGAGGTATTCAGTCGTCCCACCTCCTCCTCGTAAGTAAAGAGGATGTCGCGGTCGATGAGCGATTTGACGATGGCAGAAGTGCAATGAGCCTCATTCATCAGCTCTTCCTTGGTGACCTTCTTGATGCCTTCGCGAGGCGTATCGTTCTCAAGACTGTCCCAATGGGAAAGGCTGAGAAATGTAGTAAGGGCTTTAGATTGCTTCAGGGCACGCTGCAACATGTTAAGAGCCACATGCAGGGAAGCTTCGTTGCGGTATTTGCTCGTAAGCTCCACATACAATTCCATCCTGGGTTTGAACTTCTCTGCAGACTTCATGCCTGCAGGCATTGCGGCATTATATACATCGCCCAAAGGTGACATATAATAGTTGGATATCCACGACCATAACCTGTACTGCCGGTCAAGAAGTGTGGGAGTAGCATCCAGCACCTGCTCTATCGGCTTGACCTTAAAGGACGGCTTCTCCTGATGCACCTTTACCACCATGGCAATGTACTTCTTGCTCTTGCCCAATGGCACAAGCACCCGTTTACCAAAAACAACACACCCTTCCATCCCTTCGGGGACAGAATAGGTAAACATGCCAGGTAGCGGCAAGGGCAATATGACATCGACATACTTCATACCCTGCAAAGGTAACAATAAAAAAGCAGATACCCAACATCAGGTATCTGCTTTTATATATTTTAATATGTATCTCCTATGCTTAGAACCAATAGCCAAGAGAAATCTGCCAGGTATTGTTACGGCCTTTCACCCATTTGTGATTGGTGCGTTCTGTGTCCATTTTGCCCGACTTGTTGCACTCGATGTTGTAGTTCACCGAACCTTGCAAATGTTTGAAGAGGGTAACACCAGCACCTACATTGACACTGAATGTAGCCTTTCGGAGGGAATAACTGCTTCTTTCATCCCACTTGAAGTTCTCGTCGCCAACATTGATGCCCCACTGTGGACCTGCAAAAACAAAGACGTTAGCCAAGCTACCTAATCCAACTCCATATCTCACATTGACAGGTATATCGATATACTGTTGCTTGATGGTGGTTGTCTGGCTAAGGTCACCGCCAACCACATCATCACTCCAATGCATCTTTGCCTCCTTCTGATCATATAAAGCGGCAACGTCAAAACTTAAGCCTGTAACTGGCACAGTCACCTTCACCATCGGACCAATGAAGAATCCAGCCTTGTTATCTGCCGTCCACATGTCATCGTCCAATTTCAAATTGCTGACATTCAAGCCACCTTTCACACCTAACTTAATCTGTGCCTGAGCAGGATTAGCCAAGAGGACAGAAACTGCCAACACAATAAATGATAATACTTTCTTCATACCTTATATTATAAACCTATTATTAATGACGCTGACGACGAACCGAAACTCGGGCTGTACTGGATCCTGACGAACCGGAACTGCGCTGACGACGGGTCTTGACTGTAGACGAAGAACCAGAAGTTCTGCTTCTGCGATTCTTCTTCACACCCTTCACGCCCTTCGCATTCTTCTTGTCGGCATTGGCAATACTGTCAAGAGAATCTTTGCGCGCCTGATCGCCCCAGATATTCTTCTCGAAGGCAGCCAACTCTGACTCTATCTTCTTCTGCTCCTTGCTCAGAGCTGAATCGGTAGGACAATATTGAGCCAAGGTTTTACCCAACATATTGGTCGTCTTGTATATCTTGCCCTTATACTGGTTCTTGACAAAATAATCGTCTATACTCATCATGGCAGCATTATTGAGATTGCTCGTCATTATCTGCTGCTTGGAGAGATAGGGAGCAAGGTCAGAATACTTCATCCAGAAGAGAGGATACTTGGTTCCGGCATCACCAAAATCGTCTTCACGTGTCATAATAGGACACAAGGCGATTACCTTGGTATGGAATGTGGCGGTATGCTGGTCGTAGTATGTGGCTTCTTTCACATAGTAAGACTTTACCTCACGAGAAGGAATATCGCTGTCATCGAGTGTCAAAGCTCCATTCTTACGCTCATAATAGATGTGATAATTATCCATGAAGGCCTTAGGCACAACACGATCCTCGTAGTTGAAACTCTCATGACCATCCAAACGATACTGGTAGGCACGAACACGACCGCTCAACATCAGCTTGAACATATAGGTAAAGAGATTCATCTGACCACCGACAGGCTCCACAGGATAATACAATGGTGCATTGGCATCATCATTTAAGTCGAGCTCACGATAGATATCACGTCTCCATACCACATCGTCGCCCATGGTGGCCGATGTAGGGAACATTATCTGCGCACGAGTCGTCATGTTGTTGGCATTCGACTGCTGCTTGGCTTTCTGCTGTGCCTGTCTACGAGCTTCAGGCTGGGCATTCGCACCGATTGTCAGCCCCGCAAGCATCAATAACAAAAATATCTTTCTCATTATAATATCTTTATTTCTAAACAATAAGATTCTTCACTCTTTGCATTTCTCTACCTCACAATCACCTCCATGGCTGCAGGGAGGTTACGGGTAATTCCATCAGGCCCCACAGCCTTGATGTGAGAGATATAGAAACGACGGTTTCTCGACAGTCTGCGGAACTCCTCACGCTGACGCTCAGAGAAATTGGCTCCAGCCGAAGCCAAAGGTACTGCATTACCCATATTGTCGAAGAAAACAGTCTCAAAACTCAATACACGGAAAGGAATATCCAATAATCCGTCATCGATTGCCGCATGAATACCTGAAGCACCCATCAGGGAAGCTTTCGACAAGGCGCCACCACGGAAGCGGTTGGTACCCAAAGCCAAGTAAGCTGTTGGATCGGGTAGTTTCCTTACATGGAATACAAATGGAGGCATCGTTCTCGTCTGCCCCTTGTCACGGGCAGTAACATGTATCGTCACGTCCTTACCCACTGCTGATGGTACTGCCACAAAACGTCCGTTGCCCTTCGATATGAACGAGCCACCTGTCATGGTTGCAGATACAGCATTGGCAGGAACTCCTGGCACACTGATGCTGACAGGATTCTGGAAACCTGCATACAATACATTCATCATATCTGCTGCCACTGTGGCTGTATTAGGTGCAGGAATTACAGTATACTTCTGCAGGAAGTTTCGACGCATCACATCGCCTCTGGCATTCTGCATCAGGATATAGCCACCAAACTGGTGCTCGCCAACTCCACCTGCTGTGAACGAATACTGACCATGAGCAGTGTTCACTCTCACTCCATTGACATAGATCTCAGGCTGCTGAGTTGTATCGACTGCTGCCATCACGATGTTGGCATTGAAACGCTCGCCAGGATAAAGAGTTGTCTTCTCGGGAATAACAAAGGCATCAAGCTTGTTGACTCTTATATCTTTCATGTCGATATTGGAAACTAAGGTATGCAACACTTCACCCTCGGCATAACGAACATCGCTCTGCAACTTAGACAACAAAGTAACGGCTGCTGCCACAGGCATATTCTCAAACATGTACTCCTGCCAGTTCTTGCCCAAATTCTTTGCATCCTTAGGCACACGGGTAGAAAGATTGCTCTGGATGATTTTCTTCTGATGCTCATCGGTGACCATCATCAATATACGATCACGATAGCTGTTGATGGCACGATATAATTTGCCACCCTTACCAGAACCAGGAGCCAGCATCACTATACCTGCCGCCTCAAGATTATCCTTATTCTCTATATGCAATACATCTCCATCGCTTCCATCAGCTTCACGCACGATGGCTTCCTTCAGCTGCTGGGCAAAGTTGTAGAGCGAATCGCTCATTTCCTTAACCTGTGTCGCCTTCTCAAACCATGCCTTTACCTTGGCAGGATTCTGCTTCATCTGATCAGCAAAATTACTATATAAGGCAGCATTCTCGGCAGAAGAGTTGGCTGTTGTACGGTTCAGACTCTCCTCTACTATAGAAAATCCATTGAGCACCTCGGTAGAGATGTTCAATGCCAGCATAGCCATCAAGACGAGATACATCAGGTTGATCATCTTCTGGCGAGGCGATATAGGTCTTTTCTTTATTGCCATTCTTTAATTTGCTTTTTTCACTTGTTTTCTCCCTCTTCGTCCGTAGAGAGAGTTCGTATCTCTATGCTTTTTAATCTTCACTCACATGGGGTGCGGCTGCCCTCATATTGACAGTCATCGCCTCAATCATACGAGTATAGATCTTGTTGAGTTGCTCTATCTGCTGAGCCATCTTGCGACTCTGCTCATTTATCTGGTCGATAGTGCCAATTTGCTGACTGGCACCCTTCAACTGCATTTCATAAACCTTACTGATACCGGTAAGAGTACGGTTCAGATTCTCCATCTCCTCGCTGTCACGAGTAAGTCGGTTGCTCTGCTCATTCACCTTCTCCAAGGTCTCTACCAACTTCTTCAACTCTTCCACATAGTTGCTTTGAGCCTCGGCCATCTCGGGAGTAGTATTCTGCTGACTTCCTATCCAGACACCATTGGCTACAGACTGCTGCGTGCTATCATCACTGCCACAGGCCACTGTCTGAACAGGCTTCTCGAGAGAATCGCTTACCTCAGGATCTGCCATACTGATAGTTGATGCAGAAGAAGAGGCCTGAGGATTGCCTACGACAACGACAGAAGGCTGAACATTACCAACAGGTGAAGCCTGAGAGGAAGCAACACGTCCTTCTTCATAGGTCACCTTACCTGTCTCGAGATATTCCTCAGTCACATGAGTAGGGATATCTCGCCCGTCAGCAGTCTTGTCGAAAGGACGGTCGAAGGCGGAAAGAAAGAATACCACAACCTCGGTTCCCATACCAAGGAACATCATGAAATTAGCTCCAGGCAGGTGGGTCAACTTAAACAACGCACCAGCAATAACGACAGAAGCACCCCAACTGTAAGCATAGTTCAGAAAGGTCTGACCAGGCACACTGTCCATCCATCTTTGCAGACGGTATACGATATTGAATTTACTATATTCGCCCATGGCTATTATCTCCTTTTCTTTGTTTTTATTGTTTTTTGTTTAGCACTCGATGTGGTAGCAAGACTTCTCACACATCTGAATCCTATATATGACCGTGGTTGATTCTGATATTCCCAGGAACGCCATGCCGAACGGATAAATGACTCTGGATCTTTCCATGACCCTCCGCGTACACTCTTCTTTTTCAGACGATAGGGATCTTCCTTGGCTGCATTGTAGACAAGAGTAGGATTCAGGTCGTTCATAGCATCAACTCCAGCCTCTGTAAATACTGTGCTGGTCCATTCTGCCACATTACCGGCCATATCATACAAGCCATTGGAATTGGGTGAATATATAGCCACCTTGCTGGTTATCAGATTGCCATCCTTGGTGTAGTTACCACGATCGGGTTTAAAGTTGGCATAGAAACAACCATCGCCGTTCTTTACATCCTTGTTGTCCCAGGGAAACTCATTCTGATCCTTGCCTCGAGCGGCAAACTCCCATTCTGCCTCAGTAGGGAGACGGTAACGCTGAACGAACCTTGCCTCAGGGCCTAAGCCTTTCAGCAGATAATCTGTACGCCATGCACAGAAGGCATTGGCCTGTTCCCAGGTAACACCTACTACGGGATAGTCGTTATAAGCTGGATTGCTGAAATAGCTTCTCAGATAAGTCTCATTGTCTGAGTTTCTGAAATCGTTGACCCAACAAGTAGTATCGGGATATACATTAACAATGTAGGTGTTGAGGAAATCCCAAGGACCCGACAACTGACGGTTAATGGTTTCACTGACGATTTTTCCTTCATCATCCACATAAGCTGTATCCTTGGATATCATCACCACCTCGTTTGGATCAATATTGATATCTGTATTCAGGTTTCGCTCCTGTGGATTGATACGGTTGCGACGCAAAGCCGCAGCTGTATAGTCATAAATCTCATATTTATAGTTCAACTGGCGACAGTCTATCAATTTCTCCCCCGTAACAGGATTGACAGCATAAAGACTCTCTATCGCCCGCTGCTCATCTTCGTTAGGTTTCTTGGGAAGTTGTTTCTTCCAGTTGACACGCGGAGTTACAGGATTACCCTGCTTGTCCTCAGTAATCATATAGGTTTCATCGCCACCATAGGCGGGATCTGCCAAACGGGTACGAAGAATAGAATCCCTCACATAGGATACAAACTGCTTGTACTCTGAATTTGTGATTTCGGTATCATCCATCCAGAAACCATCTACAGAAACTTCCTTGCGAGGTGTTTTCTCTCCCCACAGCGAATCTTCTGTTTCTAATCCCATCTTCAGGAATCCTCGATTGATTTTTACCATTCCATAAGGTGCTGGTTCTGCAAAATTCCTTCCACCGACGCCCACTACCTCACCGCCTCTACCGGAGACCGAGGCTGACTTGGCTCCAAAGCATCCAGTTAATGCTAAGAGAGCTACTGCCGAACAGAGGGATAATATACATTTCTTCATATTCATGTTTGCTTATAATATTCTTACGCTTTTGTGCTTGTTTCTTCCTTTTTTAACAAGATTGATATCGGTCTGATAACCTACAAAGAGTTCGTGGCTACCATTACCTGGTGAGATGGCTGAAGTATAGAACTCATAGCTATAACCTAACACAACACCATGAAAACGGCCACCTATGAGGCCGGTCACAGAATTGGTGGGACTATAAGAGACGCCTCCATAGAGCATCTTCTTCTCATGAGTATACACCAGACGACAACTAACATCTCCTCGCCAAGCTACTCCGTCATACTTCACAAGAGCAGAAGGCTTCACTGATAAAAACGGATTTCTCAACTTAATATTGTATCCTCCTGTCAAATAATATACAGGAGAGATGTCTATTTCATTGGTTTCACCTAACTCTATCTTGGGAGAAGTGAGGTGCTGGGCAGAAACGCCTACGTACCAAGCGCCATGCATATAGTAAACACCTGCACCAATATCAACAGAATTTCCATTTACATTAGTCTTCGGTAAAGCTGGGTCGTTGCCTTCCTCTACATCCACCTTGCTTCCATCGAAACTTTCAGAGATAAAACCTGCCTGTATACCTGCACTCAACATTCCACCAAAAAGTCTTCGCTTGAAGGCATATTGGGCTGCCAGGCGCTGATGGGTGAAAAGACCTATCTGATCGTTCATCAGTTGAAGACCTACGCCATGATAGTTTTTCAAAAGATAAAAAGGCATGTCAGCCGATACATACATCGTTCGTGGGTTGTGTTCATAACCTGCCAAGTCGATAGCATAGGCGCCCGTTACGTTCAATTTAGCCTGTTTTCCAACTGAAGCTGGATTAAAAGAAGGCTCCATATCGAAATAATGACTAAACGAAGGATCATACTGAGCATTCACAGACAGAACACCCAGCAACAGGACGTATAATATAATGAGACGTTTCAACACAATTAAATAACGAAATAATACGATTTTTATTGTATATAGGCAATATTCGTTTTACCACATATCATTATAAGGCAAACTGAATAATAATAACCATCCTAAAGATAGATTACCTTTTTATAGTAACAACATGTCTTATATACCTGTCTCTTATACACATCTCCGAGCCCACGAGACATGCGCAG
>ENA-OZHJ01000954-OZHJ01000954.1-human-gut-metagenome-genome-assembly--contig:-NODE-954-length-12265-cov-15.579115_pt1 | contig 12265 bp, 10 predicted proteins | sample MGYA00244663_ERZ653672 | MGnify/ENA primary metagenome ERZ653672 (study PRJEB26926, sample SAMN06165215) | human gut metagenome | biome: ENVO:00009003; feature: ENVO:2100002; material: ENVO:00002003... | reverse complement strand
CGGCAGGGGCGTACCCGCCCAGTACAAATGCGGGAAGCCCGCATAGAAATGCTCGTTTACAAATCCGCACCGCCACTCTGCGCCGCCCACCGGCTTTTTTGCCGCGAGAGCCACGCCGTTGGCGGTGGAATCCCAGTGGTGGAATTCGTGGATGGGAAAGCTCTCCCCGGCCCGGAAGAGCATACTGTCCGAGTCTGCGCTCAGCGCGGCATAGCCGAAGCGGACGAGACGTCCGGCATCTTTTGCTTCGCCCGGCAGAACGCCCACCATCGGCCAGCTTTGCCCCTCGGCGTCCGTGAGGCTCCGCCCCAGATAGAGGAAGCCCCCGCACTCGGCCGCCGTGGGCAGGCCGGACTCGATTTTTCGCTTTATCTCGCGCAGAAGCGAGGTATTTTCACTCAATTCTCTTGCGTGAAGTTCCGGGTAGCCGCCGGGCAGATACAGCCCGCCGATGTTTTCCGGCAGAGCCGTGTCGCGGAGGGGGCTGAAAAAGACCACCTCTGCCCCGGCGTCCCGGAAGGCCTCCAGCGTCTCGGCGTAGATAAAGCAGAACGCCTCGTCCTGCGCCACGGCGATGCGGACGCGGGCCGGAGGCGTCTCCGGCTGCACCGGCAGGACGGGCGGCTCCTTTTCGCAGAGGGCCAGCAGGCGGGGCCAGTCGATGTGCTCCTCCACCGCGTCGGCCAGAAGGGCCAGCTTCTGCTGTAAATTTTCCACTTCCGCCGCCGTGTAGAGGCCCAGATGGCGGGAACCGATGACGGCCTCCGGGAGTTTCGGCAGAAAGCCCAGCACCGGCAGACCTGTCTCTTCTTCCAGCATCGGGGCCAGCAGAGCGTGCATCCGTGCCGTGCAGTTGTTCAGCAGGATGCCTGCGATGTGACTGGGAGTGCGGAAGTTTACGAGCCCGTTCAACTCTGCGGCCAGCGTCAGGCTCTGACCTTTCGGCTCTGCCACCAGTAGTACCGGCAGACCCAGCGTGTCGGCCAGATGCCACGCACTGGCCCTGTCGCTGACGCCCCCGAGGCCGTCGTAAAAGCCCATAGCCCCCTCGCACACCGCTGCACCGTGGCCGGCGGCACCCTTCGCGTAGAGGGTGCGCACCGTCTCGGGCTCAGAAAAAAAGAGGTCGAGGTTGCGGCTCTCCACCCCCAGCACGGCCCGGTGGAACATGGGGTCGATGTAGTCCGGCCCGTTCTTGAAGGCGCAGGGCGCACAGCCCCGCCGCTTCAGCGCCATGAGCAGGGCGCAGGTCATGGTGGTCTTGCCACTGCCCGAGCGGGGTGCCGCCAGCAGAAACTGTATCATGTCATTCTCCTGTGATGAGGTAGATGGGGTTCTGGGCCATCATGAGGTGCAGTCCGCCCACGGCCCTGGCCCGGCTGACGGCGATCTGGCTCACCTGCACGGTCCGGCCTTTGGCCGTCAGCGCGGCCACCGCCGCCGAAAGGCTCTCAAGGGCGATGGCCGACACGCAGATGCGGGCGTCGGGGTTCTTATCCAGCGCGGCGTCCACGATGGCGGCAAGGCTACCCTTGCTGCCGCCGATGAAAACAGCGTCCGGCGCGGGCAGGTCCGAAAGCGCGGCGGGGGCAAGCCCCTCCACGAGGACGAGGTTCCGGGTCCTGAATTTTTCGCGGTTGGCTTTGATGAGCGCACAGCCCTCCGGCCTGCACTCCACTGCGTAGACCCGGCCCCGGGGCGCGGCCAATGCCAGCTCCACGCTGACGCTGCCCGTCCCGGCCCCCACGTCCCACAGGATGTCTTCCGGGCGGACGGCCAGCTTCGCCAGCACAGCGGCCCGGACTTCCTGCTTGGTCATGGGGACGTCGCCCCGCTCGAAGGCTTCGTCCGGCAGGCCCGGGGCGCGGCGGGGCAGCACCTCCGCCGCCTCCACGAGAAGGACGCTCAGGCTGTTGAAGCGGCCTGCGGCCAGCTCTTTGACGCTGCCGCGGAAGATCTTCTCTTCCGGCGTGCCGAGGCACTGGCCCACAACAGCCTGCACGTCCCCGAAGCCCTCTGCCGCCAGCTGGGCGCAGAGGGTGGCGGGGTCTTCGCTGCCGCCGGTGAGGAAGAAGGTGGGTCTGCCCTGCATACACTCGGCCACCGGGTCACAGGTGCGGCCATGGGCCGAAACAAGGTTCCACCCCTGCCACGGACGGCCCAGCGCCGCCGCCAGCAGCTGGATACTGGAAAGGCCGGGCAGCACCCGGGCGCGGACGCCGAGGTTCTCCAGCTTTTCCATCATGGAGGACGCGCCGGAGTAAAAGCCGGTGTCGCCGCTGTAGACCAGCACGGCGTTCTCTGCGCCGGAAGTCTGCAGCAGCTCTGCCACCTCGTCGGGGCGGTAGGCGGCGGCTCGGTTTTCGGTGCAGCCGGCAGGCAGAACTGCCAGCAGACGCCGTGCGCCCAGGATGAGGTCGGCCTGCCGCAGTGCGGCCAGGCCCTGAAGGGTCAGGTTCTCCGGCTGGCCGGAGCCCATGCCGATGAGTGTCACGTTCATCTTATCATCTCCTTGCAGCGTTTCAGCACCTCGGAAGCCGTCTCGCCCTGCTCGGGCGGGCGGCGGATGACCACCAGCTGCGCCCCGGCAGCAGAGGCAGCGGCGGCTTTTTCGTCGAAGCCTCCGGCTGCGCCGCCGTCCTTGGTGACGAGCCAGCGGATATGGAACTGCTCCATCATGGCCTGATTGAGGGCAAAGCTGAAGGGGCCCTGCATGGCGATAATGTTGCGGTGTGGGATATTCGCCGCCTCGCAGGCCGCGATGCTTTCCAGCGTGGGCAGGACACGGGGGTAGAGCCGCTCGGGCGGGATGGCCGCAAACTGCGCCAGCTCCTTGGCCCCGGTGGCCAGCAGAAGATTCCCCTCTTCTGCAGCCAGCGCCTCGGCTGCCTGCTTTGCGCTCTCAAAGACGAGACAGTTTTCCGGCAGCGGACTGGCCGGGCGCAGCAGGCGGAGGTATCCTACCCCGGCCTTCTCTGCCGCTGCTTTGATGTTTTTGGTCGCCTCCACTGCGTAGGGGTGGGTGGCGTCGATGCAGAGGGCGGCATCCCCCAAGAGCGCGGCCATCTCATCGGGCAGGAGCCGCCCGCACCGGACGGTGACGCCGGGGGTGCTCCCCTGCTCTTCCTGTCCCAGCGGGGTGGCCACGCTGACGGTGACTTCGATGCCCAGTGCCGCCAACTGGCGGGAAAGCTCCCGCCCCTCGGTGGTGCCGCTGAAAACGACGACGTTCATCGGCGGTACCCCCGCGGCGTGACCATCCGCCCGCTCAGCGCGCGGGTGGCGGCGCTGCCCACAAAGACGGTGGTGAACATATCCACCTCGGTGTCCCGGAGCTGGCTGAGAGGCAGGATGTGCTTTTCCTGCCCTTCCCGGCCAATGTTCCGCACAGAGCCGCAGAGGGTGTCCGGGGCTTTGCCGTTCGCCAGCAGGACGTCCACGGCCCGGCGCAGATAGTCCGGGCGGCCCTTGGACGAAGGATTGTACAGCGCCAGTGCGAAATCGCCCTGGGCGGCGCAGACCAGCCGCTTTTCGATGACCTCCCACGGCGTGAGGCGGTCCGACAGCGAGATGACGCAGAAATCGTGGGCCAGCGGCGCACCCAGCACCGCGCCGCCGCTGAGGGCGGCGGTCAGGCCGGGGACGACCTCCACATTGACATCCGGGTACTCTTCGGCCAGCTCCAGCAGCGGGCTGGCCATGCCGTAGACCCCGGCGTCGCCGGAGCAGACCAGCGCCACGTCCCGACCCGCTCGGGCGGTGTCCAGCGCCCAGCGGCAGCGGTCGATCTCCCGGGTCATGCCGGTGGTGTAGCACTCTTTTTCCGGGTAGAGGGGGCGCACAAGGTCGATGTAGACCGTATAGCCGCACAACACCTCGGCCTGCTGCAAGGCGCTCTGCGCCTGCACGGTCAGAAACTGTCCGCCGCCGGGGCCAAGCCCCACGACGAACACGGTCTTTTTACTCTCACTCATTGCTCTGTCCTCCAATCGGGTGCAAAGGGGCGGACGGCCAGCGCCAGCGTCACGCCGCCGCCTGCCGTTTTGGGCAGAAGGAGCATCCCGCCCGAGGCTTTTACCGCCGAGCGCTCACAGACGTTGTCCACGCCGGTGACACTTGCCACAAAGGCCGACGGGGTGAACTGTCCCGGCACGGCCCGCAGTTCGTCGGCCGGATAGAACGTGATGGGCCAGCCGTGGACTTTGCAGAACTCTGCAAGCCCCGGCTCATCTTTTTTCAGGTCAATGCTGGCAGCTGCGCAGACCGCCGCCGGGCTGAGATCGGACGCGGCACAGAACGCCGCGAAGGCTTCTTCCAGCTGCTGGACCGTCGTGCCGCGGCGGCACCCCACCCCCAGCACCCCGATGCGGGGGACGAGGTGGAGCGCCTCGCCCTGCGGCGTGAGGGTCAGGGCGAAGTCGGCGGCTTCGGGTGCGTCAGCCTTTTTCACTCCGGCGGGGGTCTCCCCCGCCACCGGCCACGGCGACCAGTACCGGACAGTCTGCCCGGCCAGCAGGGCGCCGCTGACCCGCTTGATGCGCTCCGGCTCAAGGACAGCGCAGTTCTGGGCCTTGGCCCAGAGGTCCACGGCGAAGAGACCGTTGACGTCGGTGGCCGTCGTGATGACCGGCACCGCGCCGCACGCTTTTGCCAGCGCCCGGGCCAGCGCGTTGGCACCGCCCAGATGGCCCGACAGGAGCGGCACGGCGAAGTTCCCGCCCTCGTCCACGACCACCACCGCCGGGTCGGCGGCCTTGCTCCTGCAGTGGGGCGCGATGGCCCGCACCGCGATGCCCACAGCTCCCACAAAAATCAGGGCCTCGTCCTGTGCAAAATGCTCTGCCGTCCAGCCTTTCAGGGTCACGTCTCCGCCGCAGCGGCTCACGCTGCCGGGCAGAGCTTCCGCCAGCCGATGGGCCAGCGCTTCGCCTTTTGCGGTGAAGGCCAGATATGCCCGGCTCACTGCCCGGCCTCCGTCCCCTGCCGGAACTCGGTGGTAAAGGCGGGGTCATAGAGCTTGCTGCGCTCGTAGTTTTCGCCCAGAAAGTCGCCTACGACGATGAGGGCGGTCTTTGTGATGCCGTTTTTGCGGGTCTCCTCGGCCAGTGTGGAGACTGTGCAGCGCACCACCTTCTGCTCGGGCCAGGTGGCCTTATAGACCACGGCGGCAGGGGTATCGGGGCGGTAGCCGCCGCTCTCGAGAAGGGCCTGCTGGACTTTGTCCACCAGCCCGATGGAGAGGAAGATGACCATGGTAGCCCCGTGAGCGGCCAGCTGTTCCAGCTGTTCGGCCTCAGGAACAGGAGTGCGGCCCTCCATCCGGGTGATGATGACGGTCTGGCTCACGTTGGGCAGGGTGTACTCGGCACAGAGCGCCGCCGCCGCGCCGCAGAAGCTGGACACGCCCGGGGTGTCGTCATAGGGGATGCCGTCGGCGTCCAGTGCGTCCATCTGCTCCCGGATGGCCCCGTAGAGGCAGGGGTCGCCGGTGTGGAGGCGGACCGTGGTTCCGCCGGCCTTTTCGGCGGCACGGATGGTGTCCAGCACCTGTTCCAGCGTCATCTCGGCGCTGTTATAGATGGCACAGCCGGGCTTCGCCAGCCCCAGCAGGGCCGGGTTGACGAGACTGCCCGCGTAGATGATGCAGTCGGCATCGGCCAGCAGGGCTGCACCCCGCCGGGTGATGAGGTCGGGCGCACCCGGCCCGGCTCCTACAAAATGGACCATATCTTACCCCTCCTTCACCAAAATCGTTGCGAAATAGCCCGCCGACCGGGCCGGGTCATAATCGGCCAGGTCGGGCCAGACCTCCTCGTTCGGCAGGCCGCAGTTACAGACCATCGCGCTCCGGCTCAGAAGCCCGGCGTCGGCCAGCGCGGCCAGCGTCTCGGGCAGTTGACGGCCCGATTTCATCAGCACTTTCGCGCCCGGTGCGGCCAGCACCTCAGCGGCGCAGCGTCCCGGGGCGATGGTCAGCGGCTGCTCCATGCCGCCCGTCAGGGACTGGCCCAGCCGGGCCGCAGCGGCGCAGAAGCTCGTCACGCCGGGGAGCATCACGGTCTTGCAGCCCTCGGCCTCCAAGATCTCCTGCAAGTAGCCGAAGGTGGCGTAGACGGACACGTCGCCGAGGTTGAGCATGGCGACATCCTGCCCGGCGTCGAGATATTCTTTCACGGCCCGGGCCGCCTCGATGTGGGCGGCTTTCTGCACCGCCGGGTCAAGACTCATGGCGAAGCGCAGCGGCAGGATGGTCTTGCCGCTCAGATTCACCGCACCTTTTGCGATGTCCAGCGCCAGCATCCCGCCCTTCGGGGTCTGGGGCGCGGCGATGACCGGACAGTTTTCGAGGCGGCGGACAGCCTGCAGGGTCATGAGCTCCGGGTCGCCCGGGCCGACGCTGACGCCGTAAAAAGTGCCTATCCGTTTTTCCATTCGTCCAGCAGCTCCTTTGCAGTTCTGGTCTGGCCCAGCGGGCCATATTGATTCGAGAAGAGCACCGCGCCCACCCGGAACGCCCCGGCGGCGCGGCGGTCGAGGTGGAGCTGGATGGCGTCCAGCAGACTGGACAGCACCGGCTCTCTCATCTCTGCTTCGTCTAAGATCTCCATGCAGGCGTCGGTGGTGGCCGCGTTCATCAGGGCCGCGCAGACGTCCCGGGATGCACCGCAGAGGGCGGCGTGGGCGCAGAGCAGCTCGGTGCGGCAGTCGGCTGTGCGGGAGTGGGTGTTCATGACGCCGCCCGCCAGTTTGACCAGCTTGCCGATGTGGCCCACCAGCACCACCTCTTCGAAGTGGGATGCCGCCGCCATATCCATCGTATCCCCGATGAAGTTCGAGGTCTTGACCACCGGGATATTCTTTAGGGCGGGCATCTTCTCGTGGAGATAGTCGAGGCCGTAGTTGCCCGGGGCGAGGATGAGCCGCCGGGGGCTATCGGCCCGGAGCGCCGCCTGCCCCATTTCCAGCTGGATGGTGTCGAGGATGGCCTGCTGGCTCATGGGCTTGACGATGCCGCTGGTGCCGAGGACGCTGAGGCCCCCTTCCACGCCCATATGGGGGTTGAAGGTGCGCTTCGCCGTTTCGGCCCCTCCCTCGATGGAGATGGTGACGTCAAAGCCACCCGCGTACCCGGCAGATTCGGCCTCTTTTTCCAGCGCTTCCTTTATCATAGCCCGGGGGACGTGGTTGATGGCAGCTTCGCCCACGGGCTGGTCGAGACCGGGCTTTGTTACCCGGCCCACGCCCTCACCGCCGTGGATGCGCACCTCGCCGGACAGCTCGGGCCGGAGGGCGACACTGGCGATGACCGGCAGACCGGTGGTCACGTCCACATCGTCGCCGCCGTCCTTCCGGATGGCGCACTCGGCCCCCTCGCCGGACAGGCGGCAAAAGATGGGTTCCACCTCCACCACGATGCCCTTCGGGGTGCGGAGGGCCACCGTCTCGGGGGTGCGGCCGGTGAGCAGCAACCGTGCCGCGCCCGCCGCGCCCAGCGCTGCACAGGTGCCGGTGGTATAGCCGCAGCGCAGGAGCTTCTGGCCGCTGCGGACGTAATGCTCAAAGAGCGGGCGCTTTTCCTCCGGCGCTTTTTCTTCGCCGTAGAGGAATGCGTACTGCTCATCGGTCAGAGCATAAATTTTGCAGATGTTTTCCCGGGCAAAGGCCTTTTCCGGCGTCATGACGTCCGAGACGCCCGCCGCCGAGACACAGACGACCTTGTCGGAAACTTTCTGCGCCAGCTCCAGCTCGTGGAGGCTCAGGATGACGGCCATCTTCTTGTCGCGGGCGAGGCTTTTCAGGATGGCCAGCAATTCGGCCTTGCCCTTGATGTCGAGGAAAGACGTAGGCTCGTCCAATAATATCAGCTCCGGCTGCTGGCAGATGGCCCGGGCCAGCAGGACGCGCTGGCGCTGGCCGTCGCTGATGCGGTTGAAGTCCCGGCCCGCCAGCGCCTCGGCCCCCACGAGGGCCAGCGCGGCATGGACCTGGCGCTTATCTTCTGCCGAGAGGACACCCAGCCGCCCCGTGTAGGGGTAGCGCCCGGCGGACGCCATCTCGAAGCAGGTGGTCAGCTCGGTGCGGCGGGTGTGGGGCACCATCAGGGCCATTTTGCGGGCGCGCTCCGGGCCGGAGTAGTCCGCGAGATTTTTGCCGTCCAGCAGCACAGCGCCCCCCTGGGGGGCCAGCTGCGCTGCCAGCGTCTTGAGCAGGGTGGATTTTCCCGCGCCGTTGGGGCCGATGAGGGTGAGGATGGTCCCCTTCCCGACACCGAGTCCGATGTGCTCCATCAGGGGCGTTTTGCCGTAGCCGATGGCAAGGTCCTCGGCGCAGCAGTAGAATTTCGGATCGCTCATTCCCGGCCCTCCTGTGTCTGGCGGCGCACCAGCAGCCAGATGACCACCGGCGCACCGAAAACCGCCGTCACCGAGCTGATGGACAGCTCAGTGGGCGCGAACAGGCTGCGGGCGATGAGGTCGCAGAGCAGGCAGAACGCTGCCCCGCCCAGACAGCAGCCCGGCAGGACATAAAGGGGCTTTGCGCTGCCCAGCAGGTTCTTGACCAGATGCGGCACCGCGATGCCCACAAAGGAGATGGGGCCTGCAAAGGCCGTCACGCAGGCGGAAAGCAGGCTGGAAAGCAGCACGAGGGCCGTCGAGAAGGCCCGCACCGGTACGCCGACGCTCCTGGCGTAGCTCTCGCCCATCTGGTAGGCCGCCATGGGCTTCGAGAGCAGGAACGCCGCCGCCAGCGCGGGCAGCACCACGCAGGCCGCTGCGCCCACGTTGGCCCAGGTCATGCCGGAAAAGCTGCCCATCGACCAGTTATGGAGATTGACGATGTTGGAGTCCTGAGCGAAAGTCACCACGATGTCGGTGACAGCCGAGCAGATATAACCGATCATGATGCCGCAGATGACGAGGATGCTCATCCGCGGCACCCGCCGGGCCACCACCAGTACAAAGGCCATAGCCGCCATCGAGCCTGCAAAGGCGGCGATGATGAGGGTGGCCGAGCTGGTGAGCAGCCCCCGCTGTAAAAACACCACCATCGTCAGGGCCACTGCCAGCTTTGCGCCGCTGGACACGCCCATGACAAAGGGGCCGGCGATGGGGTTGGCGAAGAAGGTCTGCAGGAGGTAGCCTGCAGCCGAGAGGGCCGCGCCCAGCAGCACGACCATGACCGCCCGGGGCAGACGGAGCTGGAGCACGATGCCCACGGCCAGCACATCTTCGCCCCGGCCCAGCAGAGCCGCCGCCACCGCGCCGGGCGTCAGGGACACACTGCCCCAGAACAGGTTGAGTGCAAACAGCACCGCGACCCCCGCCGTGAGGGCGAGGTACGCGAGGCTGAGGCGGCGGGTGGTGGTCATGACAAAGCTCCTTTTATACGATGCGCTGTAAGAAACGGAGGGACGCCGGGTCGGGCGAGCCCTCGGTGAAGACGAGGTTCATATCCGAGATGAGGTCGGCCAGCTCCATGCTCTGCTGGAAGAGGCTCTGGGCCGTACACCAGCAGTCGCCGGACTGGACGGCCTTGAAATCTGCCAGCATCGGGCATTTTTCGATGAGCTGGTCACGGGTCTCCATCACGCCCTCGATGGTACTGTTGTAGATGAGGACGTCGGCGTCTTTGGCCCGGGCATAGAAGGTCTCCAGCGGCAGTTTGATGGTGGACTGGGCCGACGTCTCCCCCTCGAGGTCGTCGAAGATGTAGACGCCGCCGGCCATCCCCACCATCTGGGCCACATAGTCGCTGGTGCGGCGGACGGTGATGAGGTTATTCGTGGTGATGGAGAAGAAGGCCACAGTCTTGCCCGTGTTCTCCTGCTCGAGGATGGGGGCCACCTGCTCGACCTTCTGGCGAAAGACCTCTTCCGCCATCTCAGTCTTATTCAGCAGGATGCCGTAGAGCTTGAGCCACTCCATCCGGGCCAGCGGGCCGCTCTCGTAGCTCGAGCGCTCCACGAGGACCGGCACGCCGAACTTTTCCAGCTGCTCCTTGACCTCGGGGTCGTGGAGCACCATGGTGTTCTCGATGGCGAGGGTGCAGCCGGCGGCAAGGATGCGCTCATAGTCCGGGGCGCTGTACTTGCCCGCATAGGCGATGCGGCCCTCCTGCATGGCCTGTTTGGCCTCTTCCACATACCAGCCCTCGGCCTTCGTGCCGGAGAGGGCGATGCTGTCCAGGGCGTCCAGATGGACGAAGAGGTCCATCACCGAGGTGGAGACGAGATAAATATGATCCAGCGGCTGGCGCAGCAGAACGACGTCCTCGGGCAGATCGTCCACCTCGGCGGCCCCCTCGGGGACGACGAGGAACCGCCCGGCGTCCGGGATGTCGATCATCACATAGCCGCCCTCATAGCAGTCGGCGGAAAACTGGGCGGCATAGTCCAGCGGATAGCTGTGGTCGAACACGAGGGATGCTGTATTGGCCGGGGCGGTCTTGTGCTGCCCGCAGCCCGCAAGGGTGAGGGCAGCGGCAGGCAGGGCTTTCAGGAAATTGCGGCGTTTCATCGTTACTTTGCCTCGATCAGGGATGCAGAGGCGAAGGTCAGCGTATACTCGATCTCATGCGGGGTGCTCATGGCGACGGTATCGCCCACCACATCCAGCGGGGTATCGAGAGCCGCGACGGGGATCTCGAAGGTAGAGTTGCCCTCGGTGTTGGTGGGCAGATACTTTTCGCCGTCCACCAGCATATAGTCGTAGTTGGGGCTGGACCAGACGATGGTGGCGGTCATCCTGCCGTCGGCCACGGTCAGAGCAGCAGGGCTGTCCACGGTGGCACGGCCGGAGCCGCCCTCGAGGGTCACGTCACAGGTGTAGGTGCCGTCGGCAGGTGCTTCCGCCGCAGCAGGCTGGGCGTTGGCGACACGGACGGTATGGTCGTACCACTTGCCCTTGGTGCCGAGGATGGCCAGCTGGAAGTCCTCGTCCAGAGCCTTCACCGGGATGTCGAAGCCGTAGACCTCATCGGACAGGCCGTCGGAGTAGGTGACGGTGTCGGTGGTGGGCTGGAGCCAGTCGCCCTCGTGGGCCTCGGCGTCAGCGGCCATGCCGACGTAGAGGTTGACGATCTTCTTGGAGGCGAGACTGACGTGGAAGGTCATCTGACCGTCCTTCACGGTCAGGGTCCCCTTGCCGTCGTTGGCCTCGTTGGCATGGAACATGGAGCTGTCGGTGTCAAAGTCGGCGGTGTAGACGCCGTCGGGCAGAGCGGCCTCTGCCGCCGGTTCGGAAGCTGCCTCGCTCACGGCGGAGGAGGCCGCAGCCTCGGAGGAAGCGGCAGAGCTGGCCGGGGTGCCGGATGCGCCGCAGCCGGTGAGAGAACCAGCCAGCACAGCGCCGGCCAGCAGAAGAGCAAATTTATGGTTCAGTTTCATGATGATATACCTCGAAGTATCTATTTTACAGAAAAGATTATAACACGCAATGGCCCGAATTCAAAGCAGGCCGAAAAAGAAATTGCCCGAAAAGGCACTCCTTTCCGGGCAATCATAAACTTATGCTCAGCCGTTCAGGGAATCGACAGCGGCCTTGGTGTGTGCGACGTAGAGCTGCTGGATGTCAGCGACCTCGCCCAGACCGGCGATCTGGCAATCCACAGAATCGAATTCGCCGGAGGCCTCGAACTGGCTCTTCCAGGAATCCTCGTCGTCGCCAGCCATATCGTTGTTGGCGTGGTCACCTGCAACGACCATCAGGGGACGCAGGACGACCTTGGTGTAACCGGCGGCCTTGACAGCCTCGATGACGTTCTCGCAGGCAGTCTCCTCCGGCTCACCCTCGACGGTGCCGATGAAGACGTTCTTGTAGCCCAGAGCGTTCATCTGAGACTGCATCTGGGTGTAGCTCACCTTTGCGGTGTGAGAGGTGCCGTGGCCCATGAAAACGAAAGCGGTGCCGTCCTCAGCAGCGGCGTCCAGACTGTCGAAACCGGCGGTCTTGACGGCCTCGGCGGTGATGGCCTTGGCGACAGCTTCCTTGTCGGCGTTGATGACGGTGGCATCGCTGCCCACCTCGCCCAGCAGAGGCTCGGCGATGGCGACGGACTCGAACTTATCGCGGTAGCTGTCCACCATCTCCATCATCTCGTCGTACTCAGCGCCATGCATCAGATGGGTGGGCTGGACGACCAGATTCTTCACGCCGTTGGCAACAGCGCGCTCCATGGCCTGCTCCATGTTGTCGATCTTCTCGCCATCACGGGCCTGAACATGGTTGATGATGATCTGTGCGGTGAAGGCGCGGCGGACAGACCA
>ENA-OZHJ01000953-OZHJ01000953.1-human-gut-metagenome-genome-assembly--contig:-NODE-953-length-12275-cov-4.338789_pt1 | contig 12275 bp, 9 predicted proteins | sample MGYA00244663_ERZ653672 | MGnify/ENA primary metagenome ERZ653672 (study PRJEB26926, sample SAMN06165215) | human gut metagenome | biome: ENVO:00009003; feature: ENVO:2100002; material: ENVO:00002003... | reverse complement strand
GATATGAATGACCGTCAGCTTCGTAATGTAGTAGACGGACTTGGCGGAAAGACAAACGGAATGCCGAGAGAAGACGGCTACGATATCACCGTAGCATCTGAGATCATGGCAGTTCTGTGTCTGGCAAGCGACATCACAGATCTGAAAGAAAGACTTTCCAAGATCATCATCGGATATACCTACGGAAAAGTAGCAGAGCAGAAACCGGTAACAGCAGGAGATCTGCATGCGCAGGGCGCTATGGCAGCACTCTTGAAGGATGCCCTGAAACCAAACCTGGTACAGACTCTGGAAGGAACTCCGGCTATCGTTCACGGCGGACCATTCGCAAACATCGCACACGGCTGCAACTCTGTAACAGCAACCAAAATGTGCCTGAAATTAGCAGATTACACTATCACAGAGGCAGGCTTCGGTGCTGACCTTGGTGCTGAGAAATTCCTCGACATCAAATGCCGTATGGCAGGCCTGAAACCGAATGCAGTTGTAGTCGTAGCAACTGTTCGTGCCCTGAAATACAACGGCGGCGTTCCGAAAGCAGAACTGAACGGCGAGAACCTGGAAGCTCTGGAGAAAGGTATGCCGAACCTTCTGAAACACGTAAGCAACATCACAAACGTATACAAACTGCCATGTGTCGTTGCCATCAACGCATTCCCGACCGATACCGAAGCAGAGCTGAAGCTGGTTGAGGAGAAATGCAAAGAGCTCGGTGTCAACGTTGTTCTGTCCGAGGTATGGGCAAAAGGCGGCGAGGGCGGCGTAGCCCTGGCAGAAGAAGTTGTCCGTCTTTGCGAGCAGCCGAACGATTTCACCTATGCATACGATCTGGAAGGCTCCATCGAAGAGAAACTGAACGCCATCGTTCAGAAGATCTACGGCGGAAGCAGAGTTGTCCTGACCGCAAATGCACAGAAACAGGCAAAACAGTTAGAGGCTCTCGGATTTGGCAACTGCCCGATCTGTATGGCAAAAACCCAGTACAGCTTGACCGATGATCAGACCAAACTCGGCGCACCGACCGGATTCGAAGTTACCGTACGTAACCTGAAAATCTCCGCAGGTGCAGGCTTCATCGTAGCCCTGACCGGTGACATCATGACCATGCCAGGTCTGCCGAAAGTTCCGGCAGCAGAGCGTATCGATGTAGACGCTACTGGAAAGATTACAGGACTGTTCTAATAACACAGGATATTGTCTTGAAAAGACAGAATAAAGCATGAAATAAAACACGTAAAAAAAGAGACATTCCTTCGTGAATGTCTCTTTTTTTACGTTTTTATTGCAAAATATTACAAAAGATAATATAATTTCTAATGATAACATGGAGAGAAAAGCAGATATAATATAGTAAGGGAGTTACTTACCAATGACATCGAAGAAAAAATTGAGAAGTCTTCTGGGCGGTACACTTTTTATGGTGCTGATGCTCAGCGTACATCCGACGACTGTTTCCGCGAGTGCTGTGGGGAGCAGCACGGTGATGGACCAGTCTGTGGAGACAGAGGATCAGCAGAGCGGGATACAGAGTGAAACGCAGACACAGGCTTCACAGGACAGCGGTGCTGCTGTGCGGGCCAGTCAGAATGGCTGGGTTAAGGCAGGCGACGGCGGCTGGTATTTTTATGAGAACGGACAGCTGAAAACAGGATGGCTTTACCGGAATGGAAACTGGTACTGGCTGGATCCGGACCGGAACGGCCGCATGGCAGAAAACAGCTGGTTCACATACGATAATAATTTTTATTATGCCAAGGGAGACGGAGCAATCTATAAAAATGGTTTTCAGGAAGTAGATGGAAACCTTTATTATTTCCAGAGCTGGGGCGGCATTCAGAGAAATGTGTATCTCAGCATCAGTGGAAAAATGTACTATGTACAGGAAAATGGTATCGTTGCCCGTGGAATAGTCAGAACAATGAATGGACATGGTGATCTCTGCGCATTTGATGATACTACGGGAGCGCAGATCACACAAAAAGGCTGGCTGAAAAAAGGCACATCATATTATTGGGTAAGAGAAGACGGCGTCCTGCAGACCGGCTGGCTGCTGTACGATGATAACTGGTACTGGTTTGATGATAATGGTGTCATGATGGCATCCGGCTGGAAAGAAATCAACAACAATCTGTATTACTTCCGGAGCTGGGGCGGCATTTATAAAAACGGTTTCCAGAGCATCGGAGGAAACGAGTATTATTTCCAGAGCTGGGGTGGTGTATATCGAAACACCTTCTTTACCGTAAAAGGGAAAACCTACATAGCGCAGAATGACGGATCGATCTATCATGCCAGCCAGACCGGCTGGGTTCAGCTGGGAGATCAGACTTACTGGATTAATCAGGATGGTTCTGTTCAGACCGGCTGGCTGAAGCTGGAAGGCAAATGGTACTGGCTGAAAGCGGACGGCACACGTGCTGCATCTGAATGGATCACGTATGACAACAACCGATACTATTTTGACGGTGACGGTGTGATGTACACCGGAATGAAAGAGGTTGACGGAACAAGATATTATTTCCACAGCTGGGGCGGCGTTTACCATAACGAATCTTTTACCTGGCAGGGAAAGAAATACTGGGCAAAGGATGACGGAACCTTCTATACAGGTGTCTGCGATATCAATGGAAAGAAATACTATTTTCTGGAAGACGGCGAGCAGATTACAAAAGAGGGCTGGTATCTGACCAACGGAACGTATTACTGGATCAACAAGGATACGTCGCTTCAGACCGGCTGGGTGAAATATGACAACAACTGGTACTGGATGAAAGAAGACGGTACGATGGCATCGTCTGAATGGATCACCTACGACAAAAACCGCTACTATTTCCGAAGCTGGGGCGGCATGTACACCGGAATTCATACCATCGGCGGAACAAAATACGCATTCCAGAGCTGGGGCGGTCTGTACCATGATCAGACATTTACCATCGGCGGTAAAACATACTATGCCAATTCAGATGGAACATTTGCCACCGGCTGGGTGCAGAACGGCGGAAAAACGTATTATTTCGATGAGGACGGCACAAGCCATACGGGCTGGCTGCTTCTGGACGGAACGCATTACTGGATCAACGCCAATGGAACCAGAAGAGATGACGAGCTGTTTCAGTACGACGGAAACTATTATTATGTAGACAAAAACGGCGTTATGGCGACAAGCGGCTGGGTATACTGGGATTATAACTATTATTATCCGAGAAGCTGGGGCGGCATGTACAAGAATGCGTTTATTACCTATGATAATAACCTCTATTACCTTGGATCTGACTCGAAAATGGCAATCGGCTGGCAGTCGATTGGCGGAAATACATACTATTTCCGAAACTGGGGCGGCATGATAACCGGAAAACAGGTGATCGACGGAAAAACGTATGTGTTCGATGAGGACGGCAAGCTGGTACAGAGTCCGGACGGATTTGAACCGTCCGCGCAGATCGGTGTCCGCACCGTACGGAACTTTCTGAAAAATGCACTGCTTCCGCTTGGAAACACCCTGTATATCTGGGGAGGCGGCCACACAGACGCAGAGGCAGAGAGTTACGGCGTCAATGCGCAGTGGAAACAATTCTTCAATACACAGAATTCCACCTACAACTATTCCGATCATCTGTATGAGTACGGAAAAGGTCTTGACTGTTCCGGCTATGTCGGATGGACCGCACATCAGGTGACGAAAGAGTATGCAACGACAACCTCCACTGGAATGCCGGCCTACTTTGCAAGAAAAGGCTGGGGAACCTGCGTGACAGGCGATACATCCCAGAAATTTACGCCGGGTGATGTGGTCAGCAAGAGCGGTCATGTCTGGATTGTCATTGGCCAGTGCTCGGACGGCAGCGTGGTTGTCATTCATGCGACACCGCCGTATATTCAGCTTGGCGGAACCGTTTCTTCAACAGGAAGCATTAACAGTGAAGCTATTGAGCTGGCAAATGAATACATGAAAATGTATTATCCGGTTGCGTATGAGCGGTATGGTGTAAAAGTTCTTGACCGGTCCTATCTGACCGGTGTGAATCATTTCACCTGGAGCAGCAGTATCTTAAGTGACAGTGAAGGCTACCGCAGGAAGAAACCGGCAGAAATCCTGAACGATCTGTTCCAGTAAAATATCTTCTATAAAAAATAAGAGAGAATACAAAAAAACTTTGTAGTTCGTGTATTCTCTCTTTCTTTTTGCGCTGGAATTGTCTATACTAGAAGGTGCGTGAAAGACGCAGATCAGAAATACAAAAGAAAAAATCTGGAAAATAAAAATACAAGGGGAGTAAACATGCGAAAGAGCTGGAAATGGGCGCTCTGTCTTGGCGTAGTGTCGTTGCTGCTGCTGGGCGGCTGCGGAAAAGAAAAGACGGAACCAGTGGATCTGGTGCTGGTAACCGACGGCAGTGAGGTAGCTTCCGATGCCGTGTATCAGTCAGCATGGAACGGTCTTGCGCAGTATGGAGACGAGAGCGGTCTGAAATATGAAGCAAGTGTTCCGGCAGGACGGACAACAGAGGACTATGAAAACACCATCAAAGAGGCGGCGCAGAAGGGAGCATCCGTTATCGTCTGTGCCGGAACGAGCATGAGCCGCGCCGTTTACGATGCACAGCGCGACTGGAAGGATGTCCGTTTTCTGCTGCTGGAGGCAGAACCGGTCAGTGAGAGCGGCCGCAGCCGTCTCCGCGGAAATACAGAAAGCCTGGAAATTGATGCATCAGAGGCCGGCTACCTGGCAGGCTATGCGGCAGTACAGGCCGGCTACACGCACCTGGGCTATATCGGACAGAAAAACGAAGAGAACGGAACAAAGTACGGGACAGGTTATGCACTCGGTGCAGAGGCGGCCGCTGCGGATCTGGGACTTGGAGAAAACAGCATCACGCTGGATTATACGTATCGGAAAAGCAGCAGCGTATCACCGTCGTATTTGGAAAAAATCAAAAGCTGGTATGGTGAGAGCGGACAGATTCTCTTCTCGGACGGTGCATCGTATCAGAATGTACTTGGCGCAGCAGCATCTGCGGCAGGCGGAGCACTGATCGCAAACGGCGGCGTGGAGGAGTACGCCAATGCCGTGTTGAAAGTACGTCTGGATTATGGAACTGCAGTTTACAATGCGTTAAAAGAAATGAAACAAAAGGATTTTGAAGGCGGGAAAATTGTAACGCGCGGCGTGACCGATCAGGAAATCAGTCTGGAATGGAATCAGGATGCGGTGCCGTACTTTACAGAGGATCAGTACCGGGCACTCTGTGCGAAATTCTCCGCAGAGGACTTTTCAATCCCCGACGGCGATGCGCTTTCCTCGCCGGATCAATACAAATTGAGTTGTGTGAGTGTACAGAAGGTAAAATAACATGTATCGTTACTGTTCACGAATTGTTTACAAAAAGGCGGGATATTTTTCCTTGCATCCATTTGTGAATTGTGATATTATGTAAAAGAATTGGGAAAAATATTTCAAAATTGTTACAGAATAATTGAATTTCTAAGAAACAGGGAAACCTGAAACAAAGAAACCTACATACAACGAATCAATTTGGGAGTGAAAGAATGAGAAAAAAATTTCTTGCCTTAAGTTTAGCAGTGATCGTAAGTGCAGCTCAGGTAATGACAGTAAGCGCCTCGAAACAGGAGCAGTTACAGCAGCAGCAGGCAGCACAGGCAGAGACCAGCGCACAGCTTGACAACGCAAAAGCAGAAATCGACGATCTGGAAACCAAAAAGAATCAGATTACCGGCGAGATTGATGACCTGGACGCACAGCTTGTCGTAACCATGGCATCCGTTGAAAATTTGAAAAATGAAATTGCAGAGAAACAGACTGAGATTGAAGATACTCAGAAAAAATTAAGTGACGCACAGGCAGAAGAGGACGAGCAGTACGAGCAGATGAAAAAACGTATCAAATTCCTCTATGAAAGCGGCGGAGACAACGGCTGGGCAGCACTGATTCTGGAAGGAAAAGATTTAAGCAGCATCCTGAACCAGGCTGAGTACACCCAGAAATTATACAAATACGACAGAGAGTGCCTGCAGGAGTACATGGATCTGGTACAACAGGTAACGGATTACAGCAATCAGCTCGCAGACGAGAAAGCAGACCTGGAAGCCAGCGAGGCAGAGCAGGAAGCACAGCAGCAGTCCCTCGAGGAAATGCTCGAGCAGAAGAAAGCTGTTTCCGATGACTACGAGAACCAGATTGCAGACCTGAATGACATGGCTGCACAGTACAACGCAGTACTGGCAGAGCAGAACGCAAAGATCCAGCAGATCCAGGAGGAGATTGCAGCCGAAGAGGCAGCAAGAAAAGCCGAAGAGGCCCGTCAGGCAGCAGAAGCAGCCGAGGCAGCCCGCCGGGCAGAAGCAGCAAGACAGGCAGCAGCAGAAGCAGCCGCAAGCAGTGCTGCAAATAATACAACAACGGCAGACAACACACTGTCCAGCACAGGAAGCTCCACCACGACAACAACACCGTCTAACGGAGGAAGCTCTTACGATGATTCTTCGTCCAGCGATACCAGCAGCTCGGATGATTCCAGCAGCTCCAGCAGCACCGGAAGCGCAACCGGAAGTGCCATCGTATCCTATGCAACACAGTTTATTGGAAATCCATACGTATGGGGCGGCACAAGCCTTACCAACGGAGCTGACTGCTCTGGTTTTATCATGAGCGTTTACGCACACTTCGGATACGACCTTCCGCATTCCTCCAGTGCACTGCGTGGTGTAGGACGCGGTGTATCTTATGCAGAGGCTCAGCCGGGCGATATTATCTGCTACAGCGGCCACGTAGCCATCTACATCGGCGGCGGTGCAATCGTACACGCAAGCAATGAGCGCGACGGTATCAAGATCAGCAGCAACGCAGCGTATACCACGATTCTTGCGGTAAGACGTGTGGTTTAAAAAGGAATTACATAGTAAGAATTTTCAGATCCCGGGAGAGAAAAATCCCGGGATCTTTTGCGTTTTGCTTAAAATTGAGTGCATTCGCGTTAAAACTGTGATATACTAAAGCACATCGGAGATACAAGGGCGTATTGACCAACAGAAGGTCAGTATGCCCTTTTGCTTGTTAGGAAGAAGGGAGAATCGTTATGAAACTGGAAAATTATTTTCGTCGTTTCGGTATTCGGAACAGATCTGGTGCGGAAAGTAGCGTCAGTGCTGTCCATCTGCATTATCGCCGGTCTGCTGATCGTCTACGTCCCGAACATCATCGCCGGAGCCGGAAAGATCGGCGATACTGTAAACGCCATGAAAACCGCAGACCTCCCATTCGGCAAAGCCCTGTACGCTGCATTCCTCTACGGAACCTTCCAGCTTGCCAATGTCGCAGTCTTCGTCCAGCATGCCAAATCCTTCGAAAAACCGCAGGATGCCGGAAAGAGCATGGCAGTCGGTGCCGTATTAAATGCCCTTCTGATGATCATGGTCGTCCTCGGAATCATGACCGTATACCAGAACCCGGAAATGAGCCAGCAGAGCGTCCCGACATTATTTATGGTTCAGCAGGGCGTCGGCAGTAAATTCATGACACCGCTGATTTCCGTACTGATCATCCTCGGTGCCGTATCCACAGCCGTCAACATGGTTGCCGCCATGGTCAAACGAATCCACGACGGCCTCGCTGAACGAAGCAGCAGAACAGAAACCGCAGGCAAAATCAGCCGCACCCAGATCCTCGCCGCCCTCGCTTGCTGCATCGCAGACTTCCTCATCGCACAGTTTGGTCTGCTGACGCTGATCCAGAAGGCGTACAGCATCCTGGCATACCTGGCAATCCCGGTCATCTTGGTGCCGTACGTGGTGCACATGGCGGTGATGCGGTTTGATACGAAAAAATAGAAAAGAACAATAAAAAAATTTGTAACAAAAATTTACACCGCAGAAAGAGAGATTTGCTTCTGGAGAATGGAAGTATTTCGCAGACAGCAGAAAAAAGAAGATTCATGCAGAGCAGACGTGAGTCATAAAGAAATGACATGCGTCTGCCTTTTTTCTGTGCGTCTGGCAGAGTATGTGTCGGTGACAAAGCAGAAAACAGGAACTCTTCTTTGGGACTCGATTGTGCCGTCAAAATATGGTATACTGCAAAAAGGATCAAAAAGCGGATATTGATATTTCACGGGAGGGGAAGAAGATGAAAAATGCACCGGCTTATGTGAAGGTTTACAGCAGACTGAAAAACGAGATCAATAAGGGAACATATCCTGTCGGGGGATTTCTGCCGAAGGAGTGTGAACTGGAGAAAATCTATCAGGTCAGCCGTACTACGGTACGGAATGCAGTAAAGATACTGGTGCAGGAGGGACTGGTTGAGGTTCGCCAGGGTTCTGGAACGAGGGTGCTGAATCATAAGGCAATTCAGAATTATAACAAGGTCACATCGGTCACGGAATCCCTGATGAAAAAAGGATATCGGGTAACGACGTCAGATATGATGATCGACATCATTTCGGCGGACAAACAGCTCGCCGATGAACTGGAAATTCCGGAGGGAACCAGCGTGGCGAGGATTCAGCGGCTGCAGCTTGCGGATGAAGAGCCTGTTACGCTGATGGAAAATTATATCGAATATGCGAAAGTCCCTGGCATCGAGGCGTATGAGAATCAGTTTGTAGCGCTGTATCAGTTTCTGGAGGAGAAATTCGGCTTGCAGATTGATGAGACACGAGACAGAATTTCAGCGAAATCCGCGACCTTTATGGAAGCCCAGGTTCTGAAAACGGAGCCAAAGGATGCGCTTCTTGTGGTGCACAGAGTCACCTACTGGCAGAACCGGCCGGTGAGCATTGACCATGTGCGGATCATCGGAAGCAAGTACGAGGTGGAGATTTCGGGAAAAGGACGGAGTAAATGAGCGATGAGACAGAAGAACAGAAGAAACTGATGCGGCAGATTGATATCAGCTGTGTACAGGCATTTCATACAATGGATGAAATTGATGCGATGGTGGAGCTGGCAAAGAAATATCGTCTGGCTGCTGTGTTTACCTTGCCGGCGTTCAGCGCCCATGTGGCAGAACGGCTGCAGGACACCAGAGAAATCCATGCGGGAGGCGTGGTAAGCTTTCCGGGCGGCGGAGATACGACCGGACAGAAGAAGCGGCAGGCAAAAGAACTGTGGGAGGCTGGCTGCCGGGAAATCGACATGGTGATGAATCTTACGGCATTCAGAAGCCACGAATTTTCTTATGTAAAAGAAGAACTTCTGGCCATCCGGGAGCAGGTGCCTTCGGCGATTTTTAAGGTGATCATCGAGGCACCGCAGCTGACGGAGCAGGAAATCTGCCAGGCAGTGGATCTGTGTGTGAAAGGCCGTGCGGATTATGTAAAGACGAGCACCGGATGGTATCCCGGCTGTCCTTCCACCGTGGAGCAGGTTCGAATCATGAGCCGTGAAGCCGCCGGTCGCATTCAGATCAAGGCCGCCGGTGGAATCCGCAGTCTGGAAACTATACAGGAAATGCAGAAAGCCGGCTGCAGCCGTTTCGGTATGGGAATGCGGTCGGTGCAGAATTTGATAAAAAGTATCTATAAGTAATCTATTGTGCAAAAGCTATAAAAAAGTCACGGAATATTCTACGGCATTCCGTGACTTTTCTGTTGAATTAGTAACCTATTAGTGATATATTCGAACCATAGGAATCGATAAATCATTAACAATCTGAAAGGAGAGCAAAAGATATGAAAGGTTATGCAATGCTGAAAATCGGTGAATCCGGATGGATCGAGAAAGAACGCCCGAAATGCGGGCCGATGGATGCCATTTGCCGTCCACTGGCAGTTGCCATCTGCACATCAGATGTCCACACTTTATGGGAAGGGGCCATCGGTGACCGTCATAACATGATTCTGGGCCATGAGTGCTGTGCAGAGGTTGTGGAAGTCGGAGAGCTCGTAAAAGATTTCAAACCGGGAGACCGGGTTCTTGTGCCGGCCATCACTCCGGACTGGAATTCTCTGGAAGCACAGGCTGGTTATTCCATGCACTCCGGCGGAATGCTGGCAGGCTGGAAATTCTCCAACTTCAAAGATGGTGTCTTTTCTGAATTCTTTCATGTAAATGATGCCGATGGAAACCTTGCGCTGCTTCCGAAAAACATCAATGTTGTCGACGCGTGCATGCTTTCCGATATGGTGCCGACCGGATTCCACGGCGTAGAGCTTGCCGATGTACAGTTTGGTGATACAGTTCTTGTCATCGGAATCGGACCAGTTGGTCTGATGTCGGTAGCCGGAACGAATATGCGCGGCGCATCGAGAATCATTGCTGTCGGAACGAGACCGGTCTGCGTAGAAGCGGCAAAAAAATACGGCGCAACGGATTTTGTCAGCTACAAGAACGGACCGATTTTCCAGCAGGTACTTGATATGACAGATGGAAAAGGTGTTGATAAAGTAGTCATCGCCGGCGGTGGTGTAGAAACCTTTGCAGAAGCAGTAAAATGCCTGAAACCGGGCGGAAAGATCGGAAATGTAAACTATCTTGGATCCGGTGACAACATTGATATTCCGCGTGTAGAGTGGGGCGTTGGAATGGGTCACAAACAGATTAACGGAGGCCTGATGCCTGGCGGAAGACTCCGCATGGAAAAACTGGGAGCTCTTGTTTCGGCAGGCAAGCTGGATGTCAGCCCGCTGTCCACACATGTGTTTGATGGATGGGATCATCTGGAAGGAGCACTGTTCCTCATGAGAGATAAACCGAAGGATTTAATCAAACCAGTCGTTAAATTGGCTGACTGATGATTTGAAAATTTGACTGAAAAAGGAAACGTATGAAAATATTGATCGTATCCGGCTTTTTGGGCGCGGGAAAAACAACATTTATCAAACGGCTGGCCAGGAACGTCGATCAGCGGTTTGCCATACTGGAAAATGAATATGGAGCCGCAGGAATCGACGGCGCACGTCTTGGCCAGAACCGGCAGGGAACGCAGAAAAATGTATGGGAAATGACAGAGCAGTGCATCTGCTGCATCGGGAAAAAGGATTTTGCAGCATCCGTGCTGACCATTGCCAATGTGGTAGACCCGGAATACCTGATCGTAGAACCGACAGGCGTCGGAAGTCTCGCCCGGATTATAGAAAATCTGCGTCAGATCGAGTACGAGAGAATTCAGCTTCTCTCGCCGGTCACTATTGTGGATGTTTACAGTTACCGCCGCTATATGGCGGAATATCCCGAGCTGTATCAGGATCAGATCCGAAGCGCGGATACGATCATTGTTTCCAAAACAGAAGCATGCCAGGCGGAAGAAAAACAGCGCATCCAGAAATTTCTGCAGGAAATTAACCCGCAGGCAAAAATCATCACGGATTATGCATCCACGATGACACGGGAAGATTACCAGAGCCTGCTGCTGGGCGGCCGATATGAGAAAGAAGTACAGGATACGCAGAGCGGCGAAAAGATGCCGGAGACCTTCTCCTTCGAAAATATCCGAATGGAGGCACCGGAAACCCTGTGGTGTTTTCTGGAACAGATCATTCGCGGAGCGTTTGGAAATATCATCCGTGCAAAAGGACAGTTCGCAGCCGGAGACCAGTTTCTCCAATTTGATGTCGCCGATCACCGCTACAGCATCACCGGCACAGAACAGAAAAACGCCGGCCAGGCTGTGTTTATCGGAAACGATATGAACGAAGATGCGATCCGGCAGTATTTTAAGAAATGCGCCGGAAACCAGAAAATGAAATATGCTGCCCGTCATGTATCATAAAGTAAATAGGAAAAAGAGATTGCGGAGTCCTGCCAAAACAGGGTTTCGCAATTTTGGTTTTTACAGAAAGATTCAACTGAAAAACGAAGGATAGGCAAAAACGAAAAATTACGCTAAAATAAACATACAAGTATTCCAAATAAAACAAAAGAAAAATCAGGGGGGATCTGATATGGAGGAACAGAAAAGAAGACGGGAAAGAAAATCAGCGGCATACTGGTTGAGCAAAAGCTCGATTTTATATCCGATCTGTATCTTGTATGTGATGTATGTGAAACAGGTTGAGGTATATATTACAGAATGTTCCGTCCATATTTCGTCGGGGACAATGCTTTTTGCCTATGCGCTGTGCCTGATTTTGTGGCTGGCCTCACCCATTCGAAGCTACTGCGCAGATGGAACTGCAAATGAAGTTTTATTCTATGCATTTCCGCCGAGCATACTGATGCTGTTTTTATTTGCCCAATATTCACTGAAAATTGTGTTGTTTTTTGCAGTGCTGGATGGGATATTTCTTGTTACGGTTTTAAGAGATTTACATAGAAAAAAA
>ENA-OZHJ01000951-OZHJ01000951.1-human-gut-metagenome-genome-assembly--contig:-NODE-951-length-12296-cov-5.372274_pt1 | contig 12296 bp, 9 predicted proteins | sample MGYA00244663_ERZ653672 | MGnify/ENA primary metagenome ERZ653672 (study PRJEB26926, sample SAMN06165215) | human gut metagenome | biome: ENVO:00009003; feature: ENVO:2100002; material: ENVO:00002003... | reverse complement strand
GGGTGCTGATATGGCAGCGGAAAAACAATTTATTTCAATCCACTCCCTCCGCATGGAGGGAGACCAGAGGTTAGGGAAAAGCCCAGAACCCAGAAATATTTCAATCCACTCCCTCCGCATGGAGGGAGACAACAGGCGGCAACAGCCGCAGGCGAAAGCATCACATTTCAATCCACTCCCTCCGCATGGAGGGAGACTGGACAAGATCACGGAACAAGATTATGCAGATCTATTTCAATCCACTCCCTCCGCATGGAGGGAGACACATTGATTTGGTTGACGGAGATCCTGCAATAATCATTTCAATCCACTCCCTCCGCATGGAGGGAGACCTGCCGTGTCAGAACCTCCTTTCTGCTTGGGGACATTTCAATCCACTCCCTCCGCATGGAGGGAGACCTTGTACTCCCTCCTGGACATAAACAAAGAGAACTCATTTCAATCCACTCCCTCCGCATGGAGGGAGACCTATATCCGTATGGATATAGTGACGCATCAGATATTTCAATCCACTCCCTCCGCATGGAGGGAGACACAGCCTATCCCGATCAAACCAACCAAGGTTACAATTTCAATCCACTCCCTCCGCATGGAGGGAGACTGTCATATGTTTCTGACATACCCAGCTGCGTAACAATTTCAATCCACTCCCTCCGCATGGAGGGAGACACTTCCTCGGGCTATGCGTTCCCAGGTAAGTATATTTCAATCCACTCCCTCCGCATGGAGGGAGACCACTGCATGTCAAGAATTGTTCCCGGCTGAAAACATTTCAATCCACTCCCTCCGCATGGAGGGAGACGGTCATTCACAAAAAAATACACCTACTTTCAACATTTCAATCCACTCCCTCCGCATGGAGGGAGACTATACAAGTACAGAGGTTAAGGCACGTTACAACGATTTCAATCCACTCCCTCCGCATGGAGGGAGACCGAAAACTGATCCAAAGAAACATACTTATCAGCAAATTTCAATCCACTCCCTCCGCATGGAGGGAGACTTTAGCATCTACTGAGAAAAGTTCCAGTATCAAATAATTTCAATCCACTCCCTCCGCATGGAGGGAGACAAAAAGAAAGAAGAGATGTCTTCTCAGAAAGAAATTTCAATCCACTCCCTCCGCATGGAGGGAGACTGTAAAATAATCTAAGCCATTACCAGATGTACTAAATTTCAATCCACTCCCTCCGCATGGAGGGAGACGGGAGGTGATTTCATGTCTTACTGGGACAACTCATTTCAATCCACTCCCTCCGCATGGAGGGAGACTCGATCAGCACGCTTGGTTTCACGTTTGTGTACAGATTTCAATCCACTCCCTCCGCATGGAGGGAGACTGACGGTGTGCGGCACAGCGGCTGGCGGCAGCACATTTCAATCCACTCCCTCCGCATGGAGGGAGACGGGTATTCCAAGTCAGAATATCTGGAACTGACACCATTTCAATCCACTCCCTCCGCATGGAGGGAGACGGGTGGTTGGTGGGTATCCGTTGAGTAGTGAGCGAATTTCAATCCACTCCCTCCGCATGGAGGGAGACCTGGGAATCTCTTTGATCTTGTTCACAATATTGTCATTTCAATCCACTCCCTCCGCATGGAGGGAGACAAGTGAGGTAAAACATCATGAAAAAGTACACTGTATTTCAATCCACTCCCTCCGCATGGAGGGAGACTTGGTGAATGGAAATTCGAAAAGCGCAATGGTATTCATTTCAATCCACTCCCTCCGCATGGAGGGAGACATTGCAATGTTACTTCCGATTTTTGGAGGTGCTGAATTTCAATCCACTCCCTCCGCATGGAGGGAGACATCGGGAGCAGTTCCAGCAGATGATCTCCGACAGCATTTCAATCCACTCCCTCCGCATGGAGGGAGACACGCATTACAGACAGTCCAGAAGGCGTTCTGATTATTTCAATCCACTCCCTCCGCATGGAGGGAGACAGACGATGTGGGATTCTGTGCAATCCAGGCTGCGAATTTCAATCCACTCCCTCCGCATGGAGGGAGACACAGTTGGGATAAGTCTGACACAGAAACTGTGCATTTCAATCCACTCCCTCCGCATGGAGGGAGACATCTTATTGCCATTTCTTTACACACTCCATTCGTCATTTCAATCCACTCCCTCCGCATGGAGGGAGACCGACCGTTGATAATCTTGCCATCGGTAATGTAATAATTTCAATCCACTCCCTCCGCATGGAGGGAGACAATATCGTATAAGCAATACTGTTTCGAGTTTGTGATTTCAATCCACTCCCTCCGCATGGAGGGAGACAGCAAAACTGCACAGGAAAGCGTTTTTCATTTCGCCTATCCTTGTACAATCCTGCAAAAAAGGATGCAAAAGACTACATTCTGCACCCGAAAAAATGGTTTTTTTCGAAAAAAGGGAGAAAAATTTGGTGCGAAACCTTCAGCATCTTTCTGTGCGCCTATGATTCGCACCGACACTTTTCCCTTAAATTTCTCTCACAGAATCAGCGGCTCTTCCATGTCTATGGTTTCCTTTGCACCGATATGTTCCACCTTCGACTGATAACGATTTCCCAGGTAATAAAACCGCAGGCTGTCCCTTTCTGTATCAATCGCCTGTTCCAGCCGATGCTTGAGTACCTTGCATTCTGCCGCATCAACATGACACTCAAAGACAGAATTCTGCACCCGAATGCCCACGTTGGTACAGATCTTCGCCACGTGGCGCAGGCGCTTTCTGCCCTCTTTGGTCTCTGTATTTACATCATACGCTACAACTACCAGCATACGCTCTCACTTCCACAAAAACGGCGGATACGCATCCAAATCGCCCCGGAGATAGCGTGCAAGCAAAAGTGCCTGCACATAGGGCAGCAAGCCCCATTCCACTTTTTCTTCCAGAAACGGATGCTGAATCATATCATCCTTGCGCTTTTGCCATGCCCGCAGGAATGTACGCCGTCCGTCCTCCGTCAGCGAAACAGCGCCGTCCTCCTGGACATCGAAATCCTCTGCATGGATCATGCCACGGTTAATGAGCGTCAGAACAAAGCGGTCACAGCAGAGCGCACGAAATTCCTCGACCAGATCCAAAGAAAGAGACGGTCGACCCGGACGGTCTGTGTGCAGTACGCCCACATAGGGATCCAACCCCACGGACTCCAGCGCCGCAGAACACATTCCCGTCATCAGCGAATAGGCAAAATTCAGCATTGCATTGACCCGATCCAGCGAAGGCCGCTTGTTTCTGCCGTGAAATGCAAACGCTGCCTTTTCCTTTAGAATCATGTCGTCAAAAACGGAAAAGTATACCGACGCCGCCTCGCCCTCTATGCCACGGAGCGTGTCCGCTAAATCTGCCTCTGCCGCCTTGGAAATAGACTGCTGCAAAAACTGAGACTTCTGCCGAAACGTTTCTGCATCAATCCTCGGTGCATGGTCCCGTATCATGCGTTCCAGCACCCAGCGGCTGTTGAACAGCTTTCCGACAATCATATTCCGTGCGATCGAAAGGCTGGCGTCTGCATCATCTGCCACCCGATACTGCTGCCGCCGCAGTAAAACATTGCCGCTGACAGCGCCCTCGACCCGTGCCAGGAATTTTCCGGAGCTTGTCATAAAGACCAGCTCTCTTCCATCCTTTGCGCATTTGCCCATCAGCGCCGGGCTTGCACCGGTATAGCCAAAGGTCATGATGCGCTCGACATTGTGCAGCGGCATCCGTACTTTCTTTTCCTCCCGCATGACAACCAGATTATCCCCATCCAGTGAGAGATAACTGTCCGGATTTGTCACATAAATGGTGTTTAGCAACTTCTTCATGGCATTTTTACTCCATTGTTCCCAGCATTTTCTGCAAATAACCGCCTGCGGTTTTCTTTCCGCAAAGCACCGGCAGACAGATATCCTTCAAAGAACAGGCATTGCAGGCTTTCGTCCGCTTTCCCTTTGGCGTATGCCTTTTCCGGCAAAGCTGGTGCATCTCTTCGGCAGTATCTGCCACTCGTTTCCGCAGTTCCGGCGTAAACTCCACCCTGGTACGATGCCGTGTTTCCCCATAATACAGAAATCCGACCGGTATGTCGCAGCACAACATCTCTTCCAGGCACATTGCCTGTGCTGTGAGCTGTGCAATATCGCATTCGTCTTCCTTGGGTTTGCCACGTTTGTACTCCACAGGTGTTACTGTATAAGTACCCTCTTGTCCGAAAATGGGAACGCCTTTCGGAGAGCGCCGGAATTCTACCGCATCGCACTCTCCGCTCAGCCCCAGACGGGCAGATGATACTTTCATTCCTCTGACGATCAGCAGATCGCCACGCTTTTCCCGAAACGAGCTGTCATGTACATTACGGTGCATGATCCTGCCGTCTGCGGTGCGTTCATTTTCCACCCATTGCTGTTCCAGATACGCCAGCGCCCACTGCCGCCGGCAAAACACAAAATGCTGGATGCCGGAAAGCTGTATATATTCCTCTTCCCGATATTCCATTGCAGCTTATACCAAATCGATCACTTCCGGTGTCAAGCCGTCCAGTGTTTCCAGTGTGATGTCATAATCATCCAAAGACTTGGGATTTTCCACGCCTTCTTTTGCTTTGATTTTCAGCGAACGGTGTACCTTGGCAGAAGTGTACTTCGGCGTTTTGCAGTCATGTTCCCACCAGTACAGCCGGCAGACTTCCATGCTGCCGTCCGGACGTGCCGCAGAGCTGTCATTCTCGAACAGCGTTTTCAGCGCCTCTTTGATTTTCTCCGCATCTTCTTCGGTAAAGCCGGTTTTCTCTGCCAGCTGACAGTTGATGCTGCCCTTGATTACATAAAGTCCGAACTCCACCATATGCTTCATGCCCATGGTATCCGAGGACTTGGCATTTTTGCCGCTTTCGCCGTTGACGCACTTGGTGATTTGCAGGCTTACGATATTCACCGGGGAAACGCTGACTGCCTGGTGAATCGAAACCGGTCCACGCACGCCAACAGAGATACCGCCTTTGATTGCAAAAACCTGTCCAAAGCTGCGCACATCGATCCACTCCTCGCAGGCAGCTTTTGCAAAGGCATCCTGGTCGGTATCCTTACCCTTGACAAGCTGGCTAAGATGTTCATTTTTCGTGGCACGGTCGCTCAGATTGGTAAAGTCATCGGTACGGGCATGGTCTTTCGACTGCACATACACATTCTCGCCCATGTCCTGCAGTCTGTTCCGGATCTTCCGCTTGATGCACACATCCGAAATTTCGCCGCAGCTGTCATAATTTTCTCTGGGACGGTTTCCGTTCAGCGGATCGCCGTTGGGGTTTGCGTTTGCGGCAGTGACCAGCACTGCGAAGTCAATCTTATGTTCCAGTACACTCATGAGTTATTCCTCCTCGTTTCCGTTTTTAGCGGTTTCATTGTTTGAAAGTTTTTCCTTCTTGGTAAACAGATACTTCATCTCGTGATCGTATCCCAGCAGATACAGGGAAGACAGGCGTGCCGTGCTGGAGAACACTTCGGGAGACATCATGCTGCTGATCTCCTGCATCTCGATCTGATAGCGGTCTGCCTTTTTTCCCAGCTTGTTGATATAGGGCATCAGCCGTCCCCGAAGGATTCCCCAGGTATAGTAGGGACGAACGGAGAACATATTCCAAAGCCGCTTGGCATTGGTCACCCGATCTTCTCCCGCATCAAATGTATCCCGTTCCAGCTTGTCCGCAACTGCCAGCAGCCGTCCGAACAGATAGCTTCTGTCTGTATACGTTTTGTCGAGGTCTAACAACTTATCCACGTCATTCGCTCCTTCCAATCGTTCCGGATGTTCTTCCAGTTTCTGTTTCCGTATCAATGCACAGGCTGTTTTCAGCACCCGATTGTGATTATAGAATTTGGGATCAAAGGCAAGCGGTGCCGATGCACGCTGTGCCAGATTCTGCACCAGTTCTGACGGAATGTGCTTACCGTAAATGATACACGGCAGCAGCCGCAGCATCTCGCTGCCGAACAGTTTCGATTTACAGGTGAGCTTTCCGTTCTGCTCCACCCCGTGTGCGCACAGAATGACATCATACAGCGAGACCGAGTTCACCAGATAACCCTTCGCCTTGGAATAATAGCTTTTCCACCCTGTGGAAAGATGCCAGTATTCCAGATTTTCCAGGAACTGTGAACCTTTCAGTTCTGCATACATCGGTATCGAAACACGACCCTCCGTCGATGCCTCCAAACCCAGCACCATGACCTTATCCGGAATCTCCATTTTGTCCCGATATCCGTAGATCATCTGGTGAACCATATCGGCATATGCCGTACCGATGGTGGGCGGCTCTTCTTCGTCCTCGTCCTCATCTTCGTCCTGCTTGTCCGCCAGCTGCAATGCGTTCTTGTAAATGGACGGCAGCTCCTGCATGGTGCTGGACCAGATTACCAGAGAAAGGTCGCAAAAAGGATTTTTAGGCTGCAAAGCGATCAGCCATTTCAGTGCATTGTGGACCTTCTGCGAATACTCATAGCCGATGGCGAATGCCTCTTCCTTATTGCTGAACCGTCCACGGTAGGTAAAGCCGCTGTCATCGTTGGCAGAGATCAGCCGGGCATTTGCCGAGGAAAGCACGATTTTTGAGGGGTGCTTGTAGGTAATGATCGCATCCTCACCGGTGGCATAGCACAGCCGTTTCGGCATATCCTGCATCTGTTCCCGGCGCAGCCGGATAAAGGCATCCTGCAATTCTGTGTCGTTCCAGGTCTCACTGTTGCGCAGCATATCCGTATAATGGATGCGAAACCGCACAAAGGCTTTCCCCTGGTCCACGCCGTTGATGCTGTCCTTTCCCAGTTCTCCGGAGGACTCATCCCATTTCAGCACACTTTTCCCATCGCTGCCCACAGCGTGGATCAGATCCTGCATGACGCTGCCTTTCTGCAAGTACAGCAAAAGGGCGTGAACTGCCGGGTGGGTGCAGTCGCTCTCATCCCAGTCTTTCAGCTGTTCCATATACGCCTTGTGGCACTCTTCCGCACGCTTTGCATCCACATATTTGGCATAATCCGCAGCCAGATAGATTAGCTTTTCCGTAAAGGGCATGGGCGCAATGCCGCTGCTTCTCGCACCGGAATCCTCCGTAACCGGGAGAACCGTCAGCTCTTCCTCTTTTGTCAGCCGTCTGGCAGAAGAAAACTCGCCGTCCTCACGAATGGAGATCTCGATCTGCACCTTGGTGGACGAATGGTAGATCGGCACCATGGAAACCGGAAATTCCGTCTGGTCGTGAAAGTTCTCATACACCTGGTACAGTTCATTCGTCCAGCTCATCTGTTTCACCTCCCGTGAATTCTTCCAGTCCGCTAAAGTTGCCCTGTTCCTTTCCAAACTTCTTCACAGACATTTTCTTGATATGCCGCTTGATGGTACATTCTGCCGGAGGCAGGAACTGGATCACCCCGTCCTGGATCACCGGTTTCCAAAAGCGAACCGTCATTTTTCCCTTGTCCTCCGGCAGCTCTGCCTCGTCTGCATACGTAATGCCGTGGTACATCAGACTGTACGGCATTTCGCCGCTGTTGTCATAGTATCCTTCTCCCTCGCCGAACACGCAGGGTTTCACATAGCCCTGGCATTCTCTTGTGCCGAGAAAAATATCCCGTCTGCCGCCACGGGCAACCATGCGCTTTGCAATGTTGTGATGCTTGTTCTCATTGCGGTCGCACGCCAGTTCCGGATGGTTTTCGTTCCACTCAAAGTGCGCACGCACCTGGTAACAGACATTGCGCAGATATGTGTAATACGCCAGGTCGTTTTCACCGTTCATCTTTAAGGGACGCATTCCTTTCCGCTCCGTTCGGATGGGATTCATAATGCGAACCGCATCCACCTTCCACAAAATGGTCGGCTTAAAGTAAATGCTGTGTACGATCCCTTTGATTGCCTCATAGGTCGGGATATCATAGGTACACTTCTCGCCGGACGGTCTCGTCAGCACATCGGAAAACAGTGCGTAGTCTCCGCACACTTCAAACTCAATGGTATTTCTATGAATCGTCTGACTCATACTGCAGCCTCCTTTCCGCAATTTGTTCCGGAAAAGCACACCAGGGTATTTTTCCGGAATTACAATTCAATTATATCACATCTTTACATAATCGTCAACAATTTTAGATGGATTTATAGTCGATTCGACAATATTCGACAAAAATTCCAATATTTTCTGTACATCATAAATCCAAAAACGGACGTTCCTGTCCCTCTGTCAGCAGTCCCAGCGCTGTCTTGTCATAGAAGTTCTCTTCCAGTGCCAGCGCTCCGCAATGCAGCGTACAGAGTGCGCCTGCCTCTGCCAGTTTCCGTTTGTCCCCGGCGTAAACTGAAACCGTATACTTTTGCACCGACCGCAGCAGTTTCTGCATCTGTCCGAATTCCAGGTCGCCGTTCAGATCCCGGATCATCTGCCCGGCATCTTCATCATACGGCACAATCACGCTTTCTCCGGCATCCTCAATTACATGAAACGCTTTTCCAGCTGTGGCAAACGCCTGTAGGGAAAACTTGTCATATTTGGAGCGGTTTCCTTTTCCCAGTTCTGCCCGTTTGCTGTCGGTGGAAAGCAGTTTCAGCAGATCCTGGTCGTTTTCGGACTGCGGAAAGGACAGTTCCTTTTGATTCTCCTGGTAGAGTTTCTGGAAATACTGGGACAGGGTCTCCACGGACAGCAGATCAGTCTCCTTCTCTTTCTGCTGCATACAGAGAGAATCCCAGACAGCGCTGGTCACATTCTGCGCAGAGACGATTTCCTTCAGCCGGTCAATGTTTTCCTCTGTCAGTTTCATCAGATACACCGGACAGATCTTTCTCATTTCCCCGTGCCGGTTGCACCGTCCTGCCGCCTGCGCCGCATTGGATAATCCAGCCTTAGAACGCACCACGCAGCCAAAGGAAATGTCCACCCCTGCCTCAATCAGCTGGGTAGTCACACAGATGACGCTTTCCCCGTCCTGCAAATACTTCCGCATTTCCCGGATGGCGTTCTCCCGGTGTGCCGGACACATATTGGTGCTGAGGTGAATCAGATGGACATTCTCTTCTCCGTCCTCCACCCGTTCTTTGAGACGGCGGTACAGGTCAGCTGCGGTTTTCCGGGTATTGACAACCATGAGAACACTGCGATGCACCTTGAACTGTTCGCAGCAGAAATCCGCCGCCTGTGCATTGTCATAGCTGTCCGTGAGATATTCCAGTTTCGTCCGCTGAAATACAGAAAAGTCCTCATGATAGTCTCCGGTCATGCTCTCCTGTGCATCCAGCAAAATGGGATATTTCTGCTTTTCCAGCAGTGGTTGTGTCGCCGAACAAAGCACCACTGCACAGCCGCAGATACGGGACAGAAAGTTCATCGCCAGGTTGAACAGATAGGTACATTTCAGCGGAACGGACTGCACCTCGTCGATGAGCAGCACCGCACGGCAAAGCCGGTGCATCCGGCGCACCGAAGTGTTCTTGCCGTCAAACAGTGCCTGCAAAAACTGCACCTGCGTCGTGGCAAGAACCGGCACATCCCATTTTTCCGTGCGCAGCTCATACTTGCGCAGTTCCTCTTCCCCTTCCTCGCTGTCATCAAAGACCACGTTGGAGTGATGCTCCAGAAAATTCTCCGCCCCGGAAATTTCCCGGAAATCCTGGCTGTTCTGTTCGAGAATGGACATAAACGGCGCTGTGTACACGATTTTCTCGATGCCGTTTTCCGGACGCATTGCATAGCGAATGGCAAATCGCAGAGATGACAGGGTTTTTCCGCCGCCGGTGGGAACGATCAGACGGCAGATTCCCACCGGATGCGCCGCAAATTCTGCACAGCGCCGGGAAATATCCTGCCGCTGTCGGGAAATCGCATCCGTCCTGCCGGAAAATCCGTCCAGCTTTCGCTGCATCGCCAGCTCCATCCGTTCCCAGACCTGCGCCGCATCATAATGCTTTTCCGTCTGACAATCATTCATGAAGTCAGCGGTGTCCACACAGTCGGCATCCATCAGAATCGACTGCAAAAGGCGTTCCAACATCCCCAGATAAAACGTGAATTCTGTCCTGCGGTTCTGCTTTTCCGCTTTGTTTCCTGCATCAAACGCCTTGCGGTTTTCACTGCGCAGTTCCTTGATCCTGCGGTACACTGCCGCAAACTCTTCACTGGCATCCTCCAGCAGTGCTTTCAGTGATGCTTCCGAATATCCCATTTCCGCAAGCATCGCATCCAGATTCGGCTCGATCTCCTCATAGCGTTCCACCTTGGCGTTGCGGATTCGGAAGTAGTCGTCTCCGCTCTCCGTCAGCCAGTCGTGGAGTCCGTGGTGTGACAGAATCGTCCGAGCGATCAGACGGGAGGTGCGGTACGGCATCTCCTGATCCGGAAAGTGCCGGTCTGAAAAGGCGCAGAGATACTTTGCCCCGGCATAGCAGTGGTCGATCTCACCACGATGAAAGCGGCTGTCTCCGTGGATGTACGCATAGAAATCCCGGTTCAGCTTTCCGGCATCGTGAAAGATTCCCTGTAGTCTTGCCAGCTTTCCCAGCCCCACGGATTCCCCGTATGATTCCGCCAGCGCCGCCACATTTCGGCAGTGTTCGGTGACGGACTGTTCCATGCCATCCGATTCCCGGATATGTGCAGTAAAATCCATTTCAGATTCCCTCCTCTGGTATCTGTTTTTTCGATTTCTTCGATTTCATAGTTTTATTATACCACGGCAGTTTTTCAAATACAATAAAACTGCTTGTCGAATTTTCGACAATTGAACGATTGCTTCGCAATGGTGAAACGATTTCACATTCTCCGGCAAACGCACCATATTTATGAAACGTTCCCTTACTTTTTTAAGGAAAAACGCTATTGACAGATGTTGTAAAATACCCTATAATGAACTTAGAGTTTGGTTCGTATTTTTTATGTGCGGATTTTCGAGCATGATTTTGTCGGTGACAAGGAAAAAATCCGCAGGCATACTATCGTATGGCAAGGATTTTTGACGCAGTCAGCGGCAAAATCTGCCGAAAAGACGTTCCAAAAAAGATACGAAACAGACTCTTAAGCAAACAAATATGATTCTGCACAGGTTCTGATGCAGGTCGGCGATAGAAAGGAACGCTTATGAAACAACAAGTTTACAACCCGTATCTTCCCCTGTATGAATGTATTCCGGACGGTGAGCCGCACGTATTCGGCGACCGTGTATACATCTATGGCTCACACGACAAAGAAGGCGGCGAGACCTTCTGTATGCTGGACTACACCACATATTCTGCACCGGTGACCGACCTTTCCGACTGGCGCTGTGAGGGTACGATCTATCGTGCCGACCAGGATCCGGCATACCCCACAGACCGCAAATTCATGTATGCCCCGGATGTGGTACAGGGCAACGACGGCAGATTCTACCTTTATTATTGTATGTCCGGCAGAGCCGGCTTCGGCGGCTACAACGGTCCGATCAGCGTGGCTGTCAGTGACTCTCCGGCTGGTCCGTTCCGCTATCTGGGTTTCGTCCGCTATCCGGACGGCAGCCCTATGCTGAAGTATGTCTGCTTTGACCCGGGCGTTATCAACGACAACGGCACCATCCGCATCTACTACGGCACATGGTCGGACGAACAGCTGGACAAGGATTTCCGGAACAAGGAAGATCTGATCCAGACCGTTATGCAGCGCTATCACAAGAGCCGCAACGAAGTTCTGGACACCGAGGGCAGTGTGATGGGACCCTGCACAGTTACCGTAGGCGACGACATGATGACTGTCACCAGCGAGCCGAGACACATTATCCCGGCAGATGTCACCGGCACCAGCTTTGCGGCGCATCCGTTCTTTGAGGCAAGCTCTATCCGCAAGATAGGCGAAAAGTATTACTTCATCTATTCCTCCTGGCAGAACCACGAGCTGTGCTATGCCACCAGCGACTATCCCGACCGTGACTTTGTCTTTGGCGGCACGATCGTTTCCAACGGCGATGTGGGATACCAGGGCAGAGCGGAAAAAGACCGCCTGAACATGACCGGAACGACCCACGGCAGCATCGAAAACATCAATGGTCAGTGGTACGTTTTCTATCACCGTCTGACTCACAAATCCGACTACAGCCGCCAGGCGTGTGCAGAACCCATCACCATTCTGCCGGACGGCAGCATCCCCCAGGTAGAGATAACCTCCTGCGGTCTCAACGGCAAGCCGCTGGAGGGAAAGGGAACTTATCCGGCAGTGATCGCCTGCAACATCACCAACGGTCATATGCCCCACGGTTCCAACACTGTCTCTTATACACATCTCCGAGCCCACGAGACATGCGCAGAT
>ENA-OZHJ01000923-OZHJ01000923.1-human-gut-metagenome-genome-assembly--contig:-NODE-923-length-12637-cov-28.137577_pt1 | contig 12637 bp, 4 predicted proteins | sample MGYA00244663_ERZ653672 | MGnify/ENA primary metagenome ERZ653672 (study PRJEB26926, sample SAMN06165215) | human gut metagenome | biome: ENVO:00009003; feature: ENVO:2100002; material: ENVO:00002003... | reverse complement strand
ACAACAGACCGCTTGGCAGGGTTAAGTATGCGCTAAATTAATTCCGCCAACGGGTAAGTAAAAATGAGCATTTATCACGAAAATCACAACAAATACCCACTTTATAAGAATCATTATACCCTATCGGGAGTAGCCTATGTTTTTGAAGCCTACTTTATACCCTATCGGGATGAAAATAGATATAAAAAAAACAGTTTTTTACCACTCTCAGCGATATCAATATCAGTAATATCAGTTTTTTTTGCATAAACAAAGAAAGAAAGGTTCAAGAAACTATCCAAGACCCCTAAAAAAAACAAGAACCATTTAAAGAAAATCAAGAACCCTTAAAAAAAATTCCCCAAAACCTTTTAATAAAAGATTTCAAGGAACTTTTTTCAAGACACTATTTTGTAACTAATATGATTCTCTTTGTTTTCAGATTACCTTTCTGAACGCCCGATGCAGCAGACTGATGACCCGATGCAGCAGACTTTTGACCAGACACCGCATTCTCGCAAGCAACTGTCAATTCAACCTTAGACGGCTGAGTTCCTGCTCTTAAGATCACAAGCGCAGAACCCTGATAGAGCGCACGCTCGGCAGTCTTGTTCAACTGCTTCTTGCCCACGTGCAGTTCATCCGAATTAATATTTCCGTTATCCACCGCCACGATATCCGCATCACCCTTCACCGTGAAAGTCAACTTGCTGAATGCGTTCTTATCCTTCAGATCCATCACTCTCCTGCCTTTCTTATCTACAGCATACACTCTCACGTGCATCAGATCCTGTCCGTCAGCATGCCAGGTCTCAGCATCAGGCACCATCTTCAGCGCCACTGCCTCGCCCGTAGTCTCTATCTGATGGCGAGCCACAACCTTGCCATTCTTCCGGGCCACAGCCAGCAGAGTGCCAGGCGCATAAGCGATGCCGTCCCACTTGATGCGAGCACGCAACTTAGGGTCGTCACTATTTTTCTTCACACCCAAACTCTTGCCGTTCAGGAATAGCTCCACCTCGTCACCATTGGTATAGGTATAGAGCGAAACCTTCTCGCCTTCCTCCCGATTCCAGTTCTCAGAAAGCTTGCCAGCCGAAACATTGATGCCATTCCACTGCACATTGCCACCAGCCTTCTCGATGATGCCGATATGCACAGTAGGTTCGTCAGAGAACATACTTTTCACAAAATAAGCATCCGGTTTCGGTTGCAGAGACAGGTCGAAAACACCCTGATTCCAGCCCTTAACAGGCCATCCCATACTCTCGCCCAGATAGTCGATGGCGCCCCAGTAAGCTAACCCGAGCACCTTGTCACGATCCATCTCATAGAAGTTAGGACCCATCGCAGCCGTGCTCGCCTCACTCTGATAGAAAGTCTTTTCTGGATAGCGCTTCATGTCGCCAGGGAAGTACATATACCTATAATTATAGGAATTCACCTCGGTTGCCACAGCCAGATCAGCTGGAATAGAATCGGTATCCAGATTGCGATAGCGCGGATGCATGGCCACGGTAGTGAGACGGGTGTCGTCGTAGCGATGGAGCAGTTGCTTCTGCAGTTCATAAGCCGTCACACCCCAGTCGTTGAAAGGCAGATTGGAATACTGCTGCAGTTCATTACCCAAACTCCAGAGCACCACAGACGGATGATTTCTGTCTCTCTTCACCCATTCCGGAATATCCTTCTGCCAGAGACTCCCCCAATCTACTCTGCCACCGGCATACTGCGCCAACCACTTATCGTAGAGTTCATCCACTACGAGAATGCCCAATCTATCGCAAAGTCTAAGGAAGTCTTCGCTATAGGGATTATGGGAAGTTCTCACATGATTGAATCCGAACTCTTTCATCATCTTGAGTCGCTTCTCAATGGCACGTGGATAGGCTGCTGCACCCAACGCACCGAGAGTATGATGATTGGCAAAACCCTGCAGGAGCACCTTCTTGCCATTAACGAGCAAACCATGCTGCGGATTCATCTCGATGGTTCTCACGCCAAAGGGTTCTCGTATCTGGTCAGCCACCTTTCCCTCGTTATCGTAAAGCGTAACCTCGGCAGTATATAGATAAGGTGTATCGCACGACCAGAGTTTGGCATTCTCTATCTTGATAGCTGGCAATTCATACTCTCTGTCGCGCCACTTGGCATTGAAATCCACATCCGTTTTCTGCTGCGCTACCACATGGCCTTCAGCATCCAAGATTCTGACTTCTACAGGAATGAAAGTTCCAGGATCCTTCACCTTTTTCTGCTGGTTGAAGATGTTAGCCCGAATCTTCACTTCCTGATTGTTGACGGTACGGATGAAGAGCGGATGGCGAGGGAAAAATAAATCCTTGTCGGTGACGATAAGGTTGACATCCCGATAAAGACCAGCACCGGTAAACCAGCGGGAGTTGTTCGGATTGCGGGTATCTGCCTTCACTGCAATCTCATTGACTTCGCCAAACTTGAGCAACTTGCTCACATCTACATCAAAGCCGAGGTAACCATAGTCAGTACCACCTATTCGCTTACCATTGAGGTAAACATCGCCCACGAGCATGATGCCCTGAAAATCGAGGAGAATGCGCTTGCCTTTCCACTCGGCCTTCGGAGTCAGTTCATAGCGATACCAGCCGATACCCATTTCCTTGAAGCCACGTGGACTCAAACGGCTGCGAACGTTACTACCCGCATCACTATTATCAGGACGTTCGCTGGCATCAGGAGCCACCCAGTCCTGTCCGATCAGGAAATCGTGAGGCAGGTTGACTACCTCATCATTAGCCTGCAAGTTCTTCAGCATATTCACGTCGGAAACATCCCCACGATGGAACTGCCAACCTCTGTCGAGAGAAATCGTATCTCGGACTGATGCAGAAGCATTGCCAGAAAATACAGAAGTATTACCAGCAGATGCAGAAGCAGTGCCAGCAGATACAGAAAGCAACATCAGCAGGCCAGAATAGAAAAAATATTTTGCTGTCATATATTTCATTCAAAATTATTATTTCAAATATTTAGCCAATGGGCTCTTCATTTTCTTCAATCCTTTCGCCACACACTTTGCGTTATGACGAGCACCCTTGAGAGAGGTGTGCGTATGATCCTTCTTGTAATATTCTTTCACTTTTTCCTTACCTATCTTATCATAAGAATCGGCAGCGATATTGTGAAGGTCGAGGAAAGGAACTTCGGTCTCTGCCACCACCTCTCTGTACCACTTGCCATAGGTATCGTTGCGGCGCTCCATCTTGCCGTGTGGCCACTCATTGCGAGGAGTCAGGGAAACCAAAATAGGATGAGCACCCTTCTCGTAAACGTCCTGAATGAACTTCTTCAGATACCAGCCGAAAGAATAAACTACCTCAAACTGCTTGCTCTCCTGCATCTGATAGACATTGCAAGTATCCTTAGCACAAGGAATGGAACCGCGCATCTTCTTATCGGTCAAGGAACAGATGTCGTTATGACCGAACTCAATGAGCACGTAGTCGCCCGGCTGCAGACTGTTATATACCTTCTCCCATCTGCCCTCATTGAGGTAGGAACGGCTGCTGCGACCCGCCTTGGCAGCATTCACACAAGTAATCTTCTTAGGATTGAAAATGGTATAAGCCTGAGAGCCCCAGCCCCACATACCTTCCTCTTCCTTGTCAGCATTCTTTACGGTACTGTCGCCAGTAAAGAAAACCACCGGTTTGCCCTTCTCTCGCTGAAAATTCTCCACCGGCAGAGCCACATTGATCATCATCGCCTGCAACGGAGCCAGACTCGGGTCCTTACTCTCTGCCAATCCCTCTGCAGCCGAACGGGCATTCATCATCGCTCCGAAACGGGAGGTGTGGATATGGTCCTTGAAGAAGTGATACTTTTCCTTCCAATGACCGTAACTGTCGAGTTTTGCTGCCGAAATCTCATTCAAATCTACAAAAGGAACGCCCTCCTGCTCTGCCACCTGCTTCGCCCAGAGACCGAAAGTCTTATTCACGCGCACAATCTTATCATTCTCATCATAGGCATCACGAGGAGTAAGCGACATCAGGATAGGATGAGCACCGAGCGTCTTGCAGTCGTTGATATACTTGCGCATATACTCGCCATAGGTATAGACGGTCTCCTTTACGCCCGTCTCCTTGATGGTGACATTGAGCGAATCCTTGCCGATTCCAGGGATGCTGGCACGCGCACGACCGCTATCGTAAGGACCGTTATCATTATGACCGATAGAGATGATCACCCAGTCGCCAGCCTTGATTCCCTTGCGTACATCCGGCCAGAGACGGTTGTAGAAAGTGCGGCTGCTCATGCCTCCGAGCGCCTGATTCTCTACCGTAATCTTATTCTCGTCAAAGAACTCATGTTCGTAATAGCCCCAGCCCCACTGACCGTTATTTCCATTGCCCAGAGTACCGTTGCGCATGGTAGAGTTGCCTATCAGGAAGAGTACAGGATTGTTGCCCTTTCTGCTGGTTCCAGGAACAATGCGGGCGGTCATCGCCTTGTTGAGACTGTCCACTGTATTGTCAATCACATGGTTTACATCTTCCATCGGACCGGCTACTGTAGTTTTAGCCTTCACATCCTTCACACTCGTCTCGTTCTTCACAACTTTCTTGCCCTTCACCTCCTTCTGAGGAGTTTGGGCGAAAGCTGCAACTGTTGCCGCCATCAGCGACATTGCAAACAATATTCTTTTCATTATTTATTTATATTTTTAATTTTCATTTTACCGCTTTTTCCCTTGAACACTCTTTTAAAGCCTTTCAAGTTCACCACTTTTTCACTTTGGTTTCCTTTCGTGTTCACCACTTTTTCACTTAGGCTCCTTTCGAGTTCACTACTTTTTCACTTTGGTTTCCTTTCAAGTTCACCAACTTTTCACTTAGGCTTCCCTCGAGTGCACCAACTTTTCACTTAGGCTCCCTTTCAAGTTCACCAACTTTTCACTTAGGCTCCCTTTCGAGTTCGCCAACTTTTCACTTAGGCTCCCTTTAAAGACTTTATTTGATTTTCCAATCTTTCTCCTCTAAATAAAAACCGAGATGTGGCGGCTGGTTGTAACCCACATTTTGCCAAGCCACACTCAGGCGATAGATGTGATCGTGCATGAGCGTAGGAATGCGGTATTCCGTCGGGATATTCGTAGTGAAAATATTCAGATGAGAGGCATCGCTCTCGTCCCAGTAGATCACCTCCTCGCGCCAGTCACCGAAGATATCAGCCTGCAGATTAGGAGTAGCCTTCGTCCAGTTGTTGCTCACAGAATGCCCCATTTCGCTGAGATGTTTTCCGTTGCTCAAAGGCAGCGGTACCGCCTTCTTTCCGTTCCATTTCTGCAGATACGGAGCAAAATGCGGTCTACGACCGTTGGCAAGCAGTTCGTCCTGCAGGTCACCATCCCAGTAGATTCTGAAGTTCATCGCTGGCATTTGGGATGGATCGTCAGCAATCACTTTTCCATGACAATCCCTTACTTCCTTACTGTCCAGGCTCCACATTTCAAAGCCCCGATGCCGCCCGTCAATATCCGCAGCCACACCCCTTCCGGTATCATCTCTATCCAGCGTACGGTAGAGAATCTCGCCAGTACGGGCATCCCTATAATCAGAACCATAAGGCCGCTCTTCGTGTACCATAAAGACTTCCAACCCCGGTCTGTCTGGGTCGAGATCAGAGAGATGGAGCGCATCACCATGGCCGAGCCCCGTAGAGTACAACAAACTTCCATCGTGATTGACCGCAGCCGAGCCATAAGTAATCTCGTCGCATCCATCACCATCCACATCTCCTACTGCCAGGCTGTGGGCGCCCTGTGCAAAGGCCGTCGCAGAGAGCCCATGCGCCTCCTTGATTACCTTGCCTTCGCCATCCATCACCACCCAGTCGTGAGGAGTGAGAGAAGCATGCAACCACTTCGTCGTCAGTTGTTTACCATCGAAATCCACTGCCCAGAGATAAGAACGGGTGTAGTATCCTCGGCACATCACGGCACTCGGCCGATGGGCAGCTCCATCAAGATAAGCCACGCCAGCGAGGTATCTTTCGCCACGGTTGCCATAGTTGTCCTTATCGCCCCAAACAGACGAATAAGCAGGAAATCCATCAGCCTCAAGTCGTTCACCCTCAGCCACTTGTCTTCCCACACCGAAAGCTCTGTTAGGATTATACCAGATGGTATGCATCGCCTTTCCCGTTTCGCCATTGAAGACAGTGAGCAGTTCCGGACCATTCTTGATGCGCCCCCTACGGTTGCGATAATCAGCCGCATTATCGAGCGAACGAATCTCTGTATCAGTAGCCGATTCGCTAACAAACCTGCCCTGTCCATCGATACTTCCAGCCGAAGTCTTGCAAATCATTTCAGACTTTCCATCGCCATCAAAGTCGAAAACCAAGAACTGGGTATAGTGGGCACCGGCACGGATATTCTTGCCCAGATTGATGCGCCAGAGCTGTGTTCCGTCGAATTTATAACAATCAAGAATCACATCGCCCGTATAGCCATCGTGGGAATTGTCGTGAGAGTTGGAAGGGTCCCATTTCACTATCAATTCATACTCACCGTCACCATCCACGTCGCCCACGCTACAGTCGTTCGGGGTGTACACATAGGCCCGTCCATCTGGAGCAGTTCCACCCTCAGGACGGTTGATGGGCAGCGACTTATACAGATCAGTCCAAGGCTTCACTGGTTTAGTAACCTCCCGTTGCATCGGGGCATCCATCTTCGGCTCATCCTGATAACTGATCAGGCGATAAGAATGTGCAGGAGAGCCTTTTACGTCAGTAAAGTTGGTTGCCCGGATATGATGAGCAATCACTTTTCCATCCCGCTCTATATCAAAACAGACATTCTTGCTATCCGTACCGAGGAGTCGCCAACTGAGATAGATTCCCTTTCCGGCAGCCGGCAAAGCCACCAGTCCACGGTCGAGACGTTCCATCGGGAATTGTGAAGGCTTCTGCCCAAATGCACTATTTTGCTGACCATAAGCAAAACCATTCTGTCCATAATCACTACTCTCCTGTCCATAAGCGCAATCATTTCCAAAAGCGCAAAAGACAGTAAGAAGCGAAAGAATATATAATTGTCTTTTTCTCATCAGTAGATTGTCTTTTCAGACATTTATTATAAATTTAGAACTTCTCTGCAAAAGTAAAAAAAATAATGCAATTTTCGCTTTATATTTTGCTTATTTTTCTCTATTTTTTGGCAGCGGCTTTTTTAAAGGTAAAAAGGTAAAAAAGTAAAAAGGTAAAAAGGCTTTTTAAAGGTAAAAAAGTAAAAAGGGATAATGAAGTGAGAAGTGAGAAATGAGAAATGGAGGAAAGAGATGGAAGGGAAGGAAATTGAAGCAGGAAAAATCTGTGTAAATCTGTGAAATCTGTGGGACATATTCCACTCTCAGGGGGTATCTGCAACGACCGAGCAGGTCGCCTCCGCGTAAATCCGTGAGTAATCGACATAGCAAGAAACCTCCGAATTAATTCTGTGAAATCCGATGAATAAAAATACCCGATGAAAAAAAATCTGCGTCATCTGCGAAATCTGCGTGACCAAAACCTCCCACGAAAAATCTGTGCAAATCTGTGAAATCTGTGGGACATATTCCACTCTCAGGGGGTATCTGTAACGACCGAACAGGTCGCCTCCGCGTAAATCCGTGAGTAATCGACGTAGCAAGAATGCCTCCAATGCAAAAAACATGAAGAAAAATAAGAGGGCGTACCATAGACTTATGACACACCCTCGTTTAGATTTCATTAACTATATTATAACCAGCAAACTAAAGTCTTTACTGAAAATATTTCTTAGATTACTTCAAGGTAACCTTGATAGTTCCCTTAGCAGTACGGACAATGTACAAGCCAGAAGCCAAGCCACGACTCTTCAAGTCGCTCTGCAAGGTTGCCATAGAAGTCTGCAAACTTGTCATGCGGAAGCCGTTGAGCGTATAGACATCTGCCCGGAATGAACCAGCGTCGAAACCGATCTCACGGATACCTGTAGCATTGGCTACATAGACAACTCCCTCTGTAAGGAACTTGCTTGTATCCCAACCCAAACCAGCAGGGAGCGCCTGCAAGTCAAATTTAGGAGTACCGCTGATCGTGCCTGTACAGTCAACAACACGCACATAGTCACCCTCAGCTGGAGTCCAACTATTCGCATTGTATGTGACATAGATGGTACCATTCAGAGTTGCATTGCCGCCTATCTTCAGATATGCCCAGCCGAGACTTTTGCTTCCTGTATATGCATAGACAACGAGAGAATCTGCCTTTGCCTTGTTCACATAAATGCTGGAACCATCGTAGGCTACCAGGTTCTTCTGGATATTGATAATGCCCGTATTGCTGGTCTGAGATGTAGGCAAATTGCTTCCAGGACGCAAGATACCGCCTTTCTGGAGATTAATACCCAAAGAGCAACCTACTCCGCGAAGTTCACCACTGCCCTGTACATAGAGGATTGTTGGAGCAGTCATGGATGCAGTTGCAGCTGCCTTGTTCAGTTTCACGGCTCCATCCAGAATCTTCAGCGACTTGGCATTGGCAAGTACATTCTCAGTAGAGATGGTCCAGATACCCGTACCATTCTTCACCACATTGCTACCATTGATAGAACCCTTGAACTCAAAGTTCGTGTCCTTGCCACCAATGGTCAAAGTATTGGTTCCTGAACCGAAGTTTCCACCATTACTGATATATCCATTACCCGTCAGAGCACCAATGGCAAAGCTCTTGCCATTTGTGCAGAACGCATGGTCCTTGGTGAAACGTGAATCAACGTTGAGCGTTGCCAAAGGAATACCATAACTATTGTAGAAATCGAATACAGGCTCGTAAGCATTCTTGCTTCCACGCTTTGCATTGATGGTTCCGGCAAACTTACTCCAGTCGCCCTTGAAAGGACAGCGGATCCAGGTGCCGTAGATATCAATGGTTCCCTCACCGGTCAGCTTACCGGTATAGTCACATCGGCCATCAGGATACCAGATACCCGACTTACCCTTAGGCACCTCGATATTCACATTATCTGAGTTGCTGCTATAGATACTGTTGGAAGCCTGCAAAACCACCTTGCTGCCATTCAGCACAATCGTCTTGCCATTGAAATGGGCATCCTGGAAGTCATAGACAGTTCCGGCATTGATATAGAGCTTGTCGAAATCGGCTGCACAGTTGAGCTGCAGTGTACCACTACCCAACTTGTAGAGATCGCGGTTGGTTCCCTTATTCATCTTGCTGATACCGCCATTCACAATCAGGGTTGTACCAGTATAAGTCTCTATCTGACCGCCATTCTCGCCCAACACGATAGGATGAGAAGAAGTCATGGAAGCATTTAACCACAACTTACCCTGGTTGGACATGGTAATGGTATTGTCGGCTGCACCTAACGAACCATATTCGAGACCATCCTTATTGGCAAGCGTTGCTGGTCGGAGATAACCGCCATCAATATAGGTGCCGCCCGTATATCGGTTGGTATTCTTGATATTGACTGCACTCTTACCCTTCAAAGTAACAGAACCTGTACCCTCGATGGCACCATTACCAGACAAGGTATATACCTTACTGTTATTGTTGAAGACAATGTTGCCAGGAGCGAGTTCCTCATTGATCTTTACGTCAGACTTAACGGCAGTATCATCGAAGGTTACGTTGTCACCCGAAACGAATTTCTTATCGGAAGAATTGAAGTTCTCCGACTCCATCAGGTCCCATATAGAACCGTTGGCACCAGTCCAGACTACAGACTCGCTGTCGCGTGAATCGCTCACCGTAATAGTCAACTTGCCATCAGCATAATCTAAACTGTATTTCTTGCCAGAGAGGCCTTCCACAGTGATGTCAGCCAAGTTGCCGGTCAGTTCGCTCACCTCTGCCAGTGTATAGGTACCAGGCTGAGGAGCCGATGTAAACTCGAATACCGGAGCAGAATACTGAGGACCGTTCTCCCATTTCTTCTTCTCGATACTCATCTTGTCAGCCACGAGCTTATCTACATTCTCGCCGTTCACATCGAAGACGACGCGGGCACCGAAACCGAGCTGGAGATCGGAAGTAGTCAGCGTACCTATCTGGTCCTTTCCGCCAGGACGGATGACAGAACCATAGTCGGCCTTGATACCGCCCTTGAAGTTACCGCCGTTGGAATTCAACTCAGCAAAGCGGTTCAGCCATACCGGACTATTCTCCATCGTTCCGTCAAACTGCAGTGTACCTGCCCATACATCGGTCTTGCCAGTGTAGGTCTGGATTACGTTAGGAAGAACGAGTGTACCATCGCCCTGCTTCACTAAGCGCATGTTGCCAGAGAAGGCACCGCCAGTGAGCGTATGAGTATAGTAGGTATATTTGATTTCAGTATCCTTGGTTCTGCACTCGCTCGGAGCCGTACCCTGCACCCATGAAGGGGCATTGTCGGTGAAGACAGCAGGAGCAGCACCATCAGCCACAGCTACCGTGGCATCGCCAGTGGTAGAAAGCAAGGCGTGCTTGCCGTCCAAAGACTTGGAGATGGTAGAGGAAACCTCTTCACGACCCGTAGTGGTGAGTGGTGGAGGAGCTATCGTGATGCCTTCCAGTTCACCGAGAAAGTAAGATGTGTGAGGAGGCTGGTTGTATCCGCATGGCTGCCATACCATCGCATTGCGGTACTGATGATCGTACCACAGCGAGTAGTTGCGCCAAGGAGTCGGAGTGGTCGTGGTATAGATGCGGATATTGTTGCTACCCGTGCGCTCTATCACTTCCTCACGCCAGTCGCCGAACACATCGCCCTGGAAACAAGGAGTAGCCTTGGTTCCGTTGTTAGAATAGGCACCCATAAGAGTTTCCAAAGTACCCTTTCCCGGCTTGGTGATCTCGGTATTATTGAAACACTCCTCCTGCAAATCGCCATCCCAGTAGATACGGAAGTTCATGCTCAGACCATTCGTATTCATTGTTACATGGTCATTGGTAATGGTAGATATCGGCGTATCATGCGCACTGTGACCTACTGCACCAGGAATGTCATTATAGAAATTACCAGCCAGACAGCGACCATCATCATTGGTATCTGTCTTGCGATAATATATCTTGCTCGTAGTTGCATCGCGATAGTTGTTGGAAGGAGCATCCTCATTGCAGGCAAACATCTCCTGACCATGGATATAAGGATTAAAATCACTTACATGCTGGGCATCGCCATGACCGAGACCTGTAGTGGAAAGTCCCTTGCCATTATCGTCGATAACCATAGAACCGAATACAATTTCATCACGTCCGTCCCAATCCACATCGGCTACGATATAGTTGTGATAACCCTGACCATACCAAGGAGACCCCGGCTGGTTATTGGTCCACTGCCAGCGAACTTTCAGGGCATGAGTCTTAGGATCTACATCGTATGCTATAAACTTATGACGGGTATAGATACCACGCGCCAGGAAGATACTTGGATGCTTGCCATCGAGATAAGGAGCACCGAAGAAGAATTTGTTAGAACGGTGGCCGTAGCCATCACCCCAAGCAGCCTTCAGATCAGTCTCACCTGCTTCCAGACGCTTCAGAGGATAATCTATGCACTGGTATGGCTTACCCGTAGCACCCTCGCAATACCAGAGGAACTCCTTGCCATAATGGGTAAACCATTCTACGCTTCCTTCTGCCTTTGGCTGGCGATAGTTAGTCCAGGAAGTGCCATTCTTGCCGTCAGCACCAATGGTATAGGTAGTACCATCAGCCATGTGGACAGTAGAGCCTTCTTCAAGTCGCATTACGACTTCAGCCTTGCCGTCCATATCCCAGTCGTAACCTACGATATTCTGCTCATTGTTCTGGAAGTCGCCCATGTTAGGACCACAGTTCACCCACCAGAGAATCTTACCATCCTGCTTCAGACAGGCCAGCATAGAATATTCCTTGGTCTCAACGCCATCGATGGTAGGTCCATTCTTAGGATAAAGCTGTTCACCTTCCTGCTGGTTGGTGAACTTCATCAGAATCTCCAACTCGCCATCGCCATCCACATCGGCACAGCAGGCATCGTTAGGGATATAAGTTGACTTCAGGGCAGCAGGATACTGGATTTTTACTTCCTTGTAATTAGTGTTGAAAACTGTAGCTTCCTTGGAAGCAGCCTGCTCTACCCCATTCACAACCGCCTTTACGGTATAAGTGCTACTTGATGAACCAGACTTGTCTGTAAAGTTGGAAACATCGAGGGGTTCTGAGTTTACTTTCATACCATTTCTGTAAAGATTGTACTTTACATCATAGTATTCATCGGCCTGGATACGCCAAGAGCAGTACACACCATTTGTGGTTTGCACTGCAATGAGTCCACGATCCAACTTATCGGTAAAGCGCTGGGCATTTGCTCCCATACTAACCAATAATGCTAAAGCAGATGTTGCGAGTAGTTTTTTATTCATTATTGTAGGTTTTATTGTTTTTATTCTTGTTTATTGTCGATTCATATCGATTATTGTTGTTTATTCAGGTTTAACTGATTTGTTGGCAAAAGTACACATAATATTTGAGAAAGCATCTTTAAAATATGATATTTAACCTTATTATTTTGAGAAAGGGGAATAAAAAAGGATTTTTAAAGGTAAAAAAGTAAAAAGGTAAAAAGGATTTTTAAAGGTAAAAAAGTAAAAAGGCTGTCTCT
>ENA-OZHJ01000901-OZHJ01000901.1-human-gut-metagenome-genome-assembly--contig:-NODE-901-length-12788-cov-10.773423_pt1 | contig 12788 bp, 8 predicted proteins | sample MGYA00244663_ERZ653672 | MGnify/ENA primary metagenome ERZ653672 (study PRJEB26926, sample SAMN06165215) | human gut metagenome | biome: ENVO:00009003; feature: ENVO:2100002; material: ENVO:00002003... | reverse complement strand
TCTACACCTATTAAGTCGTCGGCAGCGTCAGATGTGTATAAGAGACAGGAATTATTTCAATAAAATTTTAAATAAAAATTGAAAAGTGTTGATTAGTAATGTTTGAAGTAGTATTATTTAAAACATAAGAAGATAATGTACGTGAAATAAATTAGATAAAGGAGTAGGGTGATGATTTTATATCATGGAAGTAAAGAAATAGTAGAATTTCCTGAAATTAGAACAGCTCGTTATAACAAGGATTTTTATTTTGGGTTTTATTGCACACAGATGCCAGAGCAGGCAGTGAGATGGGCAACGAGATATGGAACGCGAGGCTATTTGAATAAATATGAATATACTGAAAATTCAAAGCTTAAGTATCTTGTATTTGAAAAAATGACAGAAGAATGGCTTGATTTTATTGTTGATTGCAGAAGAGGAATAGCGCACTCGTATGATATTGTTGAAGGACCTATGGCTGATGATACAATATATAATTATATACAGAATTATATTGATGGAAAGATAAGCAGAGCAGCTTTTTGGGAACTGGCGAAGTTTAATCATCCGACTCATCAAATAAGTTTTCATACGGTAAGTGCGCTTAGTACTTTGAGATATGTTGGAAATGAGGTTGTTTATGGCGATTAAAAATAATAATAATCTATTCTATACATGCAGTCTGATTGAATATATTGGCAGGCAGATTAAAAGGAAACGTTATGAGGTGGTTGATTTACTGACAAAAGAACGGATTAAACGTATATATAAATATGCAGATATTCTCCATTGCGAACCAATTGAAAAAGTTGCAGATGAGTTTATTACGGAATGCAGTATGAATAATGGAAATTATGATAATATACATGATTGTAAATATAGGATTCCGGATTACTGGGATATTGGCGAAGTATATGAGAGATTGATAGAGGATTGTTTTAGTGATGATGAGATACTTCATGGTATATGGAAAGTGTATCATTCGTGGATAAGTGACAAGATATCAAATTATAATACCGATTTTTATTATCAGCCACGAGACTACATTGCAGCTTGTTATGAGGAAGGAGATGTCCTGTAAATGGGAGTAGGTGTAAGAGTTAAGGTATGGGGAGATTATGCATTATTCTCACGACCGGAAATGAAGGTTGAGAGATGCTCATATGATGTTATGACTCCATCGGCAGCAAGGGGAATACTTGAGGCGATATATTGGCATCCGGGATTGAGTTGGGTGATTGATAAAATCTATGTGAAAAATCCAATCAGATTTACCAGTGTCAGAAGAAATGAGATAAAAAGTAAAGCTTCCGCAAATAATATATTACAGGTATATAATGGTGCGGATAAGCCTTTGTACATAAGTACAAAGGATGATATTGTACAGAGGGCATCTCTTATTTTGAAGGATGTGTCTTATGTTATAGAGGCACATTTTGAGATGACGGAAAAAGCAAATAATACAGATAATCCCGGGAAATTTAAGGATATTATGATGAGAAGACTTAAGCGTGGGGAATGTCATCATATGCCATATTTTGGCTGTCGTGAGTTTCCGGCAAATTTTTGCCTTTGTGAAGAGAAAAATATACATACATTTTATGATAATATTCCGGAGAAAGATTTGGGATTTATGCTATATGATATGGATTATAGTGATTGTGAAAGAGGCAATATCAGTCCAATATTTTTTAGAGCAGTGATGAAGCGTGGAGTAATAGATTTAAGGGACTGTGAGGTGATAAGATGATCTTACAGGCATTAGTGAAAGAATATGAGAATCTTGCAGAGAATAATCTGGTGCCGAAGAGAGGCTGGTGTCAGGCCAAGGTTTCTTATGCAATAGATTTAAATCCTAATGGGAAAATCAAAGAAATTTATCCACTAAAAACAGAACAGACTAGTGGAAAAAAGAAGGTTTTTCTTCCAGTTGCGAAGAGTGTTCCTGAAATGGTTACACGTTCATCGGGCGTGGCAGCTAATTTTCTCTGTGATAATGTAAAATACATGCTAGGGATTGATCAAAGCGGAACTAATGCAAGGGTGCAGGAGTGCTTTCAGGCAGCGAAGGAAAAACATTTAGCGTTGTTAAAGAATGTTGATGAGCCTATGGCAAATGCAATTTGTAATTTTTTTAATTTATGGAATCCAGAGACGGCTTATGATAATGCATGTGTAAGAGAAAAATCAGATGAATTAAATGAGGGTGGTAATGTCATCTTCTGTATGGGAAATGATTTCGCACAGGATAATGATACAATTAAAAAAATTTGGGACAACTATGTTGTACATCAGACAGAAAATACCAATGATGGTATTTGTCTTGCAACTGGTGAAAAAACGGAGATAGCAAGAATTCATCGTGGAATAAAAGGTGTTCCAGGAGCACAGACAAGTGGAGCTGCTTTGGTTTCGTTTAATGCACCTGCATTTGAATCTTATGGCAAGGAACAGAGCTATAATGCACCTGTAGGAAAATATGCAGAGTTTGCATATACAACTGCATTGAATTATTTGTTGAGTAATAGGGATAAGACATTTCAATTAGGTGATTCCATGGTGGTTTATTGGGCTGAAAATGGCATGGAAGAATATCAGAAAACATTTAGTTTTGTTATGAATCCTCATATAGATAATGAGGAACAGCTTCAAAGAATATTTGACAGCTTGAAAAAATCAAGATATGTGGATGTAGATAATGTTCAGATGGACTTTGAGCAGTCATTTTATATTTTATGCCTTGCACCGAATGCTGCGAGGTTATCTGTTCGTTTCTTTTATCAAAACACATTTGGTGATATTTTAAAAAATATAAAAGAACATTATAAACGGTTGGATATTGTGAAACCGTTGTGGGTGGAAAAGAAATATCTGAGCGTATATGAATTGTTAAGAGAGACTGTCAATCCTAATTCAAAGGATAAGACTCCAATCCCTAATATGTCTGCAATGGTACTTCAAAGTATTTTATCGGGAAACAGATATCCTGCAAGTCTTTATACAGACACTGTTATCAGAATACGATCTGAGCAGGGAAATGTTACATGGGGAAGAGCTTCAATTATCAAGGCTTATTTAATAAAAAATTATTCATGGAAGGAAGGAGAAAACTACATGGGATTAGAAGAAACATGCAATGACACTGCATACATATTGGGAAGATTATTTTCAGTTTTGGAGTCAATCCAAAAGGAGGCGAATCAGGGAATAAATGCTACAATTAAAGACAGGTATTTTAATTCAGCATGCGCTACGCCTGCATCTGTTTTTCCAATTTTATTTAAATTAGAAAATAGTCATATAAAAAAACTTGAGCGTGAAAAAGGTAGCGGTTCTAAGATTTTTTATGAAAAAATAATAGGAAACCTTATGAAAAAATTAGTATTATTTCCACGGAGTTTGTCTTTAGAAGAACAAGGAAAATTCATGTTGGGATATTATCATCAGACACAAAAGAAGTATGAAAAAAAGGAGGACAAATAAATGGGAGAGGTTATTAAAAACAGATATGAGTTTGTTGTTTTATTTGATGTTGAAAATGGAAATCCTAACGGGGATCCTGACGCTGGCAATATGCCAAGAATTGATCCGGAAAGTGGCTTAGGAATTGTAACTGATGTATGCTTAAAACGTAAGATCCGAAATTACATAGAGACTGTGAAGGAGGACGAAGATGGATATAAAATTTATATCAAGGAGAATGTTCCTCTTAACAGAAGTGACAGGGAGGCATGCAAAAGTCTTGGTATAAATGATGATGAAGATAAAAAGGTTACAGAAGCATTAAAAAAACTAAAAAAGTCAGATAAGGATGCAGATATAAAATTAAGGGATTATATGTGCAGAAATTTTTATGATATTCGTGCATTTGGTGCTGTAATGACGACTTTTGTTAAAGCTTCATTGAATTGTGGGCAGGTAAGAGGTCCTGTACAGCTTGGATTTGCAAGAAGTATTGATCCTGTTATTAGTCAGGAGGTAACTATTACGAGAGTTGCCATTACAACAGAAAAAGATGCTGAGAATAAGAGTAACGAGATGGGAAGAAAGAGTATTGTTCCATATGGCTTGTATCGTGTAGAAGGTTATATTTCAGCAAATCTTGCAAGAAAAGTTACTGGATTTTCTGAGGAAGATCTAGAATTGTTATGGAATGCAATAATAAATATGTTTGAAAATGACCATTCTGCTGCAAGAGGAAAGATGGCAGTTCGTGAGCTTATTGTTTTTAAGCATAGTAAAGAGCTTGGTGACTGTCCTGCTTATAAATTATTTGATGCAGTTAAAGTGCAGAAAAATGATGATATACAATATCCAAGAAAATATCAGGATTATACAGTTACTATTAATGATGATGAGATACCGGATACGGTAGAAGTGAAAAGGATGATTTAATGGAATATTCTCAAGATGATTATCTGATGATTTCTGGAATACAGCATTTTAAATTTTGCAGAAGACAATGGGCGCTTATTCATGTTGAGCAGCAGTGGGCTGAAAATGAACATACTGTTATTGGCGAACTTATGCATAAAAAAGCGCATGATCCATATCTGACAGAAAAGAGAAAAGATATTCTGGTTGTCAGAGCTCTTCCTGTATCCTCAAGAAGCATGGGTGTGAGTGGGGAGTGTGATATTGTTGAATTTCACAAATGTGAAGATGGAGTGAAGCTCTATGGACATCGTGGAACCTATTCATTATATCCAATTGAGTACAAAAAGGGGAAACCCAAAGCGTCAAACGAAGATGAACTTCAGCTAATGGCGCAGGCTATGTGTCTGGAAGAAATGTTTTCAACAAAAATAACGGAGGGTGCTATATTTTATGGTGAGACAAGAAGACGCAAACCGATAGTGTTTACAGATGAACTTCGGGATGAAGTGAAAAAAATATTTGGAGAAATGCATGATTATTATGATCGAAATTATACACCTAAGGTCAAAACGTCGAAAAGGTGTGTATCTTGCTCTTTAAAAGATATTTGTATGCCAAAGATTGATAAAAGTGGTTCGGTGAAATCGTATATCAATAAGATGCTGGGGGAAACGTTATGAAGAAATTATTGAATACATTGTATGTTACATCGGAAAATAGTTATCTGGGGTTGGATGGAGAAAATGTTGTTGTATATGATGATAAAAATGAAATAGGCAGATTACCTTTACACAATCTCGAAGCAATAATTTCATTTGGATATAGAGGAACAAGTCCGGCATTAATGGGAGCTTGTGCGGATAGAAATATTTCTCTTTGTTATCTGACACCACAGGGAAAATTTCTTGCAAGAGTTTCAGGCAAAGTTAAGGGGAATGTCGTGCTAAGGAAACAACAATTCCAAAGCAGTAGTGAAGATATAAAGTGCCTGGAAATCGCAAAAAACTGTATTCTTGGAAAAGTGTATAATTCAAGATGGGTTCTAGAAAGAGCAATTAGAGATCATTCAATGCAGATAGATGTGGATAAGGTAAAAAAAGCATCTATAAAACTGAAAGAATTTCTTGATTATATCCAAAATTCACAGTCTATGAATCAGTTAAGAGGATATGAAGGTGAAGCAGCAAGTATATATTTTGGCGTATTTGATGAGTTGATTTTACAACAAAAGAAAGATTTTTTCTTTCAAGGGAGAAATCGGCGTCCGCCTCTTGATAATGTAAATGCAATGTTGTCGTTTACGTATACATTGCTTACAACTCAAATTACATCAGCGCTAGAGGTTGTAGGGTTAGATCCCTATGTTGGTTACATGCACACGGAACGTCCCGGTAGAGTATCACTTTCATTAGATCTTATAGAAGAATTGCGAGCAGTCATGGCTGATAGATTTGTTTTATCATTGATTAATAAAAAGATTGTAAATGGCAAGAGTTTTACAAAAAAAGAAAACGGTGCTGTATTGATGGATACAGATATTCGTAAAAAATTACTATCAGAATGGCAAAACAAGAAAAAGGAGATTATTACACACCCATATCTTAATGAAAAGGTGGAATGGGGAATGGTTCCATTTGTACAGGCAATGCTGTTGGCAAGATATTTAAGGGGAGATTTGGATGAGTACCCTGTATTTTTATGGAAATGAGGTGATGGCGTGCTTGTATTGATTACATATGATGTGAATACTGAAACTGCTGAAGGAAAAACCAGGTTGAGAAAAGTAGCTAAACAATGTGTAAATTATGGGCGAAGAGTTCAGAATTCTGTGTTTGAATGTATACTAGATAATGCTCAATGTGTGATGCTAAAGGCCATATTAACGGATCTTATTGATAAAGATGTGGATAGTCTCAGATTCTATTATTTAGGAAATCGTTATCAGACGAAGATAGAACATGTTGGTGTTGACCGTGGGATTCCTGCTGATCAGACATTGATATTATAAAATGTGGTGCGAAAGATAAGTAAACATGAATGTACCGGTTGTCTCGCACCTGAAATTACTTGTAAATTTGTACAATAAAATGAATAATAGGTTTTTGGTTTTACTTGTTATTTATCTTATTATATATTTATTGTCGGTATTGTATAAAAATAAACAAATTTTTTGTGCAATATTGCTGTCGCTCCTCTCGTGGGAGCGTGGATTGAAATAAGAGATAATGAGCCTTGTTGCAGGTGCGATAGTGTCGCTCCTCTCGTGGGAGCGTGGATTGAAATAAGAAAGAGGGCGAACAGGCAGCAGACTTTATTGTCGCTCCTCTCGTGGGAGCGTGGATTGAAATCTGGCGATCTCTTTGATTTTGCTCTTGGTGATCTCCGTCGCTCCTCTCGTGGGAGCGTGGATTGAAATCCACAGCCCATACCACTCAAAAAGAAGTTAAAAGTCGCTCCTCTCGTGGGAGCGTGGATTGAAATGTTACTTCATAGCCTAGCGCCTGAACACGCTTATGTCGCTCCTCTCGTGGGAGCGTGGATTGAAATCTTGAAAGATTTTTACGAGTTTTACCGACCACTGCGTCGCTCCTCTCGTGGGAGCGTGGATTGAAATACAAGAGAACCAATTAGCATAACAAAGCCTATCGTCGCTCCTCTCGTGGGAGCGTGGATTGAAATATTTAAATAAAATAATAAATTGTTTTCATAAAGTCGCTCCTCTCGTGGGAGCGTGGATTGAAATCATGACTCTCCACCATATTCGTTCCTGGCGATCTCGTCGCTCCTCTCGTGGGAGCGTGGATTGAAATCTGGCGTACTAACCAGCGCCATTCGCGGCCTATTTTGTCGCTCCTCTCGTGGGAGCGTGGATTGAAATTTCTGGATACCTCCTGCAAGACCTTGGCCTGCGGTCGCTCCTCTCGTGGGAGCGTGGATTGAAATATTAGCACTTAATGCTCGCGCTTGCTGTCTGCTATCGTCGCTCCTCTCGTGGGAGCGTGGATTGAAATTTGATGTTGACTCCGTCGCGGAACTGCCACATGTGTCGCTCCTCTCGTGGGAGCGTGGATTGAAATCTTTTGTGGTCAGTTTACTTGGATTCCAAATAAGCGTCGCTCCTCTCGTGGGAGCGTGGATTGAAATAGTAGAGCTATGGAAGATGACCTGATGATTAAGGTCGCTCCTCTCGTGGGAGCGTGGATTGAAATAAAATATCGGGATGTGTAGCAGAGTGGCATCTCGTCGCTCCTCTCGTGGGAGCGTGGATTGAAATCAGCTTATGTTGTGCCTAACCCAAATGCTTATGGTCGCTCCTCTCGTGGGAGCGTGGATTGAAATATTTTTTAGCACTGTTTCAAAACTTGGCTCCAATGTCGCTCCTCTCGTGGGAGCGTGGATTGAAATCATGCAAATTAGATAAAATGCCTAACGGACACTTAGGTCGCTCCTCTCGTGGGAGCGTGGATTGAAATGTTAGTATATTCGCTCAATCTCTCGGCGTCGCTGTGTCGCTCCTCTCGTGGGAGCGTGGATTGAAATGGTACAACATTCGACTGGACTAATTTTGGCTTGTGTCGCTCCTCTCGTGGGAGCGTGGATTGAAATACAACGACCAATGCCGACAGGATAAGGAATATGGTCGCTCCTCTCGTGGGAGCGTGGATTGAAATTATATAATAGCGTTTTAAATATTTTTGTGCCTTGGTCGCTCCTCTCGTGGGAGCGTGGATTGAAATTTTGTTTAGTCTCCAATTATCTATAACGCCACAGTCGCTCCTCTCGTGGGAGCGTGGATTGAAATACTTACTTACTTACTTACTCATTCCCTTGTACGGGTCGCTCCTCTCGTGGGAGCGTGGATTGAAATCGTTTGGTGCGTTGTTTTGTTGTCTCTGCGATTGTCGCTCCTCTCGTGGGAGCGTGGATTGAAATATCACAAACATGGTAAAAACCTTCTTCACTGTCTGTCGCTCCTCTCGTGGGAGCGTGGATTGAAATCTGGTACTACTGCAGGAAGCGAATGCGGCAGGGCGGTCGCTCCTCTCGTGGGAGCGTGGATTGAAATCGGTGTTGGTCTCCAGGTAGCTTGTGGCCATCTGGTGTCGCTCCTCTCGTGGGAGCGTGGATTGAAATCTACCTCCCTCCTGCATTTAATTTGTTGCAGCTGTCGCTCCTCTCGTGGGAGCGTGGATTGAAATTTTGTGGAGCTTCCACCTTTGGCCAGGCGATTGGTCGCTCCTCTCGTGGGAGCGTGGATTGAAATTCTGCGCCTCCTGTGGCTACGATCATCATTGATACGTCGCTCCTCTCGTGGGAGCGTGGATTGAAATCTCTTATGTCTCGCTGCATCCTTGATCGCTTCCGTCGCTCCTCTCGTGGGAGCGTGGATTGAAATAACATTTATAACGGCGCCAATGCCCTCGTCGGAGTCGCTCCTCTCGTGGGAGCGTGGATTGAAATTTGATGTTGACTCCGTCGCGGAACTGCCACATGTGTCGCTCCTCTCGTGGGAGCGTGGATTGAAATTCGATCGTCAGTCCGTATGCTCCGGCGATCGCTCGTCGCTCCTCTCGTGGGAGCGTGGATTGAAATATCGTTGAATGTTAAATAAGGGAGGTCGTCGGTCACGTCGCTCCTCTCGTGGGAGCGTGGATTGAAATGTGTCACGGATTCTGGTTGCTGTCTGGCTCATATCGTCGCTCCTCTCGTGGGAGCGTGGATTGAAATTGATCAGAACATCCTGTGATTGCTGTTGCCATGTCGCTCCTCTCGTGGGAGCGTGGATTGAAATCGCTTACCTTGATGGCTGTTGCTGCTGCGCCTTTGTCGCTCCTCTCGTGGGAGCGTGGATTGAAATAGATCTTCCTGGCTCCATGCCCTTCCGCCCATCTAGGTCGCTCCTCTCGTGGGAGCGTGGATTGAAATAGAATGCAATGAGCATGGCTCAAAGCAGAAACAGTCGCTCCTCTCGTGGGAGCGTGGATTGAAATATATGCTGGGAAATATTCCGGGCACAACGCGCAGTCGCTCCTCTCGTGGGAGCGTGGATTGAAATCCTCAACATGGTAATTAATTCCGATTGCTGGGAGTCGCTCCTCTCGTGGGAGCGTGGATTGAAATTATGCAGGTGCGCGCCCAGCAGATACAGAGAAGGTCGCTCCTCTCGTGGGAGCGTGGATTGAAATCTGCGACGATGTGGATGAAGCTGCACTGTCATATGTCGCTCCTCTCGTGGGAGCGTGGATTGAAATAAAAGTGAATGCATGTGCTGCCAGGGCATATGAGTCGCTCCTCTCGTGGGAGCGTGGATTGAAATGCTAAACAACTGTTTTGTGCATAGTTGTAATAATTCAGTCGCTCCTCTCGTGGGAGCGTGGATTGAAATAATCTGCCACATGGCGAGCCGGAAATTATCACAGTCGCTCCTCTCGTGGGAGCGTGGATTGAAATAAACTTCGCCTTAAGAATGACGCAAGGCAGTAGAGTCGCTCCTCTCGTGGGAGCGTGGATTGAAATATCACATATACTATTTAATATATTATAATTATATCTATGTCGCTCCTCTCGTGGGAGCGTGGATTGAAATACATTCTTTTTGTTTTGGGCACTTGGAGCAATCGTCGCTCCTCTCGTGGGAGCGTGGATTGAAATCCAAGGCTATGAAAAAGGCTGATGAAGAGGAAGAGTCGCTCCTCTCGTGGGAGCGTGGATTGAAATCTTTAATTTTTTCCATTTTAGCACCTCAAAATCGTCGCTCCTCTCGTGGGAGCGTGGATTGAAATAATACTAAATTCGTCTTTTAGCACTGCTTCAAAGTCGCTCCTCTCGTGGGAGCGTGGATTGAAATTCCTTTTTTGAAAAATAGGCAGGGGCTATATGCGTCGCTCCTCTCGTGGGAGCGTGGATTGAAATCGATTGTTAATGACTGCCTCAGCTCGCCCGTATCTGCCGCTCCTCTCGTGGGAGCGTGGATTGAAATAAACGTAAAGTATTATATTAAATGCATAAAGAGGTCGCTCCTCTCGTGGGAGCGTGGATTGAAATTGCCTGTTTCTCACGTTGTAGGATTGCTTTTTTCGTCGCTCCTCTCGTGGGAGCGTGGATTGAAATTCAAATATTCTTCATCATACAGCCATTCATCAGTGTCGCTCCTCTCGTGGGAGCGTGGATTGAAATATAGCCACCATGCCGGTCTCGTCTGATGTCATAGTCGCTCCTCTCGTGGGAGCGTGGATTGAAATAATGTACGACTTAAACTCATCTGGAATATAATTGTCGCTCCTCTCGTGGGAGCGTGTATTGAAATCAGTGTCACCTCAAAGGTGTAGTCCCCGGTGAAGTCGCTCCTCTCGTGGGAGCGTGGATTGAAATATGGCATAAAAGCCGTCACAAAGTCCGTTGGAAATGGTCGCTCCTCTCGTGGGAGCGTGGATTGAAATTGAAGAACCTGAATACGAACGATTGTGTAATATGGTCGCTCCTCTCGTGGGAACGTGGATTGAAATTCTGCAAGGTTAGTGGCTGTGCCTGTACCTGCCGTCGTTCCTCTCGTGGGAGTGTGAATTGAAATATCAGCATATGAATCTATACACAATCATAATATGCTGCGTTATTGTAGAATTAGTAGTTAAGTCTATTTTTATAGCAATAACGTTGCTTATCAATAATACAATAGATAAATATTGTTGCAAACCAGTAAATAGCAGGTATAATATAGAGTAACATATTAACAGGGAGGCATATTCATTGGGCATTTACGTTAATCCGACAGGAAGATCGTTTGAGCTTGCGATAAATTCAGAGATTTTTGTTGACAAAAGCGGTCTGATTAAAGAAACGAATAAGTGTATAAATACATTACAAAGGTATATGTGTGTAAGCCGTCCAAGGCGATTCGGAAAGTCAATGGCCATGGATATGCTTTCAGCATATTATGGTCGAAAGACTGATGCAGAAAATTTATTTAAAGGCCTTAAAATAAGTCATGATGAGTCGTATGACAGACATATTAACAAGTATGATGTACTCAAAATTAATATGCAGGACTTTTTGAGTGTTACACACAGTGTTGATGATATGCTTAAAATGTTGTGCGAATACATTACGGATGATTTTTCAATAGAGTGTAAGGATATTATTTTTCGGGACAAGTCAAATATTGTGAGAGTAATGCAGGATGTTTTTATGTCTACAGGCAGGCCGTTTGTGATTCTTATTGATGAATGGGATTGTCTGTTTAGAGAATTTACGCAGGATAAAGAAGCGCAGAAGAAATACCTTGATTTTTTGAGAGGCTGGCTTAAGGATAAAGACTATATAGCGCTTGCATACATGACAGGTATACTGCCGATTAAAAAATATGGTTCACATTCTGCTCTTAATATGTTCACGGAATATTCCATGACAGATATGGGAGCTTTGGCAGAGTACTTTGGCTTTACAGATGATGAGGTCAGAGAATTGTGTGACAGATATGATATGGACTTTGAAGAGGCAAGGGCATGGTACAATGGATATAAGCTCGTGTCCCATAGCAAATATGGAGTAAAGAAATATGCGATGTACAGTCCGAAGTCTGTAGTAGAAGCCATGCTAAAGCATAAATTTGGTACTTATTGGAATCAGACTGAAACTTACGAGGCTCTCAAGGTTTATATTCAAATGAATATGGATGGTCTAAAAGATGCCGTGATTAAAATGCTTGCCGGTGAAAGTGAGAAAATAAATACAGGCACATTTGAAAATGACATGACATCATTTGCCACAAAGGATGATGTGCTTACACTTTTAGTACATCTTGGCTACCTGACATATGATAGTGAGACGGAAGAGGTTTCAATTCCAAATCGAGAGGTGTCAAAGGAATATCTTAATGCAATTAGTACAATGGATTGGGATGAAGTATCAAAATCAATAAAAGCATCACAAAAATTGCTTGAGAGTTTGTGGAATATGAATGGTGCTGCGGTTGCTGACGGAATTGATAAGGCACATAATGAGATATCTATTTTACGGTATAATGATGAGAATTCTTTAAGCTGTACAATTAATTTGGCATTTTATTCGGCCAGGGAGTATTACTCAATAGTTCGTGAATTACCAACAGGAAAAGGCTTTGCTGATGTATGCTTTATTCCAAGAGTGAGTCATTTGGATAAGCCGGCAGTTGTTATTGAATTGAAATATGATAAGAATGTTGATGGCGCCATTTCACAGATAAAGTCGAGACAGTATGTGGAAGCCTTGAAGGATTATAAGGGTAATTTGCTTCTTGTTGGAATAAATTACGATAAAAAGACAAAAGAACATCAATGTGTGATTGAAAAATGGAAGCTGTAAAGGTGAAATTAGCAGGGAGTATAGCAACAATTAATGCTATACTCCTGTCTCTTATACACATCTCCGAGCCCACGAGACATGCGCAGATC
>ENA-OZHJ01000874-OZHJ01000874.1-human-gut-metagenome-genome-assembly--contig:-NODE-874-length-13104-cov-12.881447_pt1 | contig 13104 bp, 7 predicted proteins | sample MGYA00244663_ERZ653672 | MGnify/ENA primary metagenome ERZ653672 (study PRJEB26926, sample SAMN06165215) | human gut metagenome | biome: ENVO:00009003; feature: ENVO:2100002; material: ENVO:00002003... | reverse complement strand
TCCCCTGCGACATCGCCCTGCCCTGCGCTACCCAGAACGAGATCAACAAGGAGTCCGCAGAGGCTCTGGTGAAGGGCGGCTGCACCGTGGTCTGCGAGGGCGCTAACATGCCCAGCACTCCCGAGGCCATCGAGGTCTACCTGTCCAACGGCATCCTGTACGGACCCGCAAAGGCTTCCAACGCCGGCGGCGTGGCTACCTCCGGTCTGGAGATGAGCCAGAACTCCGAGCGTCTGAGCTGGAGCTTCGAAGAGGTCGATGCAAAGCTGAAGGGCATCATGGAGGGCATCTTCCACGCTTCCTACGATGCATCCGTGGCCGCTGGCTCCGAGGGCAACCTGATGGTCGGTGCAAACTGCGCTGGCTTCCTGAAGGTCGCTACTGCCATGATGGCTCAGGGCATCACCTACTAAGCTTTTCCTGATCTGCAAGGGCCGCATCCGCGAGGGTGCGGCTTTTTTTGGTTTGCCCCGCCTGCCTGCATAACCGTCTGCCGCCCCGCTCATACTCCTTTCATCAAACGAAAAGAGGTTTTTGCATGGACGAAATGATGTTCTGTTATCAATGCGAGCAGGCGGCAAACTGTACGGCCTGCACCGGAAAAGCGGGTGTCTGCGGCAAATCAGCCGAGACAGCCGACGCGCAGGACAAGCTCACCGGGGCACTCATCGGCTTTGCCACCCTGCTGCTGGACATCGGCAGACCCATCCAGCCCCCGCAGGCACTCCTGCTGACGGAAGGATTGTTCACCACCATCACCAATGTTGATTTCGACCCCCAGACGGTGGCGCAGCTGACCGATAAGGTCTGGAAGGCCAAGCAGGAAGCCTTTGCCTCGGCCAGCCCTGCACCTGCACCAGTGTCCGACTACGATATGCAGAAGCTGTGGCAGGAGCCGGACCCCGACCGGAAGAGCCTGTGCTCCTTTGTCCTCTTTGGGCTGCGCGGCATGGCAGCTTACTCCTACCACGCGCGGGTGCTGGGCTATACCGATGGCGAGATCGACCTGTTTTTCTGCACGGCGCTGCGGGCCATCGCACAGGAGCGGGACAAGGACAAGCTCTTCCAGCTGGTGGAGGACACCGGGCGGATGGCCTACCGGGTCATGGCTGAGCTGGACAAGGCCAACACCGGCGCGTTTGGCGACCCGGAGCCGGTGGAGGTGTCCCTGACCATCGAGAAAGGGCCTTTCATCGTCATCTCCGGCCACGACCTCTACGACGCCAAGTGCCTGTTGGAGCAGACCGAGGGCAAGGGCATCAATGTCTACACCCACTCCGAGATGCTGCCTGCCCACGGCTACCCGGAGCTGAAAAAGCGCTTCCCTCATCTGAAAGGCAACTTTGGCACCGCATGGCAGAACCAGCAGCGGGAGTTTGAGGACATCCCTGCACCGGTGCTCTTCACCACCAACTGCATCATGCCCCTCCGGCCCAGCTATGCCGACCGGGTATTCACCACCTCTGTCGTCTCCTATCCCGGCGTCACCCACATCGGGGAGGACCGGGATTTTTCGCCGGTCATCGCCAAGGCTCTTGAGCTGGGCGGCTACCCGGAGGACACCCTCATCCCGGGCATGAACGGCGGCAGTGTGGTCGCCACCGGCTTTGCCCACCATGCCGTACTGAGCCATGCGGAGGAGATCGTCCAAGCCGTCCACGAGGGTGCCATCCGGCACTTTTTCCTCATCGGCGGCTGCGACGGCACCCGCCCCTCCCGCCGGTACTACACGGATTTTGCCAAGCTGACCCCGCCCGACACCGTCATCCTGACGCTGGCCTGCGGCAAGTTCCGGCTCAACGACCTGCCGCTGGGTACGGTGGCGGGTCTGCCCCGCATCCTCGACGTGGGCCAGTGCAACGACGCCTACAGTGCCATCCGGATCGCGCTGGGTCTGGCCGAAGCTTTTGACTGCTCGGTCAACGAGCTGCCCCTCTCCATCATCCTCTGCTGGTTCGAGCAGAAGGCGGTCTGTGTGCTGATGGCCCTGCTGGCGCTGGGCATCCGGGGCATCCGTCTCGGCCCCACCCTGCCCGCCTTCCTCTCCCCCGGGGTGGCCGCTGTTTTGCAGGAGAAGTATGACCTCCGGCCCATCACCACGCCGGAGGACGATCTTGCCGCCTGTCTGGGCCGGCACTGAGCCGGAAAAGGCATACTATTTCCTATTCTGCGTGTCTGTTTTTCACAAGAAGAACCGTCACCGTGTACCCACATTTGGTGCAGCTGTCACTTGAATCTTTTTCAGCACCTTTGTATAATATTCTTGTTATCCGGAACAAGGGCGTTCCAGATGAGTCTTCGCCGACCCATCTGGGACGCCTTTTCTTTTTACCGGCATTAAGAGGGACTCTGCGGAATGTGCCGCAGCATTGCCAGGATATTCTCCGGAAAATCGAAAAAAGGATGGGAAAGTCTATGGAAAATTTCACGGAGCAAAAAGGGCCTCTGGGCCTCTATGACCCCCAGTTCGAGCACGACGCCTGCGGCATCGGTGCCGTCGTGGACATCAAGGGCCGCAAGAGCCACCAGACCGTCAGCGACGCGCTGTCCATCGTGGAGCGCCTTGAGCACCGCGCCGGCAAGGACGCCGAGGGCAAGACCGGCGACGGCGTGGGCATCATGCTGCAGATCAGCCACCGCTTCTTTGCCAAGGTAGCCGACGAGCTGAACATCAGCCTTGGTAACGAGCGCGAATATGGCGTAGGTATGTTCTTCTTTCCTCAAAACGAACACCTGCGCGCCCAGGCCATGAAGCTTTTTGAGCTTGTCACCCGCAAAGAGGGCCTCGAGTTTCTGGCATGGCGCGAAGTGCCTGTAGACCCCGACGCCGTGGGCCAGAAAGCCCGCGACTGTATGCCCGCCATCTGGCAGTGCTTCATCAAAAAGCCCGCCAAGGTGAGCAAGGGCATCGACTTTGACCGCAAGCTCTACATCGTCCGCCGGGTCTTCGAGCAGGCCAGCAACGGCACCTATGTCCCCAGCCTGTCCAGCCGCACCATCGTGTACAAGGGCATGTTCCTCGTCCACGACCTGCGCCAGTTCTACCTCGATCTGCAGGACGAGGACTATGAATCCGCCATCGGCATGGTCCACAGCCGCTTCTCCACCAACACCAACCCCAGCTGGATGCGCGCCCACCCCAACCGCTTCATCCTCCACAACGGCGAGATCAACACCATCAAGGGCAACACCGACGCCATGCTGGCCCGTGAAGAGACTATCTCCTCCCCCATCATGAAGGAGGACATGAACAAGATCCTGCCCATCATCAACACCTCCGGCTCCGACTCCGCCATGCTGGACAACGCCCTCGAGTTCATGGTGATGAACGGCATGGACCTGCCGCTGGCTGTCATGATCACCATCCCGGAACCCTGGGAGAACAACAAGAACATCAGCCAGAAAAAGCGGGACTTCTACCAGTATTACGCCACCATGCTGGAACCCTGGGACGGCCCTGCCGCCATCCTCTTCTCCGATGGCGACGTGGTGGGCGCTGTGCTGGACCGCAACGGTCTGCGCCCCAGCCGCTACTACATCACCAAAGACGGCAGGATGATCCTCTCCTCCGAGGTGGGCGTGCTGCCCTGTGAGCCGGAGAAGATTCTGGTCAAAGACCGTCTCCGCCCCGGCAAAATGCTGCTGGTGGACACCGTCAAGGGCGAAGTCATGGACGACGAGAATCTGAAGGAATACTACGCCAGCCGTGAGCCGTACGGCGAGTGGATAGACCGCAACCTCGTCCAGCTGAAGGACCTCAAGATCCCCAACATCAAGACCCCCAGCTACACCGGCGACGACCTGCTGCGCCTGCAGAAGGTGTTCGGCTACAAGTATGAGGACATCAGCACCCTCATCCTGCCCATGGCACGTCAGGGCGCAGAGCCTTCCGGCGCAATGGGTACCGATACCCCGCTTGCCGTCCTCAGCGGCCAGCACCCGCCGCTCTTCAATTATTTCAAGCAGCGTTTTGCACAGGTCACGAATCCGCCCATCGACGCCATCCGCGAGAAGATCGTCACCTCCACCAGCGTCTATGTGGGCGCACACGGCAACCTGCTGGAAGACAAGCCCGAAAACTGCAAGGTGCTCAAGGTCAACAATCCCATCCTCACGTCCACTGACCTTCTCCGCATCAAGTACATGAACGTCCCGGGCTTCAAAGTCTCCACTGTCTCCATCAACTACTACAAGAACACCAGCCTCGAAAAGGCCATCGACCGCGTCTTCCTGGAGGTAGACCGCGCTTATAAAGAGGGTGCGAACATCATCATCCTGTCCGACCGGGACATTGACGAGTACCATGTGGCCATCCCCAGCCTGCTGGCGGTTTCTGCCGTGTCCCAGTACCTCATCCGCACCAAGAAGAGCACCGCACTGGCCCTCATCCTCGAGAGCGCAGAGCCTCATGAAGTGCATCACTTTGCCGCTCTGCTGGGCTACGGTGCCTGTGCTGTCAACCCCTATCTGGCCCATGAGACCATCGGCCAACTCATCGACGACGGCCTGCTGGACAAAGATTATTACGCCGCCGTGGACGACTACAACAAGGCTGTGCTGGGCGGCATCGTGAAAATCGCCTCCAAGATGGGCATCTCCACCATCCAGAGCTACCAGAGCAGCCAGATCTTCGAGGCAGTCGGCATCTCCAGGGACGTCATCGACAAGTATTTCACCGGCACGGTGAGCCGTGTGGGCGGCATCGGCCTCGAGGACATTCAGGCTGACGTGGAGGCCCTGCACAACGCAGCCTTCGACCCGCTGGGCCTTGACATCAACATGCAGCTGGAAGACGGCGGCGCCCACAAGTTCCGCAGCGGCAAGGAAGAGCACCTCTTCAACCCCCAGACCATCCACCTGTTCCAGAAAGCCTGCTTCACCGGTGACTACGACACCTTCAAGCAGTTCACCCACACCGTGGACAACATGGGCCAGAACGGCGTCCATCTGCGCAGTCTGCTGGACTTCAACTATGCCCCCGACGGCGGCATCCCGTTGGACGAGGTAGAGCCGGTGAGCTCCATCGTCAAGCGGTTCAAGGCCGCTGCCATGAGCTACGGCGCACTGAGCAGCGAGGCCCACGAGACCATCGCCATCGCGCTGAACCGCCTCGGCGGCCGGAGCAACACCGGCGAGGGCGGTGAGCCCGAAGAGCGCTACCACAGCGAGAGCAATTCCAAGATAAAGCAGGTGGCTTCTGCCCGCTTCGGCGTCACCAGCAAGTATCTTGTCTCGGCAGAGGAGATCCAAATCAAGCTGGCACAGGGCGCAAAGCCCGGCGAGGGCGGCAATCTGCCCGGCGCAAAAGTGTACCCGTGGATCGCCAAGACCCGTCACAGCACTACCGGTGTCGGCCTCATCTCTCCCCCGCCGCACCACGACATCTACTCCATCGAAGACCTTGCAGAGCTTATCTACGACCTCAAGAATGCCAACCGCCACGCCAACATCAACGTCAAGCTGGTCAGTGAGGCCGGCGTCGGCACGATCGCTGCCGGTGTCGCCAAGGGCGGCGCACAGGTCATCCTTGTTTCCGGCTACGACGGCGGCACGGGCGCAGCGCCCCGCAACTCCATCAAAGATGCCGGTCTGCCCTGGGAGCTTGGCATCGCCGAGACCCACCAGACCCTTATCCTCAATGGCCTGCGCACCCGTGTGCGCATCGAGAGCGATTCCAAGCTGCTCTCCGGCCGCGATGTGGCCATCAGCTGTATGCTGGGCGCTGAGGAGTTCGGCTTCGGCACCTCTCTGCTGATGACCATGGGCTGCGTCATGATGCGTGTCTGCAACCTCGACACCTGCCCCATGGGCATCTGCACCCAGAACCCCGAGCTGCGCAAGCACTTCCGCGGCAAGCCCGAGTATATCATCAACTACCTGACCTTCGTGGCGCAGGAGCTGCGCGAATATATGGCAAAGCTGGGCATCCGTACCATCGACGAGCTGGTGGGCCGCACCGACCTGCTCCATGTCAAGCCTGCCCCTGCCGACAGCCGGATGTCCAAGATGGACCTCGACTGCATCCTGCACAACCCCGCCATCGTCAACAGCAATGTCCACTTCCAGAAGGAAGACACCTACGACTTCCACCTGGAAGACACTCTGGACATGAAGGTGCTGATGAAGAAATTCAAGCTCAGCAGCAAGACCCCCCAGAGCGTGAAGCTGGATGTCTCCAACACCGACCGCGCCTTTGGTGCCATCCTCGGCAGCGAGATCACCCGCAAGTACGGCAGCGACCTGCCCGATGACGTCTACACCGTCCACTGCACCGGTGCAGGCGGCCAGAGCTTCGGCGCATTCATTCCCAAGGGCCTGACGCTGGAACTGACCGGCGACTGCAACGACTACATGGGCAAGGGCCTCTCCGGCGGCAAGCTCGTCGTCCGCCCGCCCGAGGGCATCACCTTCAAGCCCGAGGAGAACATCATCATCGGCAACGTGGCACTCTACGGTGCCACCAGCGGCAAAGCCTTTGTTTCCGGTGTGGCCGGTGAGCGCTTCTGCGTCCGCAACTCGGGTGCTGTGGCCGTCGTCGAGGGCGTGGGCGACCACGGCTGCGAGTACATGACCGGCGGCACTGTCGTCGTTCTGGGCCAGACCGGCAAGAACTTTGCAGCCGGCATGACCGGCGGCATCGCCTATGTGCTGGATGAGAACTGGGACTTCTACCAGCGAGTGAACAAGGAGACCGTCAGCCTCGAGCCGGTGGAGCACAAGTACGACGTCGCCACCCTGAAAGAGCTCATCCGGGAGCACGTCGAGCTGACCGGCTCGCCCCGCGGCAAGGAGATCCTGGACAATTTCAGCGAGTTCCTGCCCAAATTTAAGAAAGTCCTCCCCTACGATTACGACCATATGCTGCGGGTCATCGCCTCCATGGAAGAGCGCGGACTCGACGGCGAGCAGGCGCAGATCGAAGCATTCTACGCCGTGCAGAAGAACAAGTAAGGAGGGGAACATCATGGCAAAACTCACTGGTTTTATGGATTACACGCGCAAGACCAGCACGGATGTTCCGCCGCTGGAGCGCATTGAAAACTTTAACGAATTTCACATCTGGCTCTCCCGGGAAGAGCAGCAGACCCAGGCAGCCCGCTGCATGGACTGCGGCGTCCCCTTCTGCCAGGCGGGCATGATGATCGGCGGCATGGCCTCCGGCTGCCCGCTGAACAACCTCATCCCCGAGTGGAACGATTTGGTCTATCAGGGCAAGTGGGAACTGGCACTCCGCCGCCTGCGCACCACCAACCGTTTCCCGGAGTTCACGAGCCGGGTCTGCCCTGCCCTGTGTGAGGCCGCCTGCACCTGCGGCGACGTCACCGGCAGCAGCGTCACTGTCCGGGAGAACGAACACGCCATCGTGGAGACGGGCTACGCCAAGGGCTGGCTCCACGCCGCCCCGCCTCCGGCCCGCACCGGCAAGAGCGTGGCCGTCATCGGCAGCGGCCCGTCGGGCCTGTCGGTGGCCGAATACCTCAACATCCGGGGCCATGCCGTCACCGTCTTCGAGCGTGCTGACCGTGTAGGCGGTCTGCTGATGTACGGCATCCCCAACATGAAGCTGGACAAATCCGTCATCGAGCGCCGCATCAAGATCATGCAGGCTGAGGGCGTTGAGTTCCGCACCAACATGGATGTAGGCGGGGCTGTGGATGCCGCTGAGATTTTGAACAGCTATGACGCCATCGTGCTCTGCTGCGGTGCCAAGAAAGCCCGCGATTTGAACGTCCCCGGCCGCGACGCGAAGGGCGTGTACCTCGCAGTGGACTACCTTACCAGCGTGACCAGGAGTCTGCTGGACAGCAAGTTTGCCGACGGCAGGGCCATCAACGCGGCAGGCAGGAATGTCCTCGTCATCGGCGGCGGCGACACCGGCAACGACTGTCAGGGTACCGCCCTGCGGCAGGGCTGCACCGACCTCGTGGCACTGGAAATGATGCCCCAGCCCCCGAAAGAACGGGCCGCGAATAACCCCTGGCCCGAGTGGCCCAAGGTGCTGAAGGTGGACTACGGCCAGACCGAGTGTCTTGCCAAGTTCGGCAAAGACCCCCGCGTCTACCAGACCACCGTCAAAGAGTTTTTAAAGGACGACGCCGGCAACCTGACCGGCGCGGTCATCTCCTATCTCAAGCCCCAGCGTGACCCCGACACCGGCCGTACCAGCATGGTACCCACCGGCGAAGAGTTCACCTACGATTGCCAGCTGGCCTTTATCGCCGCCGGTTTTGTGGGCTGCGAGGACTATGTGGCCGAGGCGTTCGGCGTGGAGCGGAACGCTCGGGGCAATGTGGCCGACCATGGCTTCCGCACCAATGTAGACAAGGTCTTTGTCTGCGGCGATATGCGCCGGGGCCAGAGCCTCGTGGTCTGGGGCCTGCGGGAGGGCCGCGACTGCGCCGCCGAGGTGGACCGCTATCTGATGGGTTACACCAATCTGTGACCCTCTCCCTTATTTATGACATTCTCTTTCCTATCCTAAACAGAAACGGGAGCTTTCCTTCACCGGGAGGCTCCCGTTTCTGCATTTCGGGGCTTTTATTTTCACAAAGTTTTCACAGTTAGCATTTCCTACCCACTTGAAACAGATACCCCCAAGTGGTAAAATCAGAGTGTCGGGAGATTTACCCCCACAGGGTACATTTCCTCTTCACACCGATACACCCGGAAAGGAGTTATCTGCTATGACCGATGCTGAAAAAAAGCCCTGCTGCTGCGCCACTGAGCCTGCCGAAAAGGACACTGCCCCCTCCTGCTGCCGCCACAAAGATCGTACCCCTGAGGAGTACCGCGCCCTTGCCAACCGGCTGAGCCGCATTGAAGGCCAGGTGCGCGGCATCCGCGCGATGCTGGACAAGGACGTCTACTGCGCCGATATTCTGGTGCAGGTGGCTGCGGTGAACGCTGCACTGAACGGCTTTTCCAAAGAGCTGCTGGGCCAGCACATCCGCACCTGCGTGGCCGACGATTTGAAAGCCGGCGAGACGCAGAAGCTGGACGAACTGCTGCAGCTGCTGCCCCGGCTCATGAAATGACCCCGTTCCGGGCATCCTATAAGAGGGAAAGGAATCCGCAATGGAACAATACAATGTCACGGGCATGAGCTGCGCGGCCTGCTCTGCCCGGGTGGAAAAGGCCGTGAAGAAGGTGCCGGGCGTCACGAGCTGCTCGGTGAGCCTTCTGACAAACTCCATGGGCGTGGAAGGCACAGCCTCTCCTGCCGCCATCCTCTCGGCTGTGCAGGAGGCAGGCTACGGCGCAAGCCCGAAGAATGCCTCTGCCAGTAAGACTTCGGACGCCAGCGCCGACCTCGATGCACTGGCTGACCACGAGACACCGAAGCTCAAGCGTCGTCTCATCGCCTCGCTGGGCTTCCTGCTGGTACTGATGTACTTCTCCATGGGCCACATGATGTGGGGCTGGCCCCTGCCCCACTGGTTCGACGGCAACCACGTCGCTATGGGCCTTGTCCAGCTGCTGCTGGCGGGCATCGTCATGGTCATCAACCAGAAGTTCTTCATCAACGGCTTCAAGGGCCTCATCCACGGCGCACCCAACATGGATACGCTGGTGGCCCTCGGCTCCATGGCAAGCTTCGTGTGGAGCACTTACGCCCTCTTCGCCATGACCCGTGCCCAGGTGGATGGCAACGACGAGCTCGTCATGCACTATATGATGGAGTTCTACTTCGAGTCTGCCGCCATGATCCTGACCCTCATCACGGTGGGCAAGATGCTGGAAGCCCGCTCCAAGGGCAAGACCACCGACGCCCTCAAGAGCCTGATGAAGCTGGCCCCCAAGACCGCCACGCTGGTGCGGGACGGCGCGGAAGTGACCGTGGCCATCGCCGACGTGCAGAAGGGCGACGTCTTTGTGGTCCGCCCCGGCGAGAATATCCCGGTGGACGGCGTAGTGCTGGAAGGCACCAGTGCAGTCAACGAGAGCGCCCTGACCGGCGAGAGCATCCCGGTGGACAAGGCCGTCGGCGACAAAGTCAGCGCCGCCACCACCAATCAGTCGGGCTTCCTCCGCTGTGAGGCTACCCGCGTGGGCGAGGATACCACGCTGGCTCAGATCATCAAGATGGTCAGCGATGCCGCCGCCACCAAAGCTCCTATCGCAAAAATCGCTGACACCGTGTCGGGCTTCTTCGTCCCGGCGGTCATCTCCATCGCCGTCGTCACCACCATCGTCTGGCTGCTGCTGGGCCATGAGCTGGGCTATGCGCTGGCACGCGGCATCTCCGTTCTGGTCATCAGCTGCCCCTGCGCACTGGGCCTTGCAACACCTGTGGCTATTATGGTCGGCAATGGTCTCGGCGCAAAAAACGGCATCCTCTTCAAGACTGCCGCCTCGCTGGAAGCCGCAGGCCGCACCCAGATCGTGGCGCTGGACAAGACCGGCACCATCACCGAGGGCGCACCCCGCGTCACCGACCTGCTGCCCGCTGAGGGTGTCTCCGAGACGGAGCTTCTGACACTGGCCGCAGCGCTGGAAAGCCGCAGCGAGCACCCTCTGGCAAAGGCAGTTCTGGCCGACGCTGAGGCAAAGGCCATCACTTCCCCGGAAGTCACTGACTTCGCGGCCCTGCCGGGCAATGGTCTGGCGGCCAAGCTGGACGGCATGGACATCTACGCCGGCAATGCCGCCTTCATCCAGACCAAGCTCACCCTGCCCGCCGCGCTGGCACAGCAGGCTGAAAAGCTGGCCGCCGAGGGCAAGACTCCCCTCTTCTTCGGCGGCGCAGGCCGTCTGCTGGGCGTTATCGCCGTGGCCGACACCATCAAGGAGGACAGCCCCGAAGCCATCCGTCAGCTGCAGAACATGGGCATCCGGGTCGTGATGCTCACCGGCGACAACCAGCGCACCGCCGACGCCATCGGCAGGCAGGCGGGCGTGGACGAGGTCATCGCGGGCGTCCTGCCCGACGGCAAGGAGGCCGTCATCCGTCAGCTGCAGGCCAGCGGCAAGGTGGCCATGGTGGGTGACGGCATCAACGACGCCCCCGCCCTCACCCGTGCCGACACCGGCATTGCCATCGGCGCAGGCACCGACGTGGCCATCGACGCCGCCGACGTCGTGCTGATGAACTCGAAGCTCTCGGACGTGCCTGCGGCCATCCGCCTCAGCCGCGCCACCCTGCGGAACATCCACGAGAACCTGTTCTGGGCGTTCATCTACAACATCATCGGCATCCCGCTGGCGGCCGGTCTGTTCATCCCCTTCGGCCTGACGCTGAATCCCATGTTCGGTGCTGCTGCCATGAGCCTGTCCAGCTTCTGCGTCGTGAGCAACGCCCTGCGGCTGAACCTGTTCGATTTGCACAGCACCAGGCACGACCACAAAACCGCTTCTCCCGCTGCTGCCCCGGTGCAGTCTGCGGCTGAAAATAACAAAAAATCGGACGCCGAAGCGCCCGAAGTCAAAACGGAGGATAATACCATGAAGAAGACCCTGAAAGTGGAAGGCATGATGTGCGGCCACTGCGAAGCCCGCGTGAAGAAGGCTCTGGAAGCCCTGCCCGAGGTGGACGAGGCTGTCGTGAGCCACGAGGCCGGCACCGCCATCGTCACCCTGAACGCCGAGGTCGCCGACGACGTGCTGAAGAAGGCCGTTGAGGATCAGGACTACCCTGTGACCGGCATCCAGTAAACCGCCGCTGAATACTCCCCATCAAATGGAAAGGCCGCTGCATGTGAACGCAGCGGCCTTTTTATCGTGTTTACAGGCTTTTAAAATTGATTCAGAATATCATGGTGTCCGATGTCCAACAGCAGAATGATCGTATCACCGTCGTACTGCCAGATGACCCGCACGTCCATGTTTACGCTGAACTCGAACAAGTCTACCGTGCCTTGAATACGCTTTGTGCGCAGCGACGGATACAGCGGGTCCATTTCCAGAATTTCCAGCTTCTTTTTCAGCTGCGCCCGCTCCGCTGCGTTCAAACGCTTCAGGTTCTTTATGAATCGTTTGGTGTAGGTGATCTTGTAATTCATTCGTCCGCACCGTCCAGCGCTTCAAACAGTGCGTCCACCGTGTCGAACACCGGCTGCTCCCCTGCCGCAATTTTGGCCTTTGCTTCGTTGATCTCGCTGCGCAGCTCGTCCAGATACTTTTTGGGGTAAACGGCTACCGGCATCAGCTCGATCACGCCATCCTTCTCCACGATCTCCAGCTTGTCGCCCTCACGCAGGCCCATCTTCATTACAATATCCTTTGGAATGGTGATCTGGGATTTTGTCCTCAATTCCGTCAGCATCCTTCATCCTCCTTTGTGCGATTTTCTTACTTTCTTACTTTTATTATACTCTGCTTTTTTCAAAAAGCAACCATGCACCATAAAATTTTACAAAGCGTCGTTTCTGTGGGTTCTTATTGTATTTCGTCAGAAAGGCCGTTTTGTCAAGAGAAGGTGCCCGCCTTCTCTTTTTCTTTCCCCATTTTCCTGTGCATTTTCACCCCGGAAGCTGTGGCTTTTTGCGCAAAAACTATTTGTTGACACGTTGTTTTTTCAGAGTTATACTTATTGTAACAACATTTGGTTTTGCTTCCAGTTATAAACCACAGCGAAAGGAGAAATGTATTTTGGGAGTATCCATTCAGGACCGCACAGACTTTCTGAACATGCTGGATGCCTGCAGGACCGAGCAGCAGCTGTTCAGCCGCCTGACCTTTGCGGTAATGTTCCACCAGACCGACCCGGATGCACGGGAAGACCTGCTGGACGACGTGCGCGGCGCAGCCTGCAACATGCAGCTGCCCGCCGTCAATTACAAGATCGATCAATGGCTCAACACCTGCAAGCAGGCGTGGCAGGCCGACCCCGCAGCCTTTATGGCAGCCGTGAACGCGGACGCAAAGCAGCGCAAGCTTGCGCTGGAGGGCAGCGCGGCGCAGCCCGGCCTGCTGGCCGATGTGCCCATGCAGAGCGTGGCGTGGCTGGTGCCGCAGCTGCTGCCGCTGGGCGAGGTGTCGCTGCTGGGTGCCGACGGCGGCACCGGCAAGGGCATCTGGCAGGCACAGCTCATTGCCTATGTGACGGCGGGCAAGACCTCCGGCTTTTTTCCGCTGCCGCCGCAGCAGACCGGCAAGGTTCTGCTG
>ENA-OZHJ01000871-OZHJ01000871.1-human-gut-metagenome-genome-assembly--contig:-NODE-871-length-13170-cov-11.012962_pt1 | contig 13170 bp, 8 predicted proteins | sample MGYA00244663_ERZ653672 | MGnify/ENA primary metagenome ERZ653672 (study PRJEB26926, sample SAMN06165215) | human gut metagenome | biome: ENVO:00009003; feature: ENVO:2100002; material: ENVO:00002003... | reverse complement strand
AATTCTTATCACAATCTCAATAATTTAATCCAATTTATAGAACAAAATAAAATTGACGTCATTATTAATCAAGGAGAGCATAAGTTAACTAAGAGTTTAAGACTTGCTTTAAACCAGTCTCAAAACAAAAAATGCAAGCTAATGTTTGCACTCCACGTAAGTCCTGCCACGGAAATTAATTTCATCACCTTAGATAATCCTAAAAAAGAACTAAAAGAAGGAAAGAACATTAGGAAAAACATCAGCAAATTTTTATCCTTTCCATATCAAAAGATAAGAAAAATAATAAAACTACCTATTTTATATAGAGAGTCATATCATTTTGCCGATAAGGTTATCTTATTATCTTCTCATTTCAAAAAGCCGTTTCTAGAATACTCTCATTTAAAAGATGATAGTAAAATAAGAATAATCCATAATGCTCTTTCATTTCACTCTTTCTATGATTTAGCCAACTATAATCACAAAAAGAAAGAAGTACTTATTGTATCCAGACTGGAAGAAGAACCTAAAAGAATTTCTCTGGCTTTAAAGATTTGGAAGGAAATTGAAACAGACCATACTCTATCCGAATGGAAGCTAAAAATAGTAGGACATGGGAAAATGGAAAGCTGGTACAAAAGTCTAGTCATACATTATGGCTTACAACGTGTCTTTTTTGAAGGGACAAAAAATCCGGAACCTTATTATAATGAAGCTTCTATTTTTATGATGACCTCATCTTTTGAAGGATGGGGGCTGACATTAACCGAGGCACAACAATATGGTTGCGTTCCTTTAGCTTTTCATAGTTTTGCTTCATTGACAGACATAATAACAGATAAAGTCAATGGGTTTGCTATCCCCAATGATGATATATCACTATATATTAAACAGATGAAGCTATTGATGACAGATGAAAAGCTACGTAAATCAATGTCTGCCAACGCTATTGAAAGTAGCAAGCAATTTTCCATCGAAATTATCATAAAGAAATGGATGGAAGTGATCAATGAATAATACTTTTATTTTTATCATACCAAATCAAAATTCTAATAATTCCATGCTCTCTTATATGCAATTACAAGATAATCAGCGCTATCCAAAATAAAATTTCATACCGTCTTAACATTATCCCCCCCTTCAAAAAATCCTGGCTTCCTTTAGGATTCACCTGAAAAATCAAGGGGAGAACCTTTGTTCTTAAAGTATCATTTTATTCTTTGGATAACATCCGAAAGTATTCTTAATATATCAGCTCACTAGAAAGTTCGGAACATTTATACCCTCATGCCCTCACTACATATATAACAAGTTAATTATAAGATATTTATGTAGTGATGATAAAAAAAATTGCTCTCACTTATACCCTCATGCCCTCACTACATTTTAAAACAGAATTTCTCATAACCTACTTACTGTCAGTTATATATTCTTTCCTGTAAGCTGCTCCGACTTGATATAAAGTATGGCATTTTCAGACTTTTTCCTTGCAAAAGTGCAATAAAGAGTGTGTACTTTCACAGAATGACGGATAACGAAGGCATGGCAACGGTGAAAAAGATCAAAACGTTTAAAAGAATTCATTATCTTTCCTTCAAAATAAGACAATCAATAATACAGGCTATCTATAAATTCTTCCAATAAATAAGGGAATGAATGGATGTGTATAGCAGTCAGCCCTATTGCATAAGCTTTTTCTATCTCCAGATTAAACCTTTTTATATGCATCTATTCTATCTCCATAGCCTTTGGAGTTATCTCCATAAGCTTTGGAGTTATCTCCCAAGGCTATGGAGTTAACTCCAAAGGCTTGCGGAGATAGAACAAACAGGAAGAAAACCCTTAACCATACAGCAAGAAATGTTTAGGGATGCGGATAAGATATTTTAAGGATGAATCTGATTTTAAAACCACACAATTCCTTACGGATGAAAAAACTCCCCAATGTCCTTCTTTAAAAAAGTGAAACAATATATGACAGGAAGATATACATCTGACTATACATACAGGACAGAAATATGAAGTGAGGGCATATATGCACCCAAACTTTTTATGAAAATACAGGCACTCTTGAGAAATCGCAAGCGGCTGCATAAATGAAATTAAGAGAACAACCTAAAATTCCTGAAAAACGTAGTAAAGGCCGCCCTTTTATTAAATCTTCCCAAAGCCATAGATACCCCCCACAAACCACATATATTATAATGTTTATGCAATGAAATACGAAGGATGGTATGGATATAGCATTGCAATGCACTAATCAGCTCCGGATCATCCACATAATCGGAAAACATATTCCTCATCCATCTCAAGAAAAGAATAGTAGCGTGCAATTTATCTTTGTCATGACCGGCAGAGTTACTGATGTTTGCACCTTCAACATTCCTCCAACATACAGGCTGCCCCGGCAAAGAAATAACACCCCCCGCATGACGGGCAAAAGCAGCCCACGTAGCATCATCCGAACACCAAGCCATAGGAAAATGAACAAAACCACCCGCCGACTGCCATATCTCCCGACTGAACACGTACTCTACGGCAGCCGAATCTATCTTTCCCTGTAACTTATCTAGCAGCAGCCGGTAACAAGACACACTTCCTTCTTCCAAAGGACGATTGGCACGTATCCGCTTGTTTTCACCATCAATGACAGCTAATGGAAAACGAAAGAAATATCCTCGCTGATGGTGTGGGCGCGACAAAACCTCCATGACACGTTCCACACCATCAGCCGGCATCAAATCATCATCCGAGAAAAGCCAGATAAACGGCTCTGCAGACAGCTGGATACACCTCTCCCAATGGGCCACCAAATCTTTGCCCCCCATATTTTCGCTAAAGCGATGATACACCAGATTTACCTTATTCTGATAAGATTCCACAATCTTATCCAATCTTTCAGGACTTGCATCATCACCTATATATAACACGAACTCATCTTTATGGGCCTGAACTGCAATTGAGTCGAGCGTTTCCTTAAGGAAACGCCCCTTGTAGGCAGGAATAACAATTGCCAATTTCTTTATTTGCTCCACTTTACAAAGACTGCATATCGTTCAACTTCTTGTAATATCCATTCAAGGCTATCAGTTCATCGTGAGTTCCTCTTTCTACGATATCGCCTTCATAAAGTACACAAATTTCATCGGCATTCTTAATGGTACTCAATCTATGTGCGATAGCGATAGTAGTACGCGATTTCATCAAACGCTCCAACGCTTCCTGAACCAAACGCTCGGACTCTGTGTCAAGAGCCGAAGTAGCCTCATCTAATATAAGGATAGGAGGATTTTTCAAAATTGCACGGGCTATACTGACACGCTGACGCTGACCACCGGACAAACGCCCTCCACGATCACCAATCATCGTGTCATATCCTTTTTCCGTTTCCATAATGAAATCATGTGCATTCGCTATCTTGGCAGCTTCTATTACTTGCTCCATAGTGGCATTCTCTACACCAAAAGTAATATTGTTATAGAAGGTGTCATTAAACAGAATAGCTTCCTGATTTACATTACCAATCAGAGAACGTAAACTGTGGATGGATACATCTTTCACATTTTTGCCGTCAATCAGCAATGCACCCTCCGATACATCGTGATAACGCGGTACCAAGTCCACTAAAGTAGACTTTCCGGAACCGGACTGGCCCACCAGTGCAATCGTTTTTCCTTTAGGAACAGTCAGATTGATATGGTTCAAGACCGGACGCCCTTCTACATAGCTGAAACTTACATTTTTAAACTCTAACTTATCTGTGAAAGCGTCCAATGGCAAAGGCTGCTCCGGCTCTACGATATGATTTTCCGCTTTCAATATCATATCAATTCGCTCCATACTGGCCAATCCCTGCGGAATATTATAAAATGCTCTTGAAAATTCTTTCAAAGGATTGATGATACTATAAAGGATAATCAGATAAAATATGAAAGTAGCCGCATCCATCGGAGCATAGTTTGTATTTAAGATTAAAGCACCGCCAAACAACAGCACGGTCACAATCACACAAGTGCCTAAAAACTCACTCATGGGGTGGGCTGAACTTTGCCGGATAATCATCTCGTTCATTGCATCGCGGAAGTCATTGTTTGTTTTAGAGAACCGGGCAGACATTTTGCTTTCGGCTATAAACGCTTTGATAACCCTTAAACCTCCTAATGTTTCATCCAATTGGGACATAATATCTCCCCATTGCGCCTGTGCTGTAGAGGACTGTCTTTTCAGCTTCCGGCTGACAACCCCCATTATCCAACCTGTCAGAGGTAAAATAAAGATAACAAAAAGCGTCATTTGCCAACTTACCGAAAACAGAGTGACAAAACAAACCAAAAGAGCGATAGGATTACGGATAAGCATATCGATGGAACTGGTCAACGAGTTCTCCACCACCGTAACATCCGCACTCATACGGGCTATGATATCTCCTTTACGTTCTTCTGAGAAAAAACTCAAAGGAAGACTTAACACTTTATTATAAACCTGAATACGGATATCCCGGACAATACCTGTACGCAAAGGTACCATGACAGCCGCAGAAGCAAAATAACCGGCAGTTTTCAACATAGTCATAAAGATAAGTATTCCTCCCATCATGGCAAGTGTATAGAACGCACCATTTGTAGCCACAAAATTGCTCACAAAGTAATAGGCATTATTTATGAGTACATCCTTATCCAAATTATGAATATCCATAGGAATGTACTCATAAGACTTGGTATCAATTTTGAACAGAATGTTCAAAATTGGCACAATCGCCATGAACGAAAACACATTAAGCCATTGCGACAGAAAGTTCAGTATCAATGCCCATGTCAAATATTTGCGGTATGGAAGAATATACCGCTTCAACAAACTAAAGAACTGTTTCAGCATAATTATCAATTATATATAATGCCGCAAAGGTAACAAAAAAGAAATAATCACCCAAGATTACCCCACTTTATCCCCTAATATTTGTTCATACACGGCAAGCCTTCTTTCCTGCATCTGTCCGGGGTTATATACTTGCCGCAAACTGTCTTCCGCATGGGTAACCAACTGTCTCTGCAACTGCGGATTACTTGACAAGGCTATGACAGCTTCTGCAAATCCGGCAGGGTCATCAACAATCAAGCAATCTTCACCATCCTTAAAATCAATGCCTTCCACACCCTTTGCCGTCGTTACAAATATAAGCCGCAAAACAAAATGTTCCACTTTTGCAAAACATTTTGTTCCAAAATCACACTTGTTAACACAATTCAAAATGTGATTTTAAATCCGATTTAAATGTCGTTTTAATAAACATTTATTATCTTTGCACCACACATGGCCATGTGTATATCAGGATAAGGGCGGAATCAGGTAACTGAAACCGCTTTTTTTACAAATGATATTTGTTAATTTCTAAGGTCATAAGTACGAGTATAAAACAGATAAACTTTATGTTATTCTATCGCCAATGGAACTTTTTCCGTGTTGTTATTTGCTTTCTTTCGATTTCGTTTTACAATTTCCATATTCTTCAGACTACTCTTCTCATTAGCCAATGTTAAGTCTTTAATCAACGTTTCAGCAAAAACATCTGAATATATCTGAGTCGTTCTAACAGATGTATGTCCCAATATTCGTTGTACTGTCGTAATTGGAACGCCTTGATGTACCAACAGAGTAGCACAAGTATGACGACTTGTATGGTAGGTAAATTTCTTGCTGATATGCGCCATCCTTCCCAATTTCTGCAATGTCCGATTAGTGTCCGAATTGCAACCTAATGCAGCCAGTTGTTCGATGCTGTCGTATTTCCGCATTATACCCAGAGCCTTCCCGTTAAACAGCAGATATAGCGGAATATTGAGTTTTACGCCTGTTTTGATGCTATTCATAACTAGCCATTCCTTTCCATCAACTGTTACGAGATTTTTATAAGTCAATTGCTTGAAATCAGAGAATCTCAATCCGCAATAGCAGCAGAAGAGAAATGCGTCCAGTATGTGCCGGCTGTTGTTCTTCCTGTCCGGCAGTTCAAGATTCTCCAGCTTCTCCAAGTCTGCGGGCATCAAGAAGTTATGTTCCTTCTTCTCTTTCTTGATCTTGAACTTACGGAAAGGGTATGCCTCCTGTAATATATAACCTTCGTTTATTGCTTCGTTGACCAAGGTACGCAGTATTCTCATGTGTTTTCCGACTGTGTTTACTTTCAGATTCTTGTTTCGCAAAAATGCGTCAAACTCTTTCAAAAACGTATAATTTATATCAGTAAACTCTATCACGTTCCGGAATTCCTTCAAAGTGGCTACCGTGCCCAGCATGTTATCCTTGGTTCCCGGTTTCCTATCTGAATTCTCTATCGTTTGTATCGCAAACTTTAAAAACGACACAACTGGTTTAATTCCCTTTTTTACAGCCTCCTTTAACGTGGAAAGGTTTGATTCAAGCCCTCTTTTCCAATAGCTAAGTTCTATAGCCTGCAACTCCAGTATTTTTTCGTATAGCATTGCGTTAAGTTCATTTGACTGCGGATGGTTGATAACTTGGGCACCATCCTTGCTCCAACACTCCGGCTTGAGATAGATGTTTGTTTTAAAATATGATTTCCGCTGGTTAAGATAGGCTTCAATCTGTACTAATGCGGTTCCCTGTCGATTTAGTCTGTTTTGTCGGTTATAAACCAAACGGTATCTGATCTTCTCTAACATACTCAACTTTTTGTTTTAAAGTTAAAAAAATCTTCTGTATTTACAAAATAAACCACAAAAAATGCTTCTGGGAGAACTGATGAAGTTTTTCCCGATAAAAGGGGGTATAGAGCCCGGTACTGATTTAAATACGATTGGCGGAGCTGGAATATATAATCTTAGTGGGGAATATGCCAATGCGCCATTTTCGCAATCATGGGGTAATCTGATTGTATTGTCCGATGGTAGTAAAACTCAAATAGTTACAGAGTATACAGGATCAACTTTTTCTATTTTTACAAGAGGAGATAATAGTAGAAAATGGTATAAAGTCAATCTTACAAAAGATATTTGATTACTACTATTCGTACAAACGAACTTGCAAAACGGTAGCACTGGGAGAACTGATTGGCATAAATGATCGTTTTATCTGCTCAAAATGATAACACTGTCGTGCAATTTTTAGTAAGCGCAAACGGGAAATCTGTAAAAGTAAGAACGAAATGGTGGGGGGACGGATGGAGCGAATGGAATCTTATAGGTTCATGATATAAATAATTTCCATCTACGTGATGATAGAATGGGATATAGGGAAATTTGTATTACCTTTGCACCGCACATGGCGTTGTGCATATCAGGATCGGGTGGCACCGGCTTGTACCGGACCACCCGTTTTTTAATCATGTCAAAGATACGGTTTGCCAATTACCCCAAGTATTACTATACCATTTCACTCGATATTTATAGATATTTCCGCTATAATTATATAGTTTCTGAATACAACAGATATTAGGTTTGCCGATTACAACTAATACACAATTACGGACATATTCTAATTCTGAAGGTTGTGTTAGTAAGTAGATTCCGCTATATTGCATAGAATCTAATTTGTCTTGAGATTCTATGCTTCTAACATCTCTGAACCTTAACCACGTATCATTTATCCCGATGAGTTCTCCCAGGTCGTTCCATGAAGAATATCTATGTTATAATTGTTACTTTAATTTTAGCCCATTTATTGAAAGAATTTCCATTGTCACTAATAGACCGAATATATATGTATGGATCTACATTAAAATTGTCAGGAACAAAATACTGAGATCCAAAAAAGCCAGAGTTTGCCACAAGTAACGTTCCAAACTTATATGCTCCTGTAGGGAAGTTATTGGTTGTGGAATCGTCCACATTATAAGCTCCGGCTATAGCTGTGTTGCAGTCTTTTATTGCAAACCGTCTTCTTATCCACGTATCATTTATTCCTAGCAGTTCTCCCAGAAGTGTTGCTAAGTTGCTTTTATCTATTTGAACAATTTCACCATTTGATCGCTTTCCGAAAATAGTTACGATGTCACTTACCACCGGAACTTCATTTAATTTTTTGTCTGCCATAATCATATTTTTTTATTATTTATTACTACTTGATTTTCTACCACTTGAACATATCCGCCCGAAACAAGATTTTCCAAGTCGAATGCCATGCCTATTCCGCTGTCACGGATACAGAGATAAAGAACCTCCTTATCGGTGTAATACTTGCCTTCTTCCAGCACCATGTTATGTACCCAAGGTATAGGATCATCCAGTGTGCCGGAGTGCTCTATCTGCACAACCTTGTACAAGGATTCCGTACCCGTTCCCGGCTTCCAGTCCTCCTGCGGTGTATGTTTCTGTATAACCTCATAGAGCGTGCTGCCATAGCGGAAGCGGAACTGCACATCAACCTCTGTACCTATCAGATCCTCCCATACGGGAAAGTACTCTTTCTTCGCCAATGCTTCCTCTACAGTAAGCCCGGCATTGTTAATGTTTGCCGCAATATCGTTTAATAGTGTATCCACACGATCAAGTGCTTCAACATCTATCGCTTCCGTATCGATAAAAGACGCTTCGGCAATCATCTGCTCCTTCTGCTTTGATGTGATTTCTTTCCACATAGCCACATCCTCAGGGCTGTTTATCAACACCTGATTTTCAAATCTTCGTTCCGACAGAGGCATATCTTCGGCCTGTGTCAGATAGCAATCATAACCTGCTTGTAATATCATATCGTTTACTCAATTAAATCCATACGTGTTATATACCAATGGTTGTTAAAGGCCTTCATCTCCAAAACATAAGGCCTTGCCATCTGAATTTCTGTTTTATTATTATAAGCGCCCGCCAGCCCGCAGAAATAGTTCGTAGCCTTGTATTTATCTGGGTTCTTGGCCGCCCTTGATGTCATATCAACCACAAACTCCAGTTTCAATCCGTTCCATGATGATGCAGGAGGAAGAGTTATGGTCCCGCCCAAACCGTCAGCAGAGAAGAACGTAGATCCCTGAGTAGACGGATTCACGGTCATATTGCCTTCCGAATCAGCCAGACTATCCATATCGCTTCCCGGTGAGTAGAGAAGAGTGGCAGTGACCGTACCTGCCACATTCGCTTTCGTTGCCACAAACCCACCCTGTTCATTCACTCGGAACGGTGCGGAGTCAGGAGTCGCGGAACCTGCCCATATACGTATCTTCTGACCGGATGTAGAGCCGGACATGCCTGCGGAAACAGTGTTGTCGCTCTTCTTTATCAAAACCTGATTTCCTTGGAACAGGCTGATGCTGGCATTCTTAGCTATTATCAGGCTGGTATAGATAGGTCCCACCCCGCTCAGCTTTTCCCAGTATGTGGTGTTGCCCGGTTTGTTCGAGGCGGAGGACACATGCGTCTTCAAACATTTGTACACATCCCATCCGTCAATGGCTGCGTCATTCCTTATCAATGCGAAATCAATATACCTCGTACCGCTTGTCAGGGATTCGTCATTACGGTACTGCACACTTGAGGCGGACCATTCCGACTCACGGAAGATACAGCCCTGTATTCCTTGTACGCCCTGATCTCCTTTGTCGCCCTTTTCACCGTCATCACCCTTGTCACCTTTATCACCTTTTGATCCGGTATCACCTTTCTCTGCCCATACATCGTATTCGGCAGTGTTCACCTCACCCGTCAGCACATAACCGCCATCGTTGTAAGTAAACCGGTTGCCGGCATTGTCTGTCCAGCACCACAAGGGAGGATTGGTAGTGGATGCCTTGGCTACATAAGAGCCGCCACCCATTGAAACGACACCCATCTTGGGTACAACCATTCCAGTCCTAAACTGCCCCATCTGGGTGTAACCGTCACCCTTGTCACCTTTGATTTTTATCGGTGTACCCCATGCTCCGTCAGATGCGGACGCAGCAACCTTCTGCGACATCCATATGGCGGCACTTGTCGCATTTGTATGCCATCCTCCAGTAGTACCGTTCCCGGTAGGTACAGAAGGTTGGGAAGTGCTGTCATTATAAGTTATAAACACGCTCAATCCGTCAGAACCGGCTGCACCATCAGCACCGTCCGATCCGTCCACAACCATCAATGCCCATGCTGTTCCGTTCCATATATATACACGACCATTATTGGTATCCCGGTATGCCCAGTTGGTCTGAGGATTGGAAGGAGGTGTTTGGAGATCTCCTTTCCATACAATACTCAATCCGTCTTTCCCGTTCTTCCCATCAATTCCGTCAATAGTCATCTGATACCACTGTCCATCCTGATATACATATGATTTCTTATCAGTGGTATTCTTGTATGCCCACCCGTTCTGAGGATTGGAAGGAGCGGAGGAAAAATCACCTTTCCAAATGATGCTCGTTCCGGCTACGCCCTCAGCACCGTCAGCACCATCAAATCCGTACTTCGCCCAAAGGGCAGGAGCACTGAATTTACTCCATATACCGTTTTTCTTCTCCCTCTCACTGATCCACTCATAAGGCAGAGAGCTGGAAACACCTACAGGATCATCATGCCAGCCGGAAGGCACATAATCGTCCGTCTGTGACGTGGAAGGAGTGGCAGGTTTACTCTCTGTTGTAGTATGGATGAATACCCTCTCATAACTGGTACCATCGCTTCCGTCCTTTCCGCTTTGAACCAAAAGTTCATATTCATCGGTATTTATCTCACCCGTCAAGCAATAGCCACCATCATTGAAAGTAAACCGATTACCGGCATTGTCTGTCCAGCACCACAAGGGAGGATTGGTAGTGGATACTTTAGAAAGAAACGAACTTCCTCCCATTGTAACGATACTCATTTTGGGAACAACCAAGCCGGAATACCACGGACCGCTATTGGTCACGCTCACACCGTCCTTTCCCGGTGCCCCCGTATCACCCTTGGATGCTATCTCCTGCCAGTCAGCATCCGTACCCGGTTCAGAGGACGAACCGTTCTTGTTCAGACACGCCCATGTGCTGCCGTTATACGTCACACTATCGTAGTAATCATAATGCCTGTCTGATTGCCATACACCCTCGTAGCTTAAGTCCATAGCCACCTCACCGTTGGGTTTGAGTCGTTCTATCGTTCCGCTTACATATACGTTTTTCTGATACGAAGAATAGCCATCCATTATCTGCCCGTTGATGGTAAGCCCACTCAGATCTCCGCTCTGATAAGCGATGTTCACATCCGGATCTATTACCCATGTGTTCACGTTGATAAGCCGGCGGGTATAGTACCTGTTCTCATAAGTGATGGCCTGTCTGTCCTTGTCGGTGAAGTTGCCGTATGCGAAGAAGTTCATACCGGGAAGAGGATGCACGCTCGTTCCTGCCTGAAGAGCGTATTCAAACTTCATGTTTCCAGCCTCATTCTCGATGATTCTAGTGGGGGTAAAGTATGAGGTGGCGTATCCGGAATACTCCATGAATCCGTTAGGACCGTATTCATCTTGAGTATGGTTGCTACCGGCTATGTTGTGAAGTATACCACGGCAGATATCACTTACCTTCAACGTTCCCCACTGCCCCTCAAGCAGTTCCAGCGTGGCTATTCGGTTTTCCGTGTCAACGGTCTTTATTCTTCCGTATGCGAACGAGTTCGCCTTGTCGCCGGATATCACATCGATGCAGTTGAACGTGATCTGCGGTACTATCAGCTCCTCACGGAACATCGCCTTGTCAGCTTCGACTATTGTCTTGCCGTTCTTGTCAAACCAGATGGCCGCACCGCTGCCTCCGATAAGACCTGTGACAAACTTGCCGACCCTCAGACCTTTGAGAAAGGTGATGATCTCGCTGGCGATATCCGCTATGTTCTTTCTCAGGAAGGTTCCTATAGCCCTCAGGGAGGAGAAAGCCGTATAGTCGCTCGGACTCTCCATATCGCCGGTCTTCAGCAGGCGGACATTGGCCTGCGCCATCTCCTGCGCCAGCGTGTATTCCAGATTGTTCAGCGTCGAATCCACGGATGACTTCCATGAGGTGCTGACCGCCGACGAGCAGTCAATGGAAGCCTCGGAAAGATTGCCCAGCTTCCTCTCTATCCTTGTGATGCGGGTGTCAAGATACCCGGCTTCGAAATACTGCGCGTCCTCCAGTCTCACCCTTTGTCCGAGCGATAACGGCACACTGTTTTTATCCACATGGATGTAATCCGTGTCGCCGGAATAGATGGATATGTCCTTGCTGTATTCTGTCAGGAAGCTGTCAACCGCCTGCTTGTACTGTTCTTCCGCTATCGGGTAATACTCATCCGGCATGCGGATGTTCGTCAGGATATACGTGTCACCGACGTTCGGTATGATGTTGCCTCCCGGTATCTGGGTGTTCTCGTTCGGGTAGGTGTTGATGATCTCGAACTCCTGTGTGTCGTTATGCCAGTTGCACTCGAACTCCCTTCCGGAGAGGTCGCCGCTTTCGAAGGTGATGTGTATCACCTCGCTGCCGATCATGTATTCATCCGGATTGAAGGGCAGATCCTTGTCCTTGACATAATAGACGGTGTATTTCTTCCCGTCCTTATTTGTCTGCTCCTCGGACCTTACCGAGGATACCGTACCCAGGCGGTGCGGGAATATATCCTGAAAGGCCGCTTCCTCGCGATGCTCCTTCAGTCCCAATTGAGTGTTCAGGTCGATATACTTGTCCCGTGACGGCAGTTGCAGATGGGTGTAGCCGTATTTTGACGGGTCAATATTTTTGGTTGAACCTACGGGGATCAGCCGTGTGAACCATTTGATCGAATTGGAATTCTCATTCTGGGTCAGCCCCGTCTTCAATCCCTTCATATAGCCGAGCGTAACCCGTTCGCCGTGTTCGCATTTCCCTATGTTCAGGTATTCCCCGTCCAGCCACCACTCGGTTTCCCAGGCACCGGCTATCTCGCCTGCCGCATCCCAGCAGAACAGGCCGTTGAAGTTGATGGTCTTCCGGTCGCCGGTGACGGCCTGTCCTGCACGCCACGTCACACCGTCGGTGTTACGGTTCATGTTCGCAACCAGCTTTTCCAGCATTTCCATCGGCGTGCCGTCATAGGCAAAGACGGACTCCAGGTCATCCTCCCCCTGGTTCAGACGGCAGAACAACAGGTCCTGCATGTCGTGCTCGCGGCCGTAGAAGCTGATATTGTAGGTGTATTTCTGTGTGTCGGTCTTTTTCGGGAAGGTGTGTCGTAATACACGATGCGCCTTCTTTTTTTTCATTGACTATAAAAA
>ENA-OZHJ01000866-OZHJ01000866.1-human-gut-metagenome-genome-assembly--contig:-NODE-866-length-13189-cov-14.579412_pt1 | contig 13189 bp, 11 predicted proteins | sample MGYA00244663_ERZ653672 | MGnify/ENA primary metagenome ERZ653672 (study PRJEB26926, sample SAMN06165215) | human gut metagenome | biome: ENVO:00009003; feature: ENVO:2100002; material: ENVO:00002003... | reverse complement strand
TTCTTCCGAATTCTTTTATCTAAAATGCTGATGGCTTGAGTTTCAAACCTGCTGTCTGGTCGAGACCAAACATGATGTTCATGTTCTGAACAGCCTGACCTACGGCACCCTTCAGAAGATTGTCGATGCAGGAAGTGATGAGGAGCTTATCACCATACTTATCCACATGAACCAGGCACTTGTTGGTGTTCACCACCTGCTTCAGATCGATAGCTTTATCCACATAGTGGGTGAACTTGGCATCCTTGTAGAACTCCTTGTAACCTGCCACGATTTCCTCGATAGGCTTATCGGTCTTCACTACTTCTGTAGCGAAAATGCCACGGGCGAAGTCGCCACGGTACGGGATGAAGTCGATGGCAGCATCGAGATAACCCTGTGTCTGCTTCAGACTCTCACGAATCTCTGGCACGTGCTGATGGTTGAAAGCCTTGTAGATGCTCATGTTGTTGTTGCGCCATGAGAAATGGGTAGTGGCACCTGGCTTCTGACCTGCGCCGGTGCTACCGGTAATGGCATTAACAGAAACATCACTGTTGATAAGGCCCATCTTAGCAGCAGGCAACAAACCAAGTTGAATGCAAGTTGCAAAACAACCTGGGTTTGCTACGTGCTGAGCTACGGCTATTTTTGATTCATTTATTTCTGGAAGACCATATACAAAATCGTGAGCGGCTGGGGTTGGCTGCTGGGTAGCAACCACAGTCTCAGGGGCAAGACGGAAGTCCTGTGCCAGGTCGATAATCTTCACGTTCTCCGGAACATTGTGCTCCTTCAGGAACGCCTCGCTCTTGCCGTGACCGAAGCAGAAGAAGATGACATCCACCTGGTCGAAAGGCATCTCAGCGGTAAACTTCAAATCAGTCTCGCCATACAATCCCTCGTGAACCTCAGCCACCAGGTTGCCGGCGTTACTCTCGCTGTTGGCGAATACAATCTCTGCCTCAGGATGGTTGATAAGGAGGCGAATCAACTCACCTCCTGTATAACCAGCTGCTCCTAAAATTCCTACTCTAATCATAATCTAAGTGAAGAGTGAAGAACGAAGAGTGAAGAATTCTCTTGTCCTTCTGTTTTGTTTATTGTATCTTTCTAATACCGTTAGAATTAGTATCTAACGTTGTTCTCACGAGGAAGGCATATCCAAAACCCTAAATATAGGAGAAGACCAGTCCCATAGCAGCAGATGGCTACGAACCAAATGATGCGCAGGATAATAGGGTCGATGTCGAAATAGTCAGCAAGCCCTCCACATACGCCACCGATCTTTTTGTCGTGGTCGGAAAGATAAAGTTTTTTCATTGTTCCTCGTTTTTAATATTAACGCTGCTCGTCAGGATGCATACCATAATAAACACGGAGTGGGGTAGAGCTTACCTTGATGAAGCCCTTCGCATCCTCGGCTGTCCAACCATGCTGCATCTCGCCATACTCACCGAGCTTAGACTTGGTCAAATCGTCTGGTGAATCGATTCCAACAGTCTGGAAACTGTATGGGCGGAGCTTCAGGATGGCAGTTCCGTTTACGTTGCGCTGAGAAGAAGTCAGCATAGCCTCGATATCCGGCATTACAGGCTCCAGGTACTGGCTCTCGTGGAGGAACATTCCGTACCAGTTGCCTACCTGGTCTTTCCAATACTGCTGCCACTTGCTCAGTGTGCTCTTCTCTAACAGGCGGTGTGCCTCGATGATGAGCTTAGGAGCGGCAGCCTCGAAACCTACACGGCCCTTGATGCCGATAATGGTGTCGCCCACGTTGCAGTCGCGGCCGATGGCATAAGAGGCTCCTATTTCTTCTATCTTCTGGATGGCAGCAATCTTGTCGTCGAATTTCTCGTTGTTGACAGCTACAATCTCACCCTTCTCGAAGGTAATCTTCAGTTCTGCCTCTTCTTCCTTGGCAGTAACGTGCTTCAGGTAAGCCTCTTCAGGGAGACCCTGTGTTGGGTCGAGAATCTCGCCGCCGCAGATACTGGTGCCCCAAATACCAACGTTATAAGAATACTTCAACTTGGTGAAGTCGGCATAGAATCCATGCTCGTTCAGGTAGTCAACTTCTTCCTTGCGTGAGAGCGCCTTGTCGCGGGTCAGTGTGATGATTTCAATGCCAGGAGCCATCACCAGAAAGGTCATGTCGAAACGAATCTGGTCGTTGCCGGCACCTGTGCTTCCGTGAGCAATGGCATCAGCTCCAATCTCCTTGGCGTAGCGTGCGATGGCGATAGCCTGGAAGATACGCTCTGAAGATACAGAGATAGGGTAGCAGTTGTTGCGGAGTACATTACCGAAAATCATGTATTTCAATGATTTCTCGTAATACTCGTGGGTAACGTCGAGGGTGACGTATGCTTTGGCTCCAAGCTTGTACGCATTCTCCTCGTTGGTTTTCAACTGCTCGGCAGAGAAACCGCCCGTATTGGCGCATGCAGCATAAACATCCCAGCCGTCCTGGGTCAACTTCATTACTGTATATGATGTGTCGAGACCGCCACTAAAGGCGACTACTACTTTCTTATTTGCCATTTTGTTTGATGTTTAATGTGTTGTGTTTAATATTTTGTTGGCATTCTTGCCAACACCTTATTATATTATAGAGTTAAAGCTCTGAGTTGGGACCGTCTATCTTTCGGATTCTCTCTATCACATCCTGTGGAAGTTTGATAGGCAGATGTTCCTCTGGGTCGAAGAGCATGGCGGTGCATATGCAGTATTTGCGATTGGTACGATGCAGCACGTCAACGTTGATGCAGCCCTCGCAGCCACGCCAGAATGACTCGTCGTCTGTCAAGTCGGCAAAGGTAACAGGCAGATAGCCCAACTGAGTATTCATCTTCATCACGGCAGAACCGGATGTCAAAGAGAAAATCTTGGCATGAGGCCATCGCTGTCGGGCAAGTGTGAAAGTCAGGTTCTTGATGCGCTTGGCCAGTCCGATGCCTCGGAAGTCTGGATGAACAATCAAGCCTGATGTGGTGACGTAGTGCTTGTTGCCCCATGTCTCGATGTAGCTGAAACCTGCGAATTTCTCTCCCTGGAGAGCGATGACAGCCTTTGCCTCACGCATCTTGGTCGCTACGTATTCTGTAGAACGCTTGGCGATGCCGGAGCCACGCTTCTTAGCAGCTTCGGCGATGGTTGTCAGAATGGTGTCGATGTACTTGATGTGACTTTCGTCTGCCACCATTACTTTTACTTCTTCCATTTTTCTCTTTTTATTTAATATCTAAGTTTTTATTATTGTCTAATAGTTTTTGCCTGCTGATAGCTTAACCATAAATGTCGGGGATGATTTCTGCCAGCAGGTCGATGATGTCTTTCTCGCGCGTACCTTCTTTCTTAACAAGAAAAATGGTGTCGTCGCCAGCTATAGTTCCTAAGATCTGCGGAATGTCGCTGTTGTCGATATTGTAGGCTATACTGCTTGCATAACCTGGTCGTGTTTTGATAACAATCATGTTGCCGGAGAAGTTGATAGAGGTAAATCCTGAAGTCATTAGCATCTCGCGGGCTGAACGTGGATTGGGGACACGTTTGTACATTGTCTCGTTGGGCAATACGTATACATATCTTCCGTTCATTGATGCCGCTTTTGCAACCTTCAACTGTTTGAGGTCGCGACTCAGGGTGGCTTGGGTTACGGTATAACCTTCCTTTGCCAATGCCTGTAAAACTTCTTCCTGAGAGCCTAACTCCTGGCTTGAGATAAGCATCTTTAGGGCTTCCATTCTGCTCGTCTTAATCTTCATGCTTTGAATTTTTATACATTATTCGACTGCAAAATTACAGTTTTTTATTGTTACTGCCAAATAAAATCGTATAAAAATGATGAATAAGCTAACATTTTGTAGTTTTGTATGTGTATGGTTGGTATAAATATGCGAGTTAGGGTAACTTGAAAAGCCTTCTGTGGAACATGGGGAAATATAAAGTTTGTAAAAACTTTCTTTTTGTTGAAAGTTTTACGTATATTTGCAATCTAAATCATACTTTTAATAACTAAACATTATAAAAACCGTAACAATGAAACAGACAAATGTGAAGCCTGCAGATGGCAAGTTGGGTATTATGGTCGTAGGTTGTGGCGCAGTTGCCACAACTTTTATGACAGGTGTGTTTATGGCTCGTAAGGGCTTGGCCAAGCCAGTAGGCTCAATGACCCAATATGATAAGATTCGTGTGGGCCGTGGTGCTGACAAGAAGTATCTGCATTATAAGGATATTGTTCCTTTGGCAAGTCTTGATGATATCGTGTTTGGAGCCTGGGATGTTTATCCTCAGAATGCATATCAGGCTGCTATGTATGCAGAAGTGTTGAAGGAGAAGGATATTAATCCGGTTCGTGAGGAACTGGAAAAGGTGGTTCCTATGAAGGCGGCTTTCGATAAGAATTATGCAAAGCGCCTTGATGGTGACAATGTGAAGGACTGCAAGACCCGTTGGGAAATGGTAGAGGCTTTGCGTCAGGATATTCGTGACTTCAAGGAAAAGAACGGATGTGCACGTATCGTTGTTATCTGGGCTGCTTCTACTGAGATTTATGTGCCTGTAGATATGGAAATCCATGGCACGTTGGCTACTCTTGAGGCTGCAATGAAGGCAGACGACCGTGAGCACATCGCTCCTTCTATGTGCTACGCTTATGCTGCATTGACCGAGGGCGCTCCTTTTATTATGGGTGCTCCTAATACTACTGTAGATATTCCTGCTATGTGGGAACTCGCAGAGAAAACCAAGATGCCTATTGCCGGCAAGGACTTCAAGACGGGACAGACTCTTGTAAAGAGCGGTTTTGCTCCTATTATCGGTACCCGATGCCTCGGACTGAATGGATGGTTCTCTACCAATATCTTGGGCAATCGTGACGGTCTGGTGCTCGATGAGCCTGCAAACTTCCATACCAAGGAGGTCAGCAAGCTTTCTACTCTTGAAACAATTTTGAAGCCAGATGTACAGCCCGACCTCTATGGTCACGGTAATGATGAGGATACGCAGTACTATCACAAGGTTCGCATCAACTATTATCCTCCTCGCAATGACAACAAGGAGGGCTGGGATAATATCGATATCTTTGGCTGGATGGGTTATCCTATGCAGATCAAGATTAATTTCCTCTGTCGTGACTCTATCCTGGCAGCTCCGCTGTTGCTCGACCTCACCTTGCTGAGCGATTTGGCTGCCCGTGCTGGCCGTTATGGTATCCAGCGTTTCCTGAGTTTCTTCCTCAAGGCGCCTATGCATGATTATACCAAGGGCGAGGAGGCAGTCAATCATCTCTACCAGCAGTATACCATGCTGAAGAATGCTGTTCGTGAGATGGGTGGTTATGAGGCTGATGAGGAAATTGACTAATCGAAATATAAGATAAGTACATGAAGATAGAGTGCCTTACCTTTTTTATATATGGTATGTGTGTCATGTTCTACTCCATGATGGTGTGGATGTTCTGGCGCAAGGGTAATGACAAACTGTCGAGGCTGATAATGCTCTTGATGGTAGTGCTTAATCTGGAGTGCCTGAAGGATTTGGCACTCTATCTTTCTGACTTTGAACTCCATAAGTCGATGTGGCATTGGGTGAATGCTACCGATATGGTTGTTGTGCCTGTCTATACTTTTGTGCTTATGGAACTGGTGAAGCCCGGTTGGCTTTCCTGGAGAAAGGCAGCGCTTCATGAGGCTTCTTTTCTTTTGCCTCTGGTCTTATATGGGATTACTGACAAATTGCTTTGGTTTGATGTGCTGACTGTATGGTGCTTTGTGTATGGCACGGTGACCTATTTCCTGATGTTCTATCTTATTAGCCGTTATCATCGGCAACTGAAGGAGCGGTTCTCCTATCAGGATAATATTAATCTCAACTGGTTGAGGGGTATTTTGTCGTGCTTCTTCGTGATATTGTTGGTTTGGGTATTCAGTTGTTATATGGTGGATGCTCAATTCGACAACATCTATATGCTGTTTTCTTTGGGCGCATGGATGTTCGTCTGTTATTTCCTTTATAAGCACGAATCGGTTATCGAGGAATTGGGAGATATGGATGAAGACGAAGTGGCGGTTGGTTCTGAGGAAATAAGTCTCAGTGGACTGGAAAAAGAGATAAACAAATTGTTTGTAGAAGAAAAACTTTATCTTAATCCGCAACTCAAACTTTCTGATGTGGCAAGACAAGTGGGTACGAATCGCACTTATCTGAGCCGATTTTTTAATCAGGAGAAGCAGATGACGTTCTTCGATTATGTGAATAATCTACGTGTGGAACATGCTGTAAGCTTGCTCAAAAACTCAGACCTGCGGCTGAACGCCATAGCCGAACAGTCGGGATTTAATTCTATATCAACCTTCAGAAGGGTTTTTGCTGCCAAGCAACAATGTACCCCTTCTGAATATCGTAAACATGTATAGTTGGCTATTTTTATGCCAAATGTAGTGCAGAACTTATGGTTGTACGTCCCATTGTATAGGCACATTCTTCATGATCACGAGTCCTTTCTCGTCGTAACTCAACGAAATGGCAAAGTAAGTCATTGGATAACAATAAATTACCCAATGCTTGCATATGTCAGGAAATTCACTTATCTTAGTGTTGCAAAAATAAACAAGCAAAACTCTGATATGACATGGCAAATTTAGATAAAATTTCCGAATTATAAGCCAGTTGGGATAAAAAACAGAAATGAACATCTCCGCAAGACAATCATAGAGTGTGCATGGGCAGCCAGCAGGACGAAGGAGTGCATCTTCAGCCAGTTCTCATACCATCAGACGCAAGTGAGGAAAAAGAACAAGATGAAGGTATATAAAAAACCCCTCTCCAGATCTCCCCACCATGTAGAGGGTGGACTTTCTTGAGATGAAGATCTGTAGAGGGGGTAGTTTTACCTTTTTACTTTTTTACCTTTAACCACATACACTCCCTTCTGCGGCTCCACGTTGCCGAGGAATCGTCCCTGGAGGTCGTAGTAGTAGTTCTTGGCGGCAGGAGCGGCTGTAGGGGCGGTGATGCCTGTATCGCTCTTGGCAGAGATGCGTATCACGCCATTGCCTTGTGTGAGGTCTACCTTTATGTCGTAGGTGCCTGGCTCGCCAGAGAAGAGCCATGCGCCGGGAAATACATCAGGTGTCATGACGGGTATGTTCTCGTCAAGATTGGCAGGGTCGCCGTCGGAGTGGGGAGTGAGACGTGTGGCGTTGACAAAGTCCCAGTCGGCGCCGAGACGCTTAAACACGGTGAAGTGGAGATCGCCCACTTCGCCCACGAATGTGATTTCGCCCTTATAGACGCCAAGCTCGTCGGTGGCAGAGATTACGTCTGCAGGGATGTAGGGGAACCATACGCCGTTGCTGCCGATAGTGTAGAGCTCTTTCGGGTAGCCTGTGGGATATGAATTGTCGGTGCCGTAGAGCGTCAGACGGCCATTAACGAGGTCTAATGTAACGTATGCGTAGATCGGGTTTTCTACCGATGCTCCGATGACGAAGTCAGACGCTTCACCCTTCTTAATGCCTACAGTGAGGTTCGGTTCCACGTTGATGGTTGCTGCGTCAGCGCCTACGCGTTTGTCTTTAATCTCTTCCCAGCCATCATATGTAGAGGCGAGGGCGGTAGAGATGTTAAACTTGTTGCCGAAGAAAGTTACATAGCCAGTGTAAATGCCGTCCACGTCGTTCCATGTAAGCTCTGCGCCCAGGTTGGCAGCGTTAGAACCGTTGGCACCGATGAGGTAGACATGGTCAGGATATTTGGACACGTAAGTGTCGCTGTGGAGGTTCATGGTCATGGTGCGAAGGTCTACAGTCACGTCGTAGGTGCCTGGTGCGGCGATGTGGAACGACTGATCTGTGAGCGTCATGGTCTTGTCGCGGTTGATAATCACCTTACCGCCACCGTAGCGGTAGGGCAGTATGGCATCGTAGTCGGTGGGGTCGGTGCCGAGCTGGGTGAGAATGTTGAAGTAGCATAAGGTAAAGTCTACCTTTGCCTTATACACACCGTCGGTCTCGGTCTTAGGCAGTATGGCAGATGCATGTGTGGGGTCGTAGACACCGTCGCTGCCCCATACGTATAGCTCGTCGGGGAAGTTGCCGATCAGCGTGACGGTCATGGCGTTGAAGTCGACGCGCATACGATAGGTTGTGGCGGCGGTAGGCACTTTGAAAGACCTGTCCTTACCCTTTATCATGGCCATAGGCTCATTAATAAGGAGCATGGCGTCGGGTGCGGAAGGTCCGAAGCGGTGTTGATTAAACGTTGCCCAATCGTAATCGTCATCGCCAGTTGTCAGATTTTGGGTGACGGTGAAATACTGCGCTCCTTCAGCGAATGTGACTTCACCCTCATACACTCCTGCTGTGGCAGTCTCTGTCAGTTCTGCCGCCGCAGCGTTGGTTTTCCACTGATTGTCGCTACCGACAATGTAACACTGTGCACTGGCAGCAACTGTTGCCACCACCGTCAGCAATGCTGACATGATAATTCTGTGTAGATTTTTCTTCATAGGTCTTTATGTTTTTTTATGTTAGTATGCGATTGTCGCTGTTGGTTTTCCTTTTGCTGCTGTTGGTTTTCTGATACTTATAGGATCAATACACTTTGTAGACGACGCGGAATTGGCCTTGGCGGTCGATGATACCCTCGAAGGTGACCTCGCCGTTGGGCGAAACGATGGTGGCTGGAGCATAGCCGTCGGTGCTGAATGCGCCTATCGTCCATGGAAAGCAGTATTGCGAACCCACACCCACTGCCGAAGTTTGGGTTTCGGAGAAGTGTGCCACATCTGCCTCGTCGTACCATGGTGTACCCCACATTGCGGTGTGGAAGTCGGCTTCAGTTCTCATGCCTTTAGTATCGTCGTAGCCATCAACGCTGGGCTGGATAATGAGGACAGAAGGAACTTCCTGGTTTTCAGCCTTGTCGATAAAGCGCATATATCCCTTGCCATTATGGAGCGCTGAACCCCACAATGCCACGCCGCTTAACTTGCCCGATGTGGTGTAGTAACGCGCATAGAAATTGTCGCCTATCCCCATTGGGGCGATGGTGCATAAACCACCGTCATAGTCGCTCACCCCCTCTGGGAAAATGTTCTCGTCCACCTTCCTCGGCTCAAAGCATTTGCGCCCCGTAACATCAATAAAATAGAAATCGCCGTTTTCCTCAACCACCAGAGCCAGGCCGTCGGAGAATGAGCGAACTTCCCTATACTGTGGCTTAATCACGATTTTGCCCAATCCGTTCATGAATCCCCAACTGCCACCGAAACCGCTCTCATCAGGCACATACACGGCACGCATACCGTCACGAAGCGGAGCAATGGTGGATTGATTTTTGCCAAACTGCCGCGGTTGTGTCACCACACCTGGGGCAAATGGCTTCAAACTGCGGTCGATGAAGGTCCAGCTCAAAAAAAAGCCCAAACCCGAAGTAGCAGTAGCCACGGCGGCAATGCCGTCAACAAAGTTGGTGGCATCCACATATTTCTTGGGAAGTGCTTCCACTGCGCCGGTAGGCTTGATAAGGTAGAGCTGCCGAGTGTCGTCGTTCTTATACATAATCAGCCCTTCCTTCTCCATCCGGGGAATTCGGGTGAAGTCATGTACTTTCCACGCATTTTTTCCACCAATGGTGCCACCGTCGATGTAGTGAAGTGTGTAAACGGTGCCGCCATCAGTGCTGATGCCATACACACCACAACTCACTGGCGTAACTATTTTGATGTCGTCGTCCTCGCAATCGTCGAGAAACTGGGTATAGCCTGCCACAAAATGCAGCGGCATCTGTAGCGACGGCTCACTCGGGTCTTGCTTTCCCACTCCACCTTTCTCAAGCCAGTCGGTGGCGTGAGCGATTGAAAAACTCAGCGTGAGCGCACCCACGAGCATCATGCCCTTTCGTAAAATATTAGCCTTCATCATCATTAGTTCTAATTCAATACTCCGTTAATAAATGGTGTTGTTATTTTATCTCTTGCAAAGATATTACATTTTTTTGTGTTAGCAATCTGTTATTCCATATTTTGACGCATTGGTTCCTCTTTTTACTTAATGATTTTTTTTATGATGTAGTTGTGTTTTTTGGGGTGGATAGTTATTTCGCATGACAGTGTGCATGGCAGAGAAAAGGTAACTATTCAGCGGTAGCGCTGCACCCTTAATCCACAATTGAAATATACTGCAAAACGACCTATAAAAAGACAAAACAAAGTGTCTTTTTTTCTTGCGTATTTGAGATATTTTTCGTACCTTTGCGCCTATGAAAGAGCAAGTTACGGATATATCAAAAGTGCTGCAAGACATGACGGCAGAGATGCGGTTGATGCGTGAAACCATCAATCAGCAATATGCTGAGATAGCCAAACTTAACCGTAACATAGAAGCTCTAAATCGTCAAATACGCAAGAAGGACGAAGAAAATGCAAGACTTAAAGAGCGTCTGTCTAAATACGAGAAGCCTAAGAAGAATTCTGGCAACAGCAGCACTCCGCCGAGCAAGGAGAGTATGAAAGACGAGATAGTCAGAAGGACAAAAAGTCTCCGCAAGCCAAGTGGAAAGAAGCCAGCTGAACAGTCGGGATTTAATTCTATATCAACCTTCAGAAGGGTTTTTGCCGCTAAGCAACAATGTACCCCTTCTGAATATCGTAAACGCTTTCTTAAATTAAATAGGAATGCAAAGTCCTGTTATGTGTAAACTCGTGCTTTCTTATGGCTGTACATCCCACTGGATAGGCACGTTCTTCATGATCAGCAGACCTTTCTCGTCATAACTGAGCGAGAGGGCAATCTGAGCTTTTTGTATTATTTTGGCTGACTTCTTCACGTTGGTGAAGGTGCTGCTGTCTTTAAGGATGATTTTCATATAGATGCCTTCCGAGACGGAGTAGGGAGTCCATCCTAAATAACGTGGCTCGCTCACGTTGCCTTCTTCGTCGATGAGCATGACTGGCCAATTGCTGTTGCCGCCAATGCTGATTTCGTTCTTGTTGGCAATCATCTTTACCTTCAACACCAGACTAACCTCGCCGTAGTTTTCGGATGTGCTTTTGCCGTATGCTCCTACTAACTGTACGTCTACTTTGTCTTTTAAAGGATTGATGAGGGTTCCTCCAGTTGCAATAGGCTCTTCTGCGGCATTGCTGGCTGCAGGCTTCGCTTGGGGAGCCTCGGTTTTAGCAGGCTCACTGGAAGGAGTCAGAACTTTCTTGGCTTTTTTAAGAATGCTTCCAAAGCCTTGGGCTTGAATAGGAGTGGCACACAATGCAAATGCTGCGATAATGATCCAAAATGATTTTTTTGTTCTCATAATAATTTCTTTTTTATTTGTTGATAGATTGTATAATCGTTAATTTGTCGAGTGCAGCTTTTCTTCTGCAAAGAAAATGCAAACGAGCGCAAAGAAAGCTTTCTTTCAATTTGCCGAGTGCAGCTTTTCTTCTACAAAGATATAAAAAGTTAGCTTTGGCAAAAAGTCGGTGTGGCGATTATTGATGTTTTGCTCCTTTTATTTTACCATATGCTCCTGTATTTACGAAATGATAGGGAAGGTTGTATTTCTGAGAGGTTGTTGATGGTAGACCGAATGTAGGAGGAAATAGTAAAAATACAAAAAGCTGGCTTCAAATCCGAAACCAGCTTTTTTATGATAATTATAATTTTGTTGTATGAAGTCTTCTGCGAAACTTTAGTCTATCTTAGTCTCTGTTGCTGCCGAAGATACGGAGCAGATAGAGGAAGAGGTTGATAAAGTCGAGATACAGAGTGAGCGAACCAAGAAGGGCCAGTTTTTGTGCACCTTCGCTCATGTCGGGCTGCATCAAGAGCATCTGCTTGATTTTCTGTGAATCCCAGGCTGTAAGGCCAATGAAGATGGCAACACCGATGTAGCTAAGAATGTAGTCGAAGCCAGGGCTCTTCAAGAACATATTCACGACGGTAGCGATGATGAGGCCGATCAAAGCCATGAACAGAATCTTCCCAATCGAACTGAGGTCGCGCTTGGTGGAATAGCCATAGAATGCCATGACTCCGAAGGTGCCTGCTGTTATGAAGAATACTTTTGCTATTACCATTGGCTCGTAAATGACAAAAATCGAAGAGAGCATAGCACCATTAAGTACAGAATAGATAATGAACAGCAGTGTTGCTGTGGTCAGCGATAGGCGATTGATGGCGCCACTGATGATGAACACGAGTGCGAGTTCGCCAATGATAAGTCCCCACATCAATGCGGAATTTGTGTAAATGGTGTTCAGCAGGGCTGGACTGTTGGCTACACTGTAAGCGGTAAAGCCCGTGATGACCAAAGCCAGTGTCATCCAAACATAAACCTTTCGCATGAGAGCAGCAAAGGTGCCGTCGAGTCCGCGGGCCTTCTCGTTAATACTGAAGCCTGTGTCTTGGCTTACGCCGTTAATACGGTCGTACATTTCTTTTTCTGTCATAGTTATTCTTTTTTGTTTATATTCTTGTTCTGCTAATCGCTTTTTGCGAATAGTCTTTGTCATCTTGATTTTGAAAATACAAAGATAATGCCATTTTTTGTAATTACTTCTCTTTGAATGCTTTATTAACATTTGTTACGTCATTTTTCTTTTATCTGTCATTTTGGCTTTTTTGTAGTGCTGACCTGTTATCTTAGCACCTGTCAATTTTTGGGGGCTATTGAAGATAGAGGCGGACTTCGTTGGCGGCTTGTATCGGTCTTAATAGACGACCGGGCTTGGTCATAATAGACGACCGGGCTTGGTCTTAATAGACGACCGAGTTCGGTCTTAATAGATGACCAGAATTGGCCTTGATAGGCGAGGCAAGTCTTTGTCTTGCGGATTTGGCTTAAGCAGGAATGTTTTATGAGCTCGCAATAAAATCTGGGAAACCATGGTTGGAAGCTTTGCATATTTATTCAGCCTGTAAGCTGTACTTAACTGTGAAAAAATAATTTCCCAGTTGGGAAAAAATATTTTTCCAGTTGGGGCGGTATTGTTTTGCAGTTGGGATTTCCTTTTCCGGCAATTAGTGCATGAATATACGGCATAAATATGCGCTAAGTTTCTCAGTCGGGTGCGTTGGAAAATCAGATTGTTGGGCTTTTGTTGTTGAAAACGGGATTTTCTTCGCCTGTGCGCCCGCACACGCGTAGCCCGCGCTCCCGTGTGTATAATATAATGAGAGTGGGGCAGGAAAGTCTCTTATTC
>ENA-OZHJ01000856-OZHJ01000856.1-human-gut-metagenome-genome-assembly--contig:-NODE-856-length-13342-cov-4.664559_pt1 | contig 13342 bp, 10 predicted proteins | sample MGYA00244663_ERZ653672 | MGnify/ENA primary metagenome ERZ653672 (study PRJEB26926, sample SAMN06165215) | human gut metagenome | biome: ENVO:00009003; feature: ENVO:2100002; material: ENVO:00002003... | reverse complement strand
TCGGCGCCGTTCTCGATGGCCATCGCCACTTCGAGCGCCTTTACTTCGAGGAAGGTCTGCGCCGCGGGAAATCCGCCGCCGACGCTCGTGATCTTCATCGGAGTGCCGTCCACGGCCAACCCGACGGTCTCGACGAATGCCGGATAGATGCAGATCGAGGCCACGTTGGGAATATGCGGGAATTTCTGGTAGAATTCGGCCGTCTTGCGGGCGAACTCGGTCACCGAGGTCACCGAGTCGTTGCACGACAGGGTCGTGATGTCGATGGCCGAGTAACACATTTTATATACTTCCGCATTATGATTGCGCTTCGCGGCTTCGCGGATGCGGGCGACCTCTTCGGCCACCTGCGCTTCGCTCCATGCCGGAGCGTATTCATTCAGATGATTGGCGTACTCCATAATGTATCCCTGTTTTTTACAAAATTAGGAAAAATAATTCACACCCGCTATCTTCGGCCTGCAAATATTTTCCCGGTATCCTGCAAAAAAAGGGCCTGAACCGATGGTCCAGACCCTTTTCTCTTAATCTGACGGCGATTATTTGTTCAGCGCCTTCAGGTTGATGTCGTTGGCAGCCTTCTGAGCCAGTTTCGGGTTCTTCGAAACGGCGCTCTTCAGCTGAGCCTCAGCGGTCTTCAGGTCGCCCTCTTTAGCGGCGATCACTGCGCGCAGGTAGTCGGCGTCAGCCGAGTTGTCCTTGGCGATGGCCTTCTTGGCGCCGGCCAGGTCGTTCGACTGAACCAGGGCGATGGCTGCGTTGTAGCCTTCTAGGTTCTTGGCGGCAGCCTTGTAGTCGCCTTCGGCGGCAGCCATGGCGGCCTTGGCCTGGGCGTCGGCGGCAGCGGCGTACTTCTTGGCCTCTGCCGTGTTGCCGTTAGCCAGGTTGGCGAGCAGCAGGTTCTTGCTCAACTCCTTCGACGAATCCAGCTTGGCAGCCTTCTCGAACGATTTCAGAGCGGCGGCCTTGTCGCCGGCCTGCGTCTGGGCAACGCCGAGGTTGTTCCATACGCGGGCGTCGTTGAACTTCTTCGAAGCGGCGGTCAGGATGGCAACCTGCTCCTCGGCTCCGTTGGCCAGCTCCTGGGCGGCATAGAGGTACTGCTCTACGGTCAGGTCGCCGCCGTTGCGGTATGCAGCCATGATCTCGGCGTCGGTCAGACCCTGGAGGTCGGTGCTGTTGACGATCTGCGAGCGGCGCAGTTCGGGAAGGATGTCCTTCTTCAGCTCGTTGAATACGGTCGACATGTTCTTGATCTCGGTCTCACGCTCTGCGGGCGAGTTGTAGAGGCTCAACACCTGGAGAATGAGGTTCTTGTCCTTGATGTCCGACTTCTCGACCAGCTCCTTGAAGCCGTCCCAGTCTTCGCCGTAAGCGGCGGCGTCGATGTCCAGACCGGCGTCCTTGAGTAACTTGGCAACGACCTTCTTACCCGATTCGCTGCGCTTCTTCGAAAGCGTGTCGTTGAACTTCTCCGGACCGTCGGGCGAAGCGTAGCCCTTCACGGCGATGTTCTGCGTGGCGCGGTCGTTCGTGAGGTTCTTGTCCACGTTCTCCTTGAATGCGCCGAGGTTGGCGTTCTTCTCGTTCTTCTTCGTCACGACCGACGAGTTGATGGCGTAGAGCAGGTCGGTCTTGTCGACTACCGTGGTGACCTTCTTGTAGTTGTTGGCCATCTGATCCATCAGGTCGCCGTACTTGAGGTCCTTCTGCAGGGTGTTCAGACCGTAAGCTACCGTCAGGCCGAATTCCTTGGCGATGGCAGCCTTGGCAGCGGCGTCGTTGCCGGCCAGCACGGCAGCCTGCTCCTTGGTGGGGATGGCGCCGGTGTTCAGGTTGACGAGCACGAACTCCTTGGCCTTGCCTTTCGGGCACTTGATCTCGGCGCGGAGCTGCAGGGCGCACTGGTCCATGCGGGGATCGTACGGGAACTCGACGTGCTGCGTGTAATTGCCGCCGTTGCCCTTGTCTACGACTGCATAGTTCTCGTCCACCTTCGAACCCTGGTAGTATTGGGTGGCGCCGGCCACTTCGCCGCCTTCGAATACGATGACGGGAGTAACTTTGATGATAGCTTTCTTGTTGAAATACTCAACGGGGAAGGTTACATTGATGTCTGCGGCAACCGTGCCGTTGTTCAGCGTCAGGATCTCGGGGGTGACCGTCAGCTTGATGTCGTCCCGGTTCTTGGCCATCTTCTTGAAGCAGTTGCAGCTCGAGAATGCCAGTGCGGCAGCTACGAGCACAACGCTCAATTTCATTAAGTTTTTCATAATAGGTAAAAGTTAATGTGTTTATTTTGAATTTGTTTGCCTCTTTCGTTCGTTCCGCCGTCTCTCTGTCCGCCCGCTGTCCGTTCTTCGTTGTCCGTCCGTGCAGACGCTTGCCGGGCTGCGGAACAGTGCAAATATAGAAAACTCTTGCTGATTATGCAATATTCCGGACGGAAATCAACGCTTTTTTCCGTCCGAAATATCCACATTAACAGTCTTTTTATTCCTCTTTGTGCTCGTGGCGCTCCCGGCGTTCGCCGCGGTCGCGGCGTTCGCCACGCTCACCGCGCTCGGGACGCGGACGGCGCTCACGTTCCACATAGCCTTCGGGCTTGGGCAGAAGCGCCTTGCGCGACAGTTTGAGCTTGTTGGTCTTGGGGTCTACGCCGATCAGCTTGACGTCGATCTCGTCGCCCTCTTTCAGACCCGTCTCCTCCATGGTCTCGAAACGCTTGTAGTCGATCTCCGAGATGTGGAGCAGGGCGTCCTTGCCCGGCATGATCTCGACGAACGCGCCGAAGGCGACGATCGAGCGGACTTTGCCGTGGTACGTCTCGCCCACTTCGGGGATGGCTACGATGGCCTTGATGCGGGCCAGCGCTCCGTCGAGGGCCTCCTTGTCGATGCCGAAGATGTCCACGATGCCCTTGTTGTCCACCTCCGTGATGGTGATGGTGGTGTTGGTGGTCTTCTGGATGTCCTGGATCACCTTTCCGCCCGGGCCGATAACCGGACCGATCATATCCTGCGGAATGACGATCTGCACGATGCGCGGCACGCAGGGCTTGTAGTCCTCGCGCGGCTCGGCGATGCACTCGGTGAGTTTGCCGAGGATGTGCATGCGGCCTTTGCGGGCCTGCTCCAGCGCGGCGGCCAGCACCTCGTAGGAGAGTCCGTCGACCTTGATGTCCATCTGCGTGGCGGTGATGCCGTCTTTGGTTCCCGTCACCTTGAAGTCCATGTCGCCCAGGTGGTCCTCATCGCCCAGGATGTCCGACAGCACGGCCCATTTGCCGGTCTCGGAATCGGAGATCAGACCCATGGCGATACCCGACACGGGTTTGCGGAGCTTCACGCCGGCGTCCATCAGCGCGAGGGTTCCGGCGCAGACCGTGGCCATCGACGACGAGCCGTTCGACTCGAGGATGTCCGACACGACGCGCACGGCGTAGGGGTTGTCCTCGCCCAGCGGAATCATCGGCTTCAGGGCGCGCCATGCCAGGTGGCCGTGGCCGATTTCGCGGCGCGAGAGGCCGCGGGCGGCCTTGGCCTCGCCCGTCGAGAAGGGCGGGAAGTTATAGTGGAGCACGAACTGCTCGGTGCCCTGCACGAGCACCTCGTCCTTGACCTTTTCGTCGAGTTTCGTGCCGAGCGTAACGGTCGTCAGCGACTGCGTTTCGCCGCGGGTGAAGATCGCCGAGCCGTGGGCTGCGGGCAGGTAGCCCACCTCGCACCAGATCGGGCGGATCTCGTCGGTCTTGCGGCCGTCGAGACGGACGCCTTCGTCGAGGATCATGTTGCGCATGGCCTTCTTCTGCACGTCGTCGTGGAAATATTTGTGGATCAGCGGCGCCTTCTCGATCAGCTCCTCTTCCGAATAGCGGGCTGCGAACTCGGCTTCGAGCGCGTTGAACTTGTCTTCGCGCTCGTGCTTCATCGTGCCGCTCGTGGCGATGGCGTAGGCCTTGTCGTAAAGCTCTCTGATGATCGTCTGGCGCAGTTCTTCGTCGTTGACCTCGTGGCAGTAGGTGCGTTTCACGTCCTTGCCCAACTCCTTCGACAGCTCGATCTGTACGGCGCAGTGCTTCTTGATCTCCTCGTGCGCGAACTTGATGGCGCCGAGCATCACCTCTTCCGAAACCTCCTTCATCTCGCCCTCGACCATCAGGATGTTGTCGATCGTACCGCCGACCATGATGTCCAGGTCGCATTCGGGCATCTCCGAATAGGTGGGGTTGATGGCGTATTCGCCGTTGCGGCGTACGACGCGGACCTCCGAGATGGGGCCGCCGAAGGGAATGTCCGATACGGCCAGCGCCGCCGAGGCGGCCAGACCGGCCAGCGCGTCGGGCTGAATATCCTTGTCCGCCGAGATGAGGTTGACCGTCACGTAGACTTCGGCGTGGTAATCCGCGGGGAACAGGGGCCGGAGGGCGCGGTCGATCAGGCGGGCGACGAGCACCTCGCTGTCGTTGGCGCGCGCTTCGCGCTTCATGAAACCGCCGGGGAAGCGGCCTACGGCGGCGTACTTCTCCTTGTATTCGACCTGGAGGGGCATGAAATCGGTGTCGGGTTTTGCATCCTTTGCGGCCACGACGGTTCCGAGCAGCATCGTGTCGCCCATCTTGACGACGACCGAGCCGTCGGCCTGCTTGGCCAGTTTGCCCGTCTCGATCTCGATCTGGCGACCGTCGGCCAGCGTGATGATCTTGCGGACTGCGTTGTACAGCTTCTTTTCTTCCATAAAAATTTTAAACCTATAATGTTTTCGAATTGTTTTTCGCAACGAAAATGAAGGCAACCCCTCTCGGGAATTGCCTTCATTTCTTCCTCGGGACTACTTGCGGAGATTCAGCGTCTTCACGATTGCGCGGTAGCGCTCGATGTCGACCTCCTTCAGGTATTCCAGCAACGCGCGGCGCTTGCCGACCAGGCGCAGCAGTGCGCGCTGGGTTCCGAAGTCGTGCTTGTTGCTTTTGAGGTGTTCCGTAAGGTGGCTGATACGGTAGGAAAACAACGCGATCTGACTTTCGGGCGAACCCGTGTCGGTGTTAGACTTGCCGTACTGGCCGAAAAGCTCCTGCTTTTTCTCAGCTGTTAAATAAGCCATTGTGTAAATTTATTTTACGTTCCACTCTACGACGCATCCCCCTTACCGTGGATAACGCCAGAGCGTTCCGCAAAGGTACGAAATAATTCATAATTCATAATTCATAATTCACAATTATTTTCAATTTGGCGTCTAAAAATAACAAATTAATCGAGAAAATCGTATTTTTGCGGCTAAACAAGTGAAAATTATGGGGAAAACGGGTGTGCGCGGAACTTTCGCCGCGCTTGTCGCCGCGGTGTTGTGCGGCTGCGGGAGCGAGCCGGATTTCGTCACCGTCGACGGGACGATGCTCGGCACGACGCTGCATGTGGTGGCCGACGTGAAGGGCGTCTCGCGGCAGCGTCTCTATGCGGCCGTCATGGAGCTGGACCGCGAGGCCAAGGCGTCGATGTCGATTTACGATTCGACGTCGCTCGTGAGCCGCCTGAACCGCAACGAGACCGACAGCGTCGACCGTCATATCGCCTTCAACCTGCATCTGGCCGACAGCATCGGCGCGTTGAGCGACGGGCGTTACGACGTGACCGTCAAGCCGCTGGTCGAGGCGTGGGGCTTCGCCGGCCGGGAGCGCGCCGAAAACCCGAACATCGATTCGATCCTCGAATTCGTGGGCCGCGAAAAGGTCCGCGTCGAGGGAGGGCGGCTGGTGAAGGACGATCCGCGCGTGCAGCTGGACTTCAACTCCGTGGCGAAAGGCTATACGGTCGATCTGCTGGCCGGACTGGTCGAGAAATACGGGGCTGAAAACTACATCGTCGACATCGGCGGCGAGGTCCGCTGCCGGGGACTCAACCGGCAGGGCCGGGCGTGGCGCATCGGCGTCGAAACGCCTTTCGACGGCAACATGTCGGACGGCGAATACCTCCAGAAACGGATTCAGATGACCGGCGGCGGGCTGGCCACCTCGGGCAACTACCGCCGTTTCTACCTCGACGGGGAGGGCAACAAGGTCGCCCACACCATCGACCCCCGCACGGGGCGCAGCGCCCTGTCGCGCCTGCTGTCGGTGACCGTCGCGGCTCCGACCTGCGCCGAGGCCGACGCGCTGGGGACCATGTTCCTGGCGATGGGCGCCGACGATGCGCTGGCGGCCGTGGAACGGATGCCCGGCGTGAAGGCGTACTTCATCCTGGCGGGTGACGGCGGAGAGTACGAGGAGTACGTCTCGCCGGCCATGGAAGCGTTGATTCTGAAATAGCGAGATAAATGAAAACAGCGGTATTCCTCTACAATCCCGAATCGGGCAAGGGCAAAATCGCCCGCAACGTCGGGTGCATCAGTACGATTTTTCAGGCCTACGGCTACGACGTCACGCCGCAGCGGATCGACTTTACGGCCAATCCGTTCGACGGCAACGAGACCATCGACCTGATGGTCGTCGCCGGCGGCGACGGCACGGTGAACTATGCGGTCAACGCCATGAAACGCAAGGGGCTGGACATTCCCATCGGCGTGATTCCGGCCGGTACGGCCAATGATTTCGCCGGGGCGGTCGGCATGTCGCGCGAGCCGCTCGAAGCGGCGCGGCAGATCGCCTCCGGCGCGGTGGACCGCGTGGACTGCGGATGCGTCAACGGACTCTATTTCGTCAATATCTTCAGCTTCGGCATCTTCACGACCACCTCGCAGCGCACGCCCGACGAACGCAAGCACAAGATCGGCAAGCTGGCCTATATCATCGAGGGAGTCAAGGAGTTCCGCACGATGCACGCCGTGCCGCTGGAGATCGAGGCCGACGGCGAGCGGTTCGACCTGCGGTCGCTGATGGTGCTGATCTTCAACGGCGAGACGGCGGGCGGTTTCCACCTGGCGCGGCGGTCGTCGATCAAGGACGGGCTGTTCGACTGCATCCTGCTGGAGAAGAAGAATTTCTTTCGTTCGACGCTGGCCATGTGCCGCTATCTGGCGGGCGGCAGCCCGAAGATCGTCCGCCACCTCCGGGCGCGGCGGATCGACATCCGTTCGTCGGTCAACGAACCCACGGACGTCGACGGGCAGAAGGGCGCCGAATTCCCGCTGCACATCGAGTGTCTGGCGGGCGGCCTGCGCGTGATGTGCGCCAAACAGGCCTCGGGCAATTCCTGATTTTTACGGTCCGGCTTGTTTGATTCTGCGAAAATTCATACTTTTGCCGGAAAAATTACGACGATATGGCGGATAACGGCAAAACGGCGCGCAGCGGAGGACGCGAAAGTTTGCGCAAGGTCTCCATCTCCCGGATCAAGAAGGAGATGAGCGACGTCTTTTACCTTTCGGACGATCTGGTGATTTCCGCACTCACGGCCGACAAGAACACCACGGCCGATTATCCGACCTCGATCGACGGCTTTACGGCCATCATTATGATGACGGGCGAGGCCACCGTGTCGATCGACATGCAGAATTACAGCATCAAGCCCAACACGATCGTCTTTTTCAACCCCGATTCGATCATCCGCACAATCAAGTGTTCGTCGAACGCCGCGGCCTACCTGCTGGCCTTCTCGAAATCGTTCGTCAACGAGATCCAGATCGACCTCTCGACCTCGCTGCCGGTCTATATGCGCTTCGGCAAGGCCCCCGTGCTGGAGGTCACGCCGCAGGACGTGGACGAAATCCGCCAGCTGTTCCAGCTGATCAAGACCATGCTGCGCAGCGACAAGGAGCGTTACCGCCACGAAATCATCCGGACGCTTTTCACCACGGCGTTCTACATCATCACCGAGATCAACCAGCGCGAGCAGCCCGGCGAGATCAAACAAGGCCGCTGCGAAGTGCTCTTCGATGAATTCATGTCGCTGCTCCAACAGTACAACAAACGCGAACGCAACGTCAGCTTCTACGCCAAGCAGCTCAATATCACGCCCAAATACCTCTCGTCCGTGGTGAAGGAGGTGAGCGGCAAGACCGCCGCGCGGTGGATCGACGAGTCGGTGATCCTCGAAGCCAAGGCCCTGCTCAAGTATTCCGGAATGAGCATTCAGGAGATCGCCTACCACCTCAATTTCTCGACGCAGTCCTTCTTCGGCAAGTATTTCAAACAGCACACCGGAACCTCGCCCTCGCGTTACAAGCGGAAAGGATAGTTTTCGATTTTACAGGGCCTCTTCCGCCCTGCCTTGTCCGGCCCGAACGGAAAATACGTTTGTATGTCCCGTCCGGGTCGAACTGTGTCAGGACAAAATCCGCTCCTCTAAAATCAAAAAACCGAACCTTGTTTTTCAGGTGGCGGCTCGCGGGTGTCCGCTATGACACGCCGCTATTTCAGCGCTTCGACCACGCGGCCGATCATCGCCGGGATGGCGTGCTCCTCCTGCGCGGTGAAGAAATTGCCGTCGATCTCGAACGGGGCGTCCGTCGCCACGGGGCCCGTCACGGCGGCCTTGGCCATCGGGTGCACGGCGACGCGCCGTCCGGCGGCGACGCCTGCGAATCCGAACATCATCCCTGCGGCGCAGTGGCCGATCATCGGTTTGCCCGTCTCCCCGAAGGTTTTCAGCACCTCCATCAGGTCCCTGTTCCAAGGCTCGCCGGCATGCTGCGCGAAGACCGGCACGGCGTCGCCGCAGGCGAACACCAGAGCGTCGTACTCCTCTTCGTGACCCTTGAGGTTGGCGATCACGTCGTCGGCCGTCAGGCCGATGCCCGAGTTGGTGCGGATCTCGCGGCTTTCGGCCACGGCGAACACGGTGCAGGGAATCTTGTTTTCGAAAAACGTTTCCAGATACTGGAACAGGCCCATCCCGTTCACGGGATTCACGGCCACGACAGCTGCTTTTTTTGCCATGATTGCAATTCTTTTAGTGGTACAATGGTTATTTTCGGTAAGTTTATTATCTTTGCGTACAAAGATAGGGCAAACAGCCCGTAAAAACAATAACGCACTTAAAAATGAGATGGTTACATACGTGTAACCATTGCTGGATACCAAACGGATGGAGCCGGAGAAAAAATTGAAAAATTTCACGCCCACGGGTTCCTGCCCGGTCCGGGACGTGCTGTGCCGCCTGGGGGACAAGTGGTCGATGCTGGTGTTGCTGACGTTGAATGCCAACGGCGTGATGCGTTTCAGCGAGATCCACCGCACGCTGGGCGACATTTCGCACCGCATGCTGACCGTCACGCTGCGGATGCTCGAAACCGACGGAATGATCCGCCGCGAAGTCTACGCCGAGGTTCCGCCGCGGGTGGAATACCGTCTTACGGAGCGGGGCGGGAGTCTCCTGCCGCATATTTTCGGACTGGTGGAATGGGCCGAGGCGAACAAGGAGGCTATTCTGGACGGCCGCAGGAGGTCCTGAACGACATCCGCCGCGCGTCCGTGCCGTCGGGGTAGTAGCCGCGCAGCAGTTTTCCGGGGCGGAAGCCTTTGCGGGCGTAAAGCCTTATGGCAGAGTCGTTGTCGGTGCGCACTTCGAGCGTCACTTCACGCAGCCCGAGCCGCCGGGCCAGCGCGATAGCGGCGTCCAGCAACGCCTGTCCGGCTCCGCAGCCGCGCGCCGCGGGGTCCACCGCCACGGAGTAGATGCGGAGGTTTTGCGCCGTGCGCCGCATCAGCAATGAAATGTAGCCGACGACCGCACCGTCGCGGGTGGCGGCGTAGGACGCTCCCTGCGCATGCGTCAGCAGGTAGCGCAGCTGCCGCCGCGTGAAGGCCTCCCCTTCCGGGAATGAACGCCGCTCGACGCACTCCACGGCGTCGAGGTCCCCGGCCGTCGCGGGACGTATTCCGACTGCGGGGTTCATTGCGCGTGGAGGCGGTTGAGGCAGTGGACGAAGTGGTTGAGGATGCGGTAGTAAAGTTCGTCGCCCAGCACGGCGTCCTCGACTTCGTGGTCGATCGACGGGTTGTCGTTGATCTCGATCACCACGGCCCTGCCGTTGATGAGTTTCAGGTCCACGCCGTACAATCCCTTGCCGATCAGCGCCGCGGCCTTTACGGCGGTGTCGAGCACTTTCTGCGGCGCCTTGTAGATGGGTACGGTCTCCCATGCGCCGCACAGGTTGCGGCCTGTGTCGTCGTGGGCGTGGTTGTAGATCTGCCAGTGGCCCTTGGCCATGTAGTATTTGCAGGCGAACAACGGTTCGCCGTCCAGGAGGCCGATCCGCCAGTCGAACTCCGTGGGGATGAACTCCTGGGCCAGCAGCACGGACGAGTGGCGGAACATCTCGTCGAGCGCCGCGCGCAGCTCTTCGTCGCTGGCCACCTTGTGCATGCCCACCGAGAACGATCCGTCGGGAATCTTGAGGATGAAGGGTGCGCCGAGGCGTTCGCTGATCTCGCCGAAGGAGTATTCGTTGCTGCGGAACAGCAGCTGCGAGGCCGGGGCCGGGATGCGGGCCTTTTCGAAAAGCTCGCAGAGGTAGACCTTGTTCGTGCAGCGGATGATCGACTCGGGATCGTCGATCACGGCGATGTCGTTCATCGCGGCACGCTGCGCGAGGCGGAAAGTGTAGTGGTTGAGCGCTGTGGTGGCGCGGATGAACAGCGCGTCGAACTCCATCAGCCGCGTGGCTTCCTCCTCGGTGATCAGCTCCGCGTGGATGTTCATTTTCCGGGCCACTTCGAGGAATTTGTTGAGGGCGTCCTTGTCGCTGGGCGGGAATTTTTCGTCCGGGTCGTAGAGGATGGCGAGGTTGTAGCGTGCGGGCTTGGCCGAGCGCGGCGAGCGCCATACCTTCTTGTTGAAGCAGTCGAGCGCATTGGCGAAATCGTCCTGCCCGCTCTCCGAGAGCTGGCGCAGCGAAAGGGCCTGCACCGACTCGATCTGGTTGCGGGCGTGGTTGTTCATCGTCACGCGCAGGATCGGGCAGGGGTAGTGGTCGAAGATGAACCGCGCGATCTTCTCCAGACCCTTCTCGCGGCAGGTTCCGAAGTAGATGTTCAGCTGCCAGGTTTCGTCGGTGATGCGGTTGCGTTCGATCCACTGTTGGCAGAGCTGTTGCAGGTTGCGGTTCATGCGGATTCCGGCGCCCGATTCGAGCTTGTTGAGCGTCTCGACGCCCGGCAGCACCCGGTGTCCCCGGGCCTGGGCCAGCAGCGAGCAGTAGTAGCCTTCGGAGTTGTAGCCGTATTCGTCGCTCAAGTTGATGACCAGCTTGGGCGTCCGCTCCCCGTAACGGTGTTCGAGGTAGTCGGTGACGGTCATCAGCGAATCGGTTTCGCAGTAGGGTTTCCAGTCGTTGAGGCTGTTCAGCAGGATGAAGACGCTATTCATGCATGTGTGTTTTCGATGCGCCAAATGTAAGCAAATAAAGCATCCGTTGTACATGCCGCGCGCCGTTTTGCGAAATAAAAAAACGGGCCTCCGCAGAGACCCGTTTTCTGGTTGTCCGTCGGGGCGTCAGGCCCGTTTTTTCGCCGCCTTGGCAGCCACCGCCTTGTCCAGCTCGATGATGAAGTCCGAGAGGACGTTCATGTAGTTGATGAAGGCGTCGTAGGCCGAATCGTAGGGGTTGAAGTAGGAGTGCACGTCGCCGTCCGACAGCCACTTGGTGGCCATGTAGTAGAAATGGTCGGAGGTCTGCATGAAACTCCAGACATAATCGAAATCGGGATTTTTCAGCGCCGCGACCTTCTCCTTCTGGGCATAGAGCTTCGAGAAAGCCTCGTTCTGCAATTCGTTGCCCAGCCAGGCCGTCACGTCGCGCTCCTCGTCGGCCCACGACATCACGTGCGGACAGTGGAGCACGGCGACGGGCTGGTGCTTCTTCGCGGCCTCGGTCACCGTGGCGAACTCCAGGCCGTTCTTCCTGGCGAGGATCGCCTTGGGCAGCGCGCGCATGAATTCGAAGATGCCCGTGTCGGCGTTCTGATGCTCGCCGAAGGTCTCGTAATCCATGAACAGGTTGATGACCTCGCCCGGCGTCTCGTCCGAGGCGAGCCACTGCACGTACTTGTCGGCTGTCAGGGGCCACTGGTCCCAGCTCTTGTTCGAGAAGCGGAAAGCGATGTCGTCCGAGAGCTTGTAGTTGCGCAGCAGCAGGCGCAGTTTCTGGTCGATGGCGTTGGCGTAGACGTAGTTGGGCGATTTCCAGCCCAGCACGTGCTTGGCGCCTTCGGCCAGCATCGTGCGGAAGCCCATGCCGGCGACCATCGCGCCGATCTCGTCCGAATAGATCAGCTCCGTGTTGCGGAAAGCGGTGGGTTTCACCCCGAACTCCTTTTTGATAAGGTTCGTGTGCAGTTTGACCTGCTCCGTGAAATCCTCCTTCGATGCCAGCGATGCCAGCGAGTGGGAGTAGGTCTCGGCGAGGAACTCCACGCAGCCCGTCGCGGCAAGCTCCTTGAACGAGTCGAGCACTTCGGGGGCGAAGGCGCGGAACTGTTCGATGGCGATGCCCGTGATCGAGAACGAACAGCGGAATTTACCCTTGTTCTCCTTGATCAACTTCAGCAGCAGGGCGTTCATGGGCAGGTAACACTGCCGGGCGACTTTCTGCATGATCGAGCGGTTCAGGAGGTCGTCTAGGTAGTTGTGGTCCTTGCCCATGTTGAAGAAGCGGTACTTCTTCAGTCGCCAAGGCTGGTGTACCTGAAAATATAAGCAGACGGTTTTCATAGGGTATCTGTATTTTTATTGTTTTTTGTTCTCTTCAATGACCGCTTCGTATACGGCTTTGATCTTCGCCGCGGCGTCGTTCCACTTGAGGTTGGTGACCTCTTCGAGTCCTTTCGACGCGAACATGCCCGACAGGGCCGGGTATTGGATGAGGCCGTAGATGGCGTCGGCCAGCGCGTCCACGTCCCAGTAATCGACCTTCACGGCGAAGTCGAGCACTTCGGCCACGCCGCTCTGTTTGGAGATGATCACCGGCACGTTCGAGCGCATCGCTTCGAGGGGCGAGATGCCGAAAGGTTCCGAGACCGACGGCATGACGTATACGTCCGACAGCTGGAACATCTTGTGTACGTCCTCGCCGCGCAGGAACCCCGTGAAGTGGAAGCGGTCGGCGATGCCCAGCCGCGCCACGCGGCGGATGACGTGGTTCATCATGTCGCCCGAACCGGCCATCACGAAGCGTACGTCGGGTACGCGCTTGAGCACTTTGGCGGCAGCCTCGACGAAGTAGTCGGGACCTTTCTGGTAGGTGATGCGTCCGAGGAAGGTGACGATCTTGTCCTTCACGCCGCGTTCGGGCATTTTGCAGGGGCCGCCGGCGAAGCGCACGGCGTTGTGCACCGTCACGACCTTTTCGGCCGGAACGCCGTAGCGGTTGATGACGATGTTGCGCGTGAGGTTCGAAACGGCGATCA
>ENA-OZHJ01000844-OZHJ01000844.1-human-gut-metagenome-genome-assembly--contig:-NODE-844-length-13475-cov-4.307154_pt1 | contig 13475 bp, 12 predicted proteins | sample MGYA00244663_ERZ653672 | MGnify/ENA primary metagenome ERZ653672 (study PRJEB26926, sample SAMN06165215) | human gut metagenome | biome: ENVO:00009003; feature: ENVO:2100002; material: ENVO:00002003... | reverse complement strand
AGATCTACACCTATTAAGTCGTCGGCAGCGTCAGATGTGTATAAGAGACAGTGTGGGAGCAGCGCAAGACCTTGGGCAACGTCGTGTCGTTCAGGGGGTATCTTTTCCGGATGACGCGCAACGCCATTTTCAATGCCTTCAAACACCGGCAGGTGGAGTCGAAATACCAGGCCCGGGCTGCGGAGGACGGGACGGAGGCGCCTGCCGATACCGACGACCGCGTATCGACGAACGACCTGATGGAGATGATCGACCTGGCGGTGAGCAATATGCCCGAGCAGCGGCGTAAGGTGTTCTGCATGAGCCGTTACGAAGATATGTCTTACAACGACATTGCCGAGGCGCTCCATATCAGCCCCAAGACGGTGCAGTATCATATCTCGGGCGCGCTGGCCGAATTGCGCAAATTGCTTTCGGCGATTGCGTTCTTCGTGTAGCGGTCTATCTCACCTTCAAATAAAAATCCCCGGAATAAACTTCCGGGGATTTTCTATGCGGGCGGCTATTTCACGCCACCGATCTGCGCGCGCAGTCGTTTTTTGAAATTTTCACCGATGATGGTCATTTTGTCCGTGGTCTCGAACAGCGCGGCCTTGTTCTTCTCGTAGGCAGCCAGGTAGCCGGCGATGCGGTCCGGGTCTTCGAGAATGAAATTGGGGCACTGCGAGACGTTGAGGTACTCCTTGGGCAGCATGAGGTAGGGTTCCGTCTTGCCCTGTTCGGTCTTGAATTCGACGGTCAGGTCGATGCAGCGTTTGAAGACTCCGCTTTTGCCGTAGAGGTCGGCCTGGTGCGCCGCGGCGTGGTCGTCGAAGGTCAGCACGACCTCCAGCGGACGGTCGCAGGGCGCGGCGTCCGTGTAGACGACCGGGGCGAGCGTGTAGGCGTCGTAGGTCCATTGTCCGGCTTTCGGGAAGCGGGCGTAGGGGATTTCGCGGCCGTTTACCTGCACCGTTTTGGGCGGGAAGGTCGCCGGGAAGCGCATTTCGTAGCTGCGGCTGTCGGGAGCACCGGCGTAGGTGCCTTCGCGGGGCGCGACGACGGCGCGCAGGGTGTTGCCCTCCTGCTTCTTGGTGACCTTCGTGGTGGCGTAGGCCGTGGCGTACTGCTGGCTGACGCCGTCGTCCTCGTAGTGGACAAGCTCGCCGTCGGCCCCGGGGATGAAGGTCAGCACCAGCGTGTCGCAGGGCTGCTGGAGGTTTTTCACCGTCTGTGGGTTCATCGGGAGGATGGCTCCGGCCCGCGCGTACCAGGGATTTTCCGAGAGGGTGTAGTGCAGCTCCTCGGTGCGTCCGCCCTCGTACATGGCCCCCGTGGCGCAGTCGTACCACCGGCCCTCGGGGAACCAGATCCGGCGCGCGGCCAGCCCCGTGACGCTGTCGACCGGCTCCACGACGGCCGTGGCGAGGATGTCGTTGCCGAACATGAACTGCTCGGGGACGTTGTAGGCCTCGTCCCGTTCGGGATGGTCGTAGTACATCGGACGGCACATGCCGACGCCGGTGTCGTAGTTCTCGCGGGCGGCGTTGTAGACGTAGGGCGCCAGCGTATAGCGCAGGCGGATGGCGTCGCGCATGACGAACAGGTGGTCGGGGAAGAACCAGAGGTAACGCTCGATGCGCGGGTCCTTGGTCGAGTGGGTCTTGAAGATCGGGGTGAAGACGCCGTATTGCAGCCAGCGGGTGTAAAGTTCGGGATCGGTGGCTTTCGTCTCCTTCTTGAACATGTGGCCGCCGATGTCGTGCCCCCAGTAGCCGTAGTTGACGTTGGACGAGGTGGCCGTGAAATAGGGCAGGAAGGCCAGCGTCTCCCACTTGGCGTAGGTGTCGCCCGAGAATGCCAGCGGATAGCGGTGCGATCCGAGACCGCCCCAGCGGTGGTAGATGAAGGGCCGCAGCGCGGGGTTCTGCTGCTCGGCGTGGTGGAAGAAGGTGTAGTTGAGCCAGAAGGTGTTCGAAAGTCCCGGGGTGAATTTCGACTCCATCCACTGCTGCCAGTCGAGCCACCAGAAATCGACGCCCTGGCGCTCCATCGGGTTCAGTACGGTCTTGAAGTAGGCGTCGGCCCATTTTTGTTCGTCGATATGGAACGGCACGCTCTTGCCCTTTTCGGTCCATCCGTACTCCCGGGTGAACGGCTCGTAAACGTCTTCGTAGGGTTGGATGCCCGAGGCGGGGTGGAGGTTGAGCGCTACTTTCAGCTGCTCGTTTTCGGTCCATCGGAGGAAATTCGCGGGCGAGGGGAACAGCTCCTTCTGCCAGGTGTAGCCGGTCCAGCCGATGCGCTGTCCGTACTCGTCCTTGGCGGGGTTTTTCTTGCGCAGGCCCCAGGTCTCGTGCCAGTCCATGTCGACGATCAGCACGTCGATCGGAATGTCGACCGACTTGAGTTTCTGCACCAGGTCGACGAACTCGTTGTCCGAATACTGCCAGTAGCGGCTCCACCAGTAGCCGAAGGTGTACTTCGGGGGCAGCGGCGCGCGGCCTGCGACGAGCTGGAAATCGGCGAGCGCCTGCTTGTAGTCGTGCCCGTAGGCGAAGAGGTAGAGGTCCTGGCGGTCGCCCGCGGGGCGCGCCTCGACCCACTCTTTCCAGGCGGAGCCGTCGGGCGTCAGCACGTGGCGGCCGCTGTCGTCGACCACCGACCATCCTGCGCGCGAAAGAAGCCCCTGCTCCATCGGTTCGCGCCCCAGCTTCCTGCCGTCGCATCCGTCGAGCGTGCGGGTCGTGCCCATGAGGTTCTGCGGGTCCTCCGTGCCGGGGGTCCATACGACCTCGCGGCCGTTGAGCCGGAAGACGGCTTTCAGGTTTTTGTCCGAAAACTTGCCGCCTTTGGTGTAGGTCAGCGTCAGGGCCGGGGTGGTGATCGTCAGCCGGGATTTCGTGTCGCGGACCTTGAAGTCCGGCACGGGCGTCTCACGGTTGACGAAGGTCAGCGTGGCGCGGTCCTCGAAACGGCCGTCCTCGCTCCACTCCATGCGGATCAGCTGCGGGGTGAGGACCGTGAAGCGTGCGTTGCCCGCCTCGACGACGGCCCGCGGGTCGGCCTTGGGATTCCCGGCCGCGGCCGCACCCAGCGTCAGCCACAGGACCGTAAAAAGAATTGTCGCTCTTTTCATAAGTTTATGGGGTTAGTTTGCTGAATAGACACATCCCGCAGGCAAAACGATGAGCCTGCGGTGCGATTTTTTTGCGGAGGGGCTATGCGCCGCTGTCCGGCAGGGCGGCGGGGGCCTCGGAACGGTCGTCCGAATCCGTATCGCTGCCGGCGATTTCGAGCGTGCGCGCGGCATGCTGCCGCTTGGTTTGCAGGCGGGCGGTTTTGCGCAGGCGTTCGCCGACGCGGATGATGTTGTCGTTGCCCGTGCAGAGGCGTTTGTGGGCGTCTTCGTAGGCGTCGCGGGCCTTGTCCAGCGCCGTGCCGACCCCTTCGAGCGAGGCGGTGAAGGCCACCAGCTGTTCGTAGAGTTTCAGTCCGCAGGCGGCGATCTCCTTGGTGTTCTTGTCCTGGTCGTTGTATTTCCAGAGGTCGGCGACGAGTTTGAGCAGGGCGAAAAGGTTCGTCGGCGACGAGATGATCACCTTTTTGTCGTAGGCGTCGGACCAGATGGCCGTGTCGTTCTGCAACGCCGCGAGGAACGCCGGTTCGTTGGGGATGAACATGATGACGAAGTCGGGCGAATTGAGCCGCCGCTGGTACTCCTTGCGGCCCAGTTCGGTAACGTGCTGCCGCACCGAGGCGATGTGCGCCGCGAGATAACGCCGCCGCTCCTCCTCCGTGTCGGCCGAGGAGTAACCCACGAAGGCCGTGAGCGAGACTTTCGAGTCGATGACGATGTCCTTCTTCTCGGGCAGGTGCAACACCACGTCGGGCCGCAGGTTGCGCCCCTCCTCGTCCTTGATGTTGTACTGCGTCTGGTAGTGGATGCCCTTCGAGAGGGCCGAACTGTCGAGGATCGTTTCGAGCAGCATCTCGCCCCAGTCGCCCTGCACCTTCGAATTGCCTTTCAGGGCGTCGGTCAGGTTCCGGGCCTCGGTGGAGATCGTCTGGTTGAGTTCCATCAGGCGTTTGAGTTCCGATTTCAGCTCGCCCCGCTGGGAGGTCTGCGTGGTGTAGATCTCCTCGACGCGCTTGCGGAAGTCGACGATGTTCTCCTTGAACGGTTTCAGAAGGATGTCGATCGACTCCCTGCTGGTCTCCTTGAACCGCAGCGACTGCTCGCCCAGAATCTCCGTCGCGAGGTTTTTGAATTGCAGGCGGAAACGCTCTTCGAGCTGTTCGCGTTCGACTTTCTCGGCGGCGCGCTCCTCGGCGTTCTTTTGTTTCAGGCCGGCGATTTCCGTCTGGGACGAGGCGCGCAGGGCGGCCAGTTCGGTTTCGGTGCGCAGCCGCGTTTCGATCTGCACGCGGATGTCCGCTTCGGCTTGCAGGCGGGCCTGCTCGGCGGCGGTCTTGTCGGCACGCAGGTGGCCGGCTTCGCGGCGGGCGGCGGCGAGCATGGCCCCGAGCGCTGCCGAGAGGGCGCCGAGCACGATGATTGCAAGAATGAATGCGGTGTTCATACTGACAAAGGTAGAATTTTCCGTGGAATTTTTCGTATCTTTGACCGACAAACTCTTTGATTCATGCAACGTATAGTAGCCCCTTCGATGCTCTCGGCCGACTTCGGCCATCTGGAGCGCGATACCCGGATGGTCGACGCCAGTGCGGCCGAATGGGTCCATATCGACGTGATGGACGGCGTTTTCGTCCCCAACATTTCATTCGGGTTTCCCGTGCTGAAAGTCATCCGCAAGGCGACGGCGAAATTTCTCGACGTGCACCTGATGATCGTCAGCCCGGAAAAATACGTCGCGCGCTTCGCCGAGGCGGGGGCCGATCTGGTGACCTTCCACCTCGAGGCGACGGACGACCCCGCGGGGTGCGTCGCGCTGATCCGCCGGGCCGGAGCCAGAGCGGGCGTGTCGGTCAAGCCGGCGACGCCGGTGGAGGCGCTGCGCGAGGTGTTGCCGCTGGTGGACCTGGTGCTGGTGATGAGCGTCGAGCCGGGATTCGGCGGACAGTCGTTCATCCCGGGGTCGCTGGAGAAGATCGCGCAGCTGCGGGCGATGGCCCGGGAGATGGGTCTCGAAACGATCATCGAGGTCGACGGAGGCATCTCGGCCCGCAACGCCGGAGCGGTTTACGGGGCGGGCGCCGACGTGCTGGTGGCCGGCAGCAGCGTTTTCGGAGCCGAAGATCCGCAGGCCGAGGTCGTGAAGATGCTCAACGCCTGACCGGAGGGTCCGTCCGGAAGAGCGCAGGGGATTTCATTTCGGAAAAAACACTCCGTCAGCGTCCGGCGTGCCGGGCCGTCTCGGCGTCGAGCAGTCGGCGCAGTCGGCGCAGGAGCGCATCGTCGCGGAACCACTCCGCGCCGTAGGTCAGGTTGAATTCGTAATCGAAATCGGCGGGATTGGCTCCCTGATTGTGCTGGAGGATGGTCTCGGCCTTGTCGAGCGCCTTGACCCAGCGCGCTTCGGGCATGGCGCAGGTTTCGTACTCCTCCCAGAGCGTCCGGATGCGTGCTGCGGCTTCTGCGGGCAGCAGGGGTGTCAGCCGCTCCATGGCCGCAAGTTCCGCCGCGGCCTTGGAGGCGGGGTCGCACTGCGCAACGGCCGGGATGTCGCCTTCGTAAGCCTCCCCGAGGTCGTGGACCAGGCACATCGCAAGGACCCGAGGCAGGTCGAGTTCCGGTTTTTCGTCCGCAAGGACGAGGGCCAGCAGGGCCAGCCGCCACGTGTGTTCGGCGGTGCTTTCGTGCCGTCCGGTCGAGGTGCGGGCCGAGCGCAGGACGTTTTTCAGCCGTTCGGCTTCGCGCATGAATTGCAGGTATCGTTCCAGTTTTTCCATCTCCGGGATTCTGTTTCGGGACCGTAAAGATACGATATGTCGGATTAAATCGCTAACTTTGCGGTGTTTTTAGATTCGCCATGATTTCATTAGACAACCTTACCGTCAGTTATGGGGGCTGGACCCTTTTCGACAATATTTCGTTCCTGATCAACCCGAAGGACCGCATCGGACTGGTGGGCAAGAACGGAGCGGGCAAAACCACGCTCCTGCGCATCATCACGGGCGAACAGCAGCCCACGTCGGGCGCCGTGACGCTCAACGGCGACTGCACGATCGGATACCTGCCGCAGACGATGCGCGTGGCGGACACCACGACGCTCGCGGAGGAGACCGCCAAGGCCTTCGAGGAGGTGTTGCGGCTCGAGGCCGAGATCGAGGCCCTGACGCGCGAGATCGCCGAGCGCACCGACTACGAAAGCCCCGAATACGAACAGCTCCTGCACCGTCTGAACGACGCGCAGGACCACTATCATATCCTCGGCGGCGAGACCCGCGACGCGGACATCGAGAAGACGCTGCTGGGCCTCGGGTTCAAACGGTCGGATTTCGGGCGCGCCACGAGCGAGTTCTCGGGCGGCTGGCGCATGCGTATCGAGCTGGCGAAGCTGCTGCTCAGGCGGCCCTCGATCTTCCTGCTGGACGAACCGACGAACCACCTCGACATCGAGTCGATTCAGTGGCTCGAAGAGTATCTCCGGAATTACAACGGCGCGGTGTTGCTCATTTCGCACGACCGCGCCTTTCTGGACAACGTCACCAACCGCACGGTCGAACTGTCGCTGGGCAAGATCACCGATTACAAGGTCTCCTATTCGAAATACGTCGTGCTGCGCGCCGAACGCCGGGCACAGCAGATGGCTGCCTATGAAAACCAGCAGCGCATGATCGAAAAGACCGAGGAATTCATCGAGAAGTTCCGCTACAAACCCACCAAGTCGAACCAGGTGCAGTCGCGCATCAAGCAGCTGGAGCGGCTGGAGCGGCTCGAAATCGAGGAGGAGGATCTTTCGACGCTCAACATCAAATTCCCGCCTGCGCCCCGTTCGGGACAGATCGTGGCCGAGATCAACGAGGCCGGCATGTCGTTCGGCGAGAAACATGTCTTCAGCGGCGCGAATTTCGTCATCGAGAAGGGCGACAGGATTGCGTTGGTAGGCCGCAACGGCGAGGGCAAGACGACCCTCGCACGCATGCTGATCGGCCAGCTGACGCCCACCGAAGGGTCGGTGCGCCTCGGGGCGAACGTCAATATCGGCTATTACGCCCAGAATCAGGACGATCTGATGGACGGCGATTTCACGGTCTACGACACGCTGGACCGTGTGGCCGTGGGCGACATCCGGACCCGCCTGCGCGACATTCTGGGGGCGTTCCTGTTCCGCGGCGAGGACATCGACAAGAAGGTCAAGGTCCTCTCGGGCGGCGAGCGGGCGCGTCTGGCGATGGCCCGCATGATGCTCGAACCGCGTAACCTGCTGGTGCTGGACGAGCCGACGAACCACATGGACATGCGCTCGAAGGACATTCTCAAGAACGCCATTATGAAGTACGACGGCACGGTGGTCGTGGTGTCGCACGACCGCGAATTCCTCGACGGCATGGTCGAGAAGGTCTACGAGTTCCGCGACGGCGGGGTGAAGGAGTATCTGGGCGGCATCTACTATTTCCTCGAAAAGCGCAAGCTGGAGTCGTTGCAGGAGATCGAGCGGCGCGACGCTCCGGCCAAAATGCCTGCGAAAGGCGACGAACCGAAGCCGGCCGTATCCGGAAAGCTCTCCTACGAGCAGAGGAAGGAGCAGGAGAAGCAGCTGCGCAAAGCGAAAAAGGTCGTGGAGACGATCGAGGCGGAGCTGGCCGACATCGAGAAGCGGATCGCGGAGTACGATGCGCGGTTCGCCGCCGCGACCGAATACAACGAGGCCGACTACAAGGCTTACAACGAACTGAAAACCCGTTACGACCACCAGATGCACGAGTGGGAGAAGGCGTCGTATGAACTGGAAATCATCGAAAACGAGTGATTCCCAATTCTCTCGGGCACCTTTCGAACTTCCCTCGCCGGTCGAGACAGTCACATACGTGGAGTATGCTCCTGCCTTGCCTGACTCGCGAAACTCAAAATATGCTCCGCGATAATCGGAAATCGGGAATGGCGAAGAACGAACAAAGCAAATATACCTAACTATGGATAGCAACCTTATTTTCGGGATTCGTCCCGTGGCCGAAGCGATCGAGGCCGGAAAGCAGATCGAGAAACTCTACATCCGCAAGGGCGCCGAAGGGCAGCTGATGCAGGAGCTGAAAGATCTTTGCATGCGCCACCGTCTGCATTATCAGGAGGTTCCGGTCGAGAAGCTCAACCGTCTGACGCGCGGCAACCACCAGGGCGTCGTGGCGCAGACCGCGGCCATCGAGTATGTGCAGCTGACCGACATTCTGGAACGTGTGCCCGAAGACGAGACGCCGCTCGTGGTGTTGTTCGACGGGGTGACCGACGTGCGGAATTTCGGGGCCATCGCCCGCTCGGCCGAGTGTGCCGGGGCGCACGGGCTGATCACGCCGCTGAAGAACTCGGCGCCCGTGAACGCCGAGGCGATCCGTTCGTCGGCCGGTGCGCTGACGACGATTCCCGTGTGCCGCGTCGGCTCGGTCCGCAATACGCTCAAGGCATTGCAGGCGGAGGGCTTTCAGGTCGTGGCCGCCACGGAGAAGAGCCGCAAACTGCTCTACGATGCCGATTTCCGCCGTCCTACGGTGATCGTGATGGGCGCCGAGGATACGGGCATCTCGAAAGAGGTGCTCAAACTCTGCGACGAGCAGCTGGCCATTCCGCTGATCGGCCACATCGAGTCGCTCAACGTCTCGGCTGCGGCGGCCGTGATGCTGTTCGAGGTCGTGCGCCAGCGCATCGGGCCGGAGAACTGAAAGGAGGAGACGGAGTCCCGTCATTGCGGGGAGCGCAGCGACGCGGCAATCCTTGCGGCGTTACGACACTCTCCGCAGATGGCCGCGGCATCTGACGACGCCTCGCCATGACGAACGAATATGCAAAGCCGATAATCAAAATCATAATTCTGTGAAAGCCAAACTCGAATACTGCCTGCGCTGGCTCCGCGAAGGGGCCGTGCGGGTCGTGCGGTCGTACCCGGTCGAAACGCTCCTGGCGCTCTACGCCTGCATCCGGTGCCTGCTCACCTACGAACTCGACTGGAGCGAGGAGGAATTGTTTAATAGACTCGGTCTCGTGCCGCTGTTCTTCGCCCTGGCGCTTGCCGTCAACAACCTGGCGGGGCGCGGACCGTGGCGGAAAGTCTATTGGGTCGTGTGGGCGCCGATCGTGCCGCTGACGTTTTGGAGCGGTCTCGGCGACTGGATCGAAAGCGCGTCTTTCCGCATTTCGCTCGGCATACTGGCGCCGCTGCTGTTGCTGTTGAGCCTGCGGGCCGTGCGCAACGACCGGTTCGTCAACGGCGCGCTCGTCTGGCTGCGCTCGGGTGCGCTGGCCCTGCTGTTCGCCAATGTCGCGCTGGGGCTGTTCTATGCGATACTCTATTCGGCGACCTATATCTTCGGCCTCGACGGAGCGTGGATCGAACACGTCGCGGTGTGGGCCGTGACGATCTGCGAGACGCTGGCCGTGCCGCTGCTGTTCCTGATGATGGCCGACCGCTGGCGGGACGCCGAACTGCGCGGCAGCCGCATCCTCGAAATGCTGCTGAACTACATCGTGACCCCCGCGCTGCTGATCTACGCCGCAATCCTCTACCTCTACATGGCCAAAATCCTCGTCACGTGGACGCTGCCCGAGGGCGGCGTGGCCTATCTGGTCTTCGGGTTCACGATGACGGCGCTGGCCGTGAAGGCGCTGGGGCGGCTGCTTGAAAAACGGATTTACGACTGGTTTTTCGACCGTTTCAGCCTTGTGTCGCTGCCCGTGCTGACGCTGTTCTGGATCGGCGTGGTGCGCCGCACGAACGAATACGGCCTGACCGAACCGCGCGTCTACCTCGTGGTGTGCGGCGGTCTGATGACCCTCTGCGTGCTGTTGTTCCTTTCGCAGCGTACGGGCCGTTACCTGTGGGTGTGTCTTGCGGCATGGGTGAGCTTCGCCGCGCTGGCTTACGTTCCCTTCCTCGAGCCGGAGCGTATCGCCGTGCAGTCGCAGACGCAGCGCGCGGAGCGGGTGGCGGAGCGGCTCGGACGCCTCGGCGGGGACGGACGGCTGCTGCTGACGCCGATGCCGCTGGCCGATACCGTTTATAAGAAGGAGTACCGGAAACTCTACGAGTCGCTCGACTATATCCGCCGCGACAGCGCGGCTTTCGCCCGTTTCGGCGTGAAGGACCTCGACGATCTGGCCGCGATTTTCCCCGAAGCGATGCGCGATTACGTGAGGTGGGGCTATGATTGGAGCTGTGTCGATACATGTGTCGATACCAATATTATTGAACTGGAGGCGCCCGTTAATGTCCGGTTCGAGGTAAATGCGGAATATCCGCATTATTATACGAATCTCCGGAACTGGTACAACGATCATAGTTATGATGTCAGCAACGATACGCTTCGTCTGTTTTTGGGGGAGGAGTGTGCCGTGTACCGGATTTCCTGTCGGGATTTGCTGGAACGCCAGCTGGAAAGGAGTGGATTCGATCCGGCCGAAGCGTGCGAGCCTGCGCCGGAGCAGTTGCTGCGGCTGTTGGATTACCGCGATGACCGTTGCCGGATTCTGTTCGAAAATATTAAGTTGGAACGTACGGATTCTGCCGTTGTAATACAGGGAATGGCGATCAATGCTGTGCTGATGCGATGACCTCCCTCTATGTGCATCCCCGGCTGGGCGAGGTGACCCTCTCGCAGACCGTGCGCGCCCGCCGCATTTCGATTTCGGTGCGCGCCACGGGCGCCGTGCGGCTTTCGTTCCCCTGCGGGGTGCCGCAAAAACGGGCTTTGGATTTTCTGGAGCAAAAAGCGGAATGGATCGGGGCGGCGCGCGAACGGCTCGCCCGCAAGCGGGCATCCCTGCCTCCGCAGTTGCCGCCCGAGGAGCGGAAAGCCCGCATCGAGGAGCTGCGCCGTGCGGCGAAAGCCGACCTGCCGGGCCGCATCGGGCGGCTGTCGGAGGCGACGGGCCTGAAGTGCGAAAAACTTTCGATCCGCGCCTCGCGCACGAAGTGGGGGAGTTGCTCGGGGTGCAACCACATCTCGTTGAGCCTCTTTCTGATGACTCTTCCGGAGCACCTGCGCGACTATGTGATCGTCCACGAACTCTGCCACACGGTTCACCACGACCATTCGCCCCGTTTCCATGCCTTGGTCGACCGTCTGGTCGGAGGGCGTGAAAAAGCCCTTAACCGGGAGTTAAGGGCTTTCACGATTCGTTAGCGGGAATTTTCTATCGGGAGAGAGCCTGTTTCTCGCGTTTCCAGGTTGTGGCACAGAATGCCGTGGCAAGCAGGCTGGCGACAATGAACATCCAGAAGGTGGCGTTCCATCCCAGCGAGTTGTCGTTGGCGACCGAACCCATGACGATTTTCGCCAGCACGGCGTCGCCGAACAGGTAGCCGAACAACCCGACGAATCCTGCGGCCGTTCCGGCTGCATTCTTCGGCACGAGGTTCAGCGCCTGAATGCCGATCAGCGCCACGGGACCGTAGATGCAGAACCCGATTTCGCAGAGCGCCGTGTAGACGACCGTGCGGCCGATGGCGGCAGGGTCGCCGCCGAAGATTTCAGCCAGCGACTGGGCAATGGGAGCGGCTTTCCAATAGACCAGAATGCCGATTAGCACCAACACCATGTAGATCACGTTGGCCGGGGCGCAGCGTCCCTTGAAGAATTTGGCCGAGATCCATCCGCAGATGATCGTTCCGGGGACGCCCGCGTAGTTGTGCAGCGAGAAGGCCAGGTTGCTCTGCGAGGCATCCATGATATTCATCTCCTGCAGGTAGACCGGCGCCCAGTCGCTGATGCCGTAACGCACCAGATAGACGAAAGCGTTGGCCAGGGCGATGAGCCAGAGAATCTTGTTCTTGAAAATGTAGTCGACGAAGAGTTTTTTGAAGGGGATTTTCTTTTCTTCTCCCTTGGCGGCCTTTACCGCCGAGTAATCGTTGCGGTATTCGTCGATGGGAGGCAGCCCGCAGGCCTGGGGCGTGTCGCGCAGCGCCCACCAACAGAAAACGGCCAGAAGAAGCGCCACGCAACTCGGGAAGATGAAGGCTGCACGCCACGTGTCGCCCCATCCCAGCATGGCGAAGATGGCGATTCCGGCGGTTACGAGCAGTCCCAGCGAGCCACTGCCGATCGTGTGCGACGTATTCCATACCGACATTTTGAAACTGCGTTCGTTCTGGGAGAACCAGTGGGCCATGATACGCCCGCAGGGAGGCCATCCCATGCCCGAAAGCCAGCCCACCAGCAGCATCAGACCGAAGATAATGCCTACGTTGATGCCGGGATTTGTGTGGCTGTAAGGGATCAGTCCCGTGCAAATCATCAGCAACGATGAGAGAATAAGTCCTACGACAAGGAATTTGCGTGCGTCGGAACGGTCGGAAAGGCTGCCCATGATGAACTTGCTGAAGGCATAGGCGATCGAGATCGCCGAACCCGCGAGTCCTACGCTGGCCTTGTCGAGGAGTCCCGACTCGATCATGCCTGGCGCTGCGAGCGAAAGATTCTTGCGCACCAGATAGTAGGCTGCGTATCCCAGAAACGCACCCAAAAATACGCGCAGACGCATCTGCGCGTATTTGGCCGGGATTTTGTCCTGGGAGAGCCTCGGTTTGGGAGCCGGAGGATTAAAAAAATTGAACATTTTAAGCTTGGGTTAAAGTCCGTTTAAGCTTCAAAGATATAATTTTTCGCCATCTTCGTGAAACTTTCGACCTGCGCATCGATCCATGCCTGGTCGCGGCCCAGTTCGCGGGCCATCGTTTCGGCGACCTTCGGGGCGGCGGCCATCGCCTCGCGGGCGTCGACGAACAGCAGCCGCACGCGGCGCGCCAGCACGTCCTCGACCGTGAGGGCCATCTCCTCGCGCACGGCCCAAACCACCTCGGCAAGCGTGTAGCCGAACTTCGGAGAGAGCTTTTCGCCCAGCGCCGGGTTTTCCTTGATCAGATTCAGGATCTTCGGCTCGTCCGAACCGTAAACGTACATATGGTCGGCGAGGTTGGGATTCTTGCGGTAGCCGTGGATGTGGAATTTCTTGGTCACGCACTTGCGCCGGGGAAGTCCCGCGTCCTGTTTCCCGTAGGGGGCGATATACGCCTGGTAGCGGTCGAATACCTGCCATGTGTCGAAACGGACGGCCTGCAGGGCGATCTGCGTGCAGGCGCATTCACGGCAGTCCAGCCCTCCGGTCTCGAAATCCAGCCCGATGCCTACATATATTTTCTGTTCAGTCTGTGGTGCCATATCTTCTCAGGATTGGATGAATAACAATGAGTTCTTATAGGTCTGCAATGTATTGCAGCCGTTGTAGTCGCTGTAACGGATGACGGCCGTGAGGATGACCACCCGGTCCTTAAGCGACTGGATCTCGGTGCGGTGCTCCATGTAATCTGTCTCTTATACAC
>ENA-OZHJ01000841-OZHJ01000841.1-human-gut-metagenome-genome-assembly--contig:-NODE-841-length-13507-cov-30.558802_pt1 | contig 13507 bp, 11 predicted proteins | sample MGYA00244663_ERZ653672 | MGnify/ENA primary metagenome ERZ653672 (study PRJEB26926, sample SAMN06165215) | human gut metagenome | biome: ENVO:00009003; feature: ENVO:2100002; material: ENVO:00002003... | reverse complement strand
ACAACAGACCGGTTGGCAGGGTTAAGTATGCGCTAAATTAATTCCGCCAACGGGTTTGATACTTGTATAAATCATCATCATATTTACGATGATAATCCAAAATATTATTTCCGAGCAAGTCATCTTCTGATGAATATTCTATCTTACCTGTATCAAACGAGTTTTGAGGAATCAGTTCAAATACAAAGCCTAAGGAAGAGACCGATTTGTCTGTCCACCGGTAATCTCCTCCTACCATGGCTTTCCAATCTTTATAATAATTGGTTCGTTCGGTTGCTGTATTTTGATTCTTGCCGGACACGGTTAATGCATCTGTTGTCTTCGACTTATTATCCAAAAAGGCGAAACCGGTCAACCCGGAGTAGATAGAAAACCTGCTCTTATCATAGGAGAAGTTTGCATCAGCCGAACCAAAAGCCACGACGGGATGAGACAATACTCCCATATTGAAGTATCTGCTCGCTTCCTTATGCTTTTTGGTTATGATATTGACAACACCTGAATATCCCTGTCCCATATATTCCAAAGGAACGCTGTTTGAAACTTCCACCTTGTCGATCATAGCTGGTGAGATACTTGCCAAGGAGTGAGATTTGGGAATACCATCTATCAAGACCAATGGCGCACCACCTTTGGCGAGACTGATGGTTTTCATCGTAGGATCAATACGCAGATCTGGGACTTCTGTCAAGGCTGTATAAATATCCTTGGTTTCATTGGCGTGGTGACTGAAAAAGAAGGTCTTGACATTTCCCTTTTTCTTGACGACATGTCCTCTTTCGGCTTTCACAACCACCTTCTGCAGGTTCATTGTTGCCTCTTTCAGAGTTATTGTCCCTATCTGACCTATATTAAAGGTATTGCTTGTCGTAATATAGCCCACACAACTTACTCTTACTATCGCCTTTGTGGCTTCGCAGGGAATCACGAACTGACCGTTCTCATTCGTCACGCCGCCATTAATCAATGAAGAATCACTAACATTCAGCAGGGCTACATTGGCGAAATCTATAGGGCGATGATGCGTATCTACAATGCGGCCTATCATCTTGGTGGGAGTCTTCTGCGTACACTCCACCATGATATTATCCTCCACCTGCGTCATCCTGATGGGATAGAATCCTATCAGCTGCATGATGGCATCGGGAACGCTCTGGTTTCTGATGCTCTTGGTTACCCTGAAATCCTCCAGTTCATCATACACGAAGTTGATGGTGTACTTATGCTGGCGGGCGTTCAAATCCTTCAACGCCGCAGAGAACGACACATTATTATATTGTCGGGTGATGCGCTGGGCATAAGACTGCTGAACCCAAAACAGCAGGAAGAGAAGAAGAAGCTCTCTGATTAGCTTGCCGTTAACGGGCATTGGTTTCCAAAAATCTCTCATAAATATATCCTCCTATCTTATTTCACCAACAATGTACCGTCAATATACTCTATCTGTATGCGGTCGAAAGCATTCAAAATCTCCAGGTTCTGCTCCAAAGTCTTCGTCTTGTTCCAGTTGAAGAAGAGATGGATGTGCTGGGCACCGGCATCCACATACTCCACCTTGACATGATAGAAACCGGATAACTGAGCCAGGATGGTTCCCAATTCAGCATCATCAAACACCACCGGCTTCATATCAAGCGAGTCCTTACTCTCTGCTGTTACAGCACGAAGACTGTCATTCGGCAGCGCCTGGGTTGTTGCCAGTTGTTCTGTCGCTGCCTTATTATCCGCTGTCTGATCAGAAGCCGAGAATCCCAACCAGCCGTTGTGAATCGCAGCCAAGGCTACACCCGAAAGGAAGATGATGCCGACGATGGATGCAGCAATCTTCACCCGGTTGCGATAAACGCCCTTAGATTTGCCGGCATCTATCGCCATCTTATCCTCGTGATGTGCCTGAACAAACTCCTTCCAAGCCTCATCCACATCCACATTCTTCGGATTGGCTTTCTTGCCAGCCATTCTCGCCATCGCCAGTTCATGGAAGAACTCCTTCACTTCCTCATCGTCAAGCAGACGCTCCACCTGCTCGTCGGTATATTTCTCGGGATGCTCCTGCATGTCAAAGAGCATCATCCGCTTTTCTTCTTTACTCATGTTTGTCATTGTCTTGCTCATTTAAATTGTTTCTTAATCCAGTCCATCGCCTTCGAGAGATGGTTGAATACCGTCACCTTGCTCACTCCCACTTCATCAGCCACCTCCTGATAAGATTTCTCCTGAAGATAGCGCAGACGGAAAATAAGTTGTCGGATAGGCGGTTCCAGCTCTTCGATGAGAAGCATCAGCCGGTCGAGCCGCTCGTCGGTCTCTTCCGAGAGAATCACGTCGGAATCATCCAGCAGCAGCTTCGCCACCCTTTCCTTCACACTCTTATGAGCTATCAGGTTGAGACAGCGGTTGCGGACGCTCCGCATCAGATAACCTTCCTCACTCCCAGGAACCAGAACCACATCATCAGCAAGAATCTGGGCGAATACTTCGCTCACCACATCCTTGCTCTCGTCATCATCCGAAAGAATGCATCTGGCCAGATTGTACATCTTCGCGTAATGCTGACGGAATAACTGTTCTATGTCCTTTTTTCTGTTCATATACTACTATACAGTTGAACCAAGCGAAAAACTAAGCAAAACATCAACTTTTTTGTTTTTTCCTTTAAATCCGAATCGAAATCACCAAGATTCTCCCCGGATTTGAATGCAAAAGTACACAATCTATCGGAGATAGAAGACTAACGGTAAGGATAAATCGATTTTCAGTTGATTTATTTGTTCATTCCAACATTTTTTAGTACTTTTGCCCACCAAATTACGAACAAGTAAATAAGATAGGTATTACCAAGATAAAATAAAGAATAGATTAGATAAAGGAGAATAAGATTATGTCAACGATTATTTATCCATCACCGATATTCGGTCCGGTAAACTCCCGCCGTCTGGGAGTTTCACTGGGCATCAACCTCATGCCATCTGATGGCAAGGTCTGTTCATTCGACTGCGTTTATTGCGAATGCGGATTCAACGCCGACTTCCGTCCCAAGAAGAAGCGCCCTACCCGTGAGGAGGTAAGAGAAGGATTGGAGAAGGTTCTGAAAGAGCGCCACGACAACAACCAGCCTTTGGACGACATCACCTTCGCAGGAAACGGTGAACCAACGGGACACCCAGACTTCAAGGGAATCGTGGAAGATACGATGGAACTCTGCAAGAAATATTTCCCTGAAGCACAAGTATCCGTACTCAGCAACGCCACCTATATATATAAGGAGGAAGTGAGAGAGGCGCTGATGCTCGTGGATAACAACATCCTGAAACTGGATACCGTGGATATGGACTACATCAAAAAGTTGGACCGCCCTCAGCAGCCTAACTACGACGTGAAGGATGTAATCAAATATCTGAAGATGTTCAAGGGGCACGTCATCATCCAGACCATGTTCCTGAGAGGTGACGGATTGGACAATACCAGCGAGCATTTCGTAGCTCCTTGGCTGGAGGCTGTGAAAGACATCCAGCCTCAGCAGGTAATGGTTTATACCATCGCCCGTGAAACACCAGACAAATTGCTGGAAAAGGCACCAAAGGAAGTACTCGATGCCATCAAGGAACGAGTAGAAGCATTGGGCATCAAGTGTACAGCCTCTTATTAAAAGATAATTAGGATTTGATATTTGTTAAAGACTTGCGATGAAGCAAAGAAGAACAAAGAAAAGAAAGAAGAAAAAAAACGATGAAAGCAAAAAGTAATATCCTTATTATCAGCGACATGTGTGGTTACGGTAAGGTATCAGCCGCCGTTCAGATGCCCATCCTCTCTTATATGGGACTCGACGTGTTCAATCTGCCCACCATGCTCATCAGCAACACCTTCCCATACGGCAAGTACGCCATTCTGGAATGCACTTCGTATATCGAGGAAGCCCTGCAGAAGTGGAACGAACTGGGCATTCATTTCGATGCCATCACCACGGGTTTCATGGCTTCGGAGCGTCAGGCTAAGTTAGTGGCACGTTATTGCAGAGAACAGGCAGCGCTGGGCACCGACATCTATGTGGATCCCGTGATGGGCGATTACGGCAAGCTCTATGGTGGAGCCAGTGAGAGTACCGTGAGATGCATGAAGGAGATGCTGAGCGTATCGCATCTCTGTTTTCCTAACTATACCGAGGCTTGCCTGCTGACGGATTCGGAATACAAGGAAGAGGGAATCTCGGAGAAGGAAGCCTATGAACTGATAGATAAACTGAGAGCCATCGGTTCCCACTCTGTGCTCATCACCTCGTGCATCGTAGAGGGTCAGCATGCCGTGGTAGGCTTCAATCATCTTACAGAAGAGTATTTCCTTCTGCCCTACGAAGAAATCCCTGTTCAGTTCCCGGGCACCGGCGACATCTTCTCCAGCATCATCGTGGGCAGACTGAAGGATGGCGATCATCTTCGCCATGCCACCCGCATCGCCATGGATACCCTGCGCAACTGGATAGACATCAATAAGGATGACAAGGACAAGAACCGCGGTATTCCTATAGAAAGACATCTGGGGGACTTGTAGATTGCCATTTAGCAAACACAGAAGCAAGGGAATACCAATTAAGTTATAATGGAAAAGAAAGAAACAAATACACTCAGTATATTTCAGCGCCCGGTATGGGTAAGCCTGTTCGCCCTTACGGCTGCTATCTCGTGGGGATGGGCTTACCCATTGATAAAAATGGGAATGGAGGAATATCAGATTACAGCAGACATGACCGGAAGCAAGATGCTTTTCGCTGGCATCCGCTTCTTCATCTCCGGCATCATCATCCTAACCATCGCCAGAAGCTCGCACCGTAAATTCGGATTCAAGAAGAAAGCTGTTCAAGAGAATGTCTGGTTCCTTCTCCTCTATGCACTCCTCAACACCACCCTTCATTATGCTTTCTTCTATTTCGGACTCTCGCATAATGCAGGAGCACGTTCGGCAATACTCAATTCGATGAGCGTCTTCACAGTGGTTATCTTTGCCTGCATCTTCTTCAAGAGCGACAGGATGACGTGGCGAAAGGCATTGGGCTGCATCATCGGCTTCCTGGGCATCCTTGCCTTGAACCTTGGTGGAAAGGAAAGCGGAAGTTTCACATTCCTGGGCGATGGCATGATTATCCTCAATGCCCTGTGTGGAGCCAGTGCTTCCCTGCTGACCCGAGGTTTGAGCAACAGGGTGGATGTTTTCGTAGGAACCGGTTATTCGCTGAGCATCGGTGGAGCCTTGCTGGTGATTCCTGCATTGTTAATGGGTGGCTATCTGCCAGTCATCAGCCTCTGGGGCATCACCATCCTTCTGCTGCTCATTGCCATCTCAACCATCAGTTTCGCTCTCTACAACAAATTATTGAGCTGCAATCCCGTAGGAAAGGTAGCGATATACAATTCGCTCATCCCCGTAGTAGGAGCCATCACCTCCTGTCTCTGTCTTGGCGAAACCTTCTACTGGAAGTATCTGATAGCAGGCGCATTGGCTACTGCCGGAATTTATATCATCAATAAAGGGAAGAAATAAATTCCGGCTGTTGCCCATGCAACCCATATAGAAAGCCAAGCCACCTATTTCAAGATACCCGTTTCGCGCTCCTCATTGTTGATATTCCGCTGTATCTTACGATATTCCTTTCCCCGATTGATATTCCAGGCAACACCGATACGGAACAAATTACCTTCCGAATTGTCATAACCACAAACCTGCTTACGGAGTAATGCGTTGACGATTTCTGCTGAATAGGATTTCGGATGAGCCATAAACGGATTATGCATATAGAGCGTAAAATCGAAATCACCTATATGATAACTGGCTGAGGCAGCCAATGAAGGAGGATTATGCCCGATGTTCTCTCCCTCCATAAAGTTCCAACCGTTATCAGCATACAGTATCACAGTCCATTTTCCCCAATATCCCTGTAATGTTCCACCATAATTATAAGCGGTATAACAATGACTGTACTCATCGCCCTTATTAAAAAAACGGTAAATACCTGCATTCACAGATAATATAAGGTGATCGGGAATAATGTCAAACCGGGTATCATTCGTAAGATACAACATATTACAATGGGGCTGATTCGTCTGGAAATAAAGAAACTGATCATTTTCCGTGCGGGTGTATTTCGCCAAATTACAATGACGATTGATGCGATAATTCAAGGTAAAATCAGTATTTATCCTTGGTTTACTGAAAGAGAACGCAACCCAGTTCTCATATATACTGTTAGGCTTAAGCGAAGGATTACCCACAGTCCATTCCATACTGTTCTTTCGAATACGGGTATCCGAAATCATAGCTATCTGCGAAATATGCTGTGATAATTCACTTCCCAAGCGGATCTGAAACGAAGATGTCAAACAATAAGCCAATGTGAGTTTCGGACGACAAAGCCAAAAACTAAATTCCTCATCTCCCTGTCGATAAGACTGATTACTCAACCCGAAGCCAGCCACATAAGTTAAACGGGATGTTCCTTCCTTGAATTGTCCCAAACTTCCCTTGATTTGTGCAAAACCATAAATACCCAATGAACGGATACCATTCTCGCTAACCACATCACCCAAATACTGATTATCCATATATTTCCAGTTCAAGTTGGTTCCTGCAGAAAAAGTAAAGGGTTTCAACCGGTTTTCATAGATAGCCTCGGCTATGAGCGAATAGGTCTTTCCATCTACCTGATATTGATAGGGTTCGCCCTCATCTTCAGAATAGGCACCTTTTGTTCGAATATAAGTGCCCAAAACATCTGCCGACAAAGACTGATGCTTGCCCAACTGATGATAGAAATACAAATCGAGAGCAGGAGTAAAATCCCTACCCTTGCTGGTTCTGTAAACAGGATACGCAGGCTTTCCAGATTCAGAAAACCACATCTCATTCGATGTATAAGGCTGATTGCTGAAATCCGTGGTAAGCGTTGTCTGGAATACATATAATGCAGAATCAGCCAGATTATACTTCAACTGCAATGTATTATTATAATTTCGAGTTGCTCCATTCATGATTTTTCGAGACATCTGATACTCAGAACCATCATGTAGAAGATATTGAGCATTCTCATTATATTCGGATGCCTTATTATCCACATAAGTCTGCTCATATAAAATATTCAATTGGCTCTTGCCCCTGTTGACAGATGCATAGACATCGTTCGAACCGAGCTTGGTAGTTAGCGCATTGGTCAAGTTGAAGCCCAAACTGCCACCCGATGAAGCCCTGCGGGTATGAATATCTATCACATATGCAATATTCTTTCCATATCTTACGCCAGGACTGTCGATATAATCTACACTCATAATAGAAGCTACATCCAGCATCTGCACATCATGCATATTGGCGAGAATGCCATTGATACGAATCTGCACTTCTCCTTTATTATCGGTAGCAGAAATGGAACGGCCTGCCTCATCAACCCTAATATGAGGCAAAGCCAACTTTCCCAAAAGCGAAAAACCTGAAAAAGAACGCTGCTTCTGAAAATCGCTTGGGAATATCAACTTGCCATCTTCCTTGTTGACTACTCGTGCCGCCTTCACAACAACCTCTTGCAAGGCTATAGAATCTTTCGATACCTGCTGAATCTCCTGGGCACTTATTTCTGCACAAGAGATCAATGCCCACAGCATCACCATGGCTGTTAACAATTTACTTTTCTTCATTGTCATCATATACTTTTCTAAAACTTGTTTTCTGCTGCAAAGGTATCAAAAAGAGAAGACCGAAGCGAAAAATATGGCTGACATGAGTCTGACATTTATCAATTAACGAAAATTATATCAAAACTTACACCAACTTTCATTGAATTTCTGTACTTTTGCAATTGATCCGTTAAACAGTAACAGATTTAAACGATATAAAAAATGAAGTTGAAAGCATATCATTCCATTCTCATCTTCGCCATCCTCGTGATGTCTGCGGTATTCTCCAGCGTGAATAACTACCGCAAGGCTCAGTATGCCATTGTGCAAGATATGAACAAAGCGTTGGCTCAGACACTTCAAGAGAATAAATATCAATGGATTACGCCTGATACCATCCAGAGTTATCGCTCGCATCTCAGTATCGATTTGCTGAAATCAACCAGCAATCTCTGCTATGTGATGGAAGACAGAAGAAGAGGAAGAACCAATTCCCAGTTGGTAAATAGCGTCAACCAGCTCAGTAGTAAAGAGATGCTCCTCAACGAGCATTCCATACAAAGTTATGCCAATTGTTCGATGGCAGATGTTTTTTGCATGAGCAATCAGCGGACACCTTTGACGCTTACTCTCATGGCTATGATTTGGGCTATTGCATCGCTATACTATCATCGCAGAAAACAACCCTGGAATCATGAGGCTGATATGTTCGGCACCATGTGCTATTCTCAAGACGAGGATTCCTTCTACAATCAGGAAAACGGACAAGCCATCAAGTTTACTCCGATGCAGCACCAGCTGATGCAACTCTTCTTCAACAATACGCATCATCAACTCTCCAAACAGGAGATTTGTAATGCTCTTTGGCCCAAGAAACCGGATGCCAGCGAAACGCTCTATACCTTGATTCGCCGTATCAAACCGGTGATTGAGCAGAATAGCAACCTCATGATTGAGTCGGAAAGAGGCAAGTCTTACCGACTGATTATCAGATAAGTTCAGAAATGTCAGCCAAATGTCATACTTGTTATTTGGCTTTTTCCCATCTTCTTCATACCTTTGCAGCTAAAAACAAAGAAACAAAAAAATGAAGAAGATTTTTTTGATAGCAGTTGTCTTGCTGATGATGATAAACTTCATCATCAACTATCACCATGAGGTTACGAAAGAGAAGCATACACCGATGGCGGATTTCAAGACCAAGGTAGAGATGGCACCCATGAAGGAATACAATGATCCGGACTTCGGCTACGTTGTCAAGTATCCTTGCTTCTTCCAGCAGGAGGATACTTCGGTATCGGGATATCAGGGCTATGCCCGTTTCTCATTCACCAATCATGCCAATATCATCCTGGAGAGTTACGTTACCCATAACTATAGCAATACCCTCCAGGCTTGTGCCGATTCTCTTGCCCAGAAGCTTCATTCAAAGAGGACGATGCAGGCATCGAATAAAGCATTCATCCTCTCCGGTCCTGTCTATGAAAACGGAGTAAGAGTAGATGGCTACAGTCATTACGATAAATTCATCAAAAGTGGCAGAATACTCTTCGTCTATTCCCTCACCTATCCCGACAGTTACAAGCCAGCCATGCCCCGACTGTTCAAACTCATAGACGACTGGAAAGTTTTAGGGGCATATGAATCCGCCTTGAAGATATCCTCGTAAGCCTCTTGGGATTGTATAAAAACAGCTTTCAAAGAAGATAAAAGCGCTTGATTATTTGCATATATCAAATAATAATTGTACATTTGTGCTGAAAATATAAACATCGAAGATTATGGCACTTAAGTTATATCCATTAGGCATACAGACTTTCGAGCGAATCCGCAAGGAAAACAAGCTCTATATCGACAAGACGGAATACGTTTACCGCCTGACGCACACCAGCGGTACCTATTTCTTCTTGGGACGTCCGCGCCGCTTTGGAAAATCCCTGTTTCTCACCACCCTCCAGAGTTACTTTGAAGGCAAGAAAGACTTATTCAATGGTCTTGCCATCGAAAAGCTGGAAAAGGAGTGGACAGAATATCCTGTGCTCCACTTTGATTTGAGCGGAGGCAAACACATGAATAAAGAACAGCTGGAGAGATATCTCGCATTCATTCTGGAAACAGAAGAAAAGAAATGGGGTATCACACAGCCACAAATTGATGCCAATAACCGATTGACAGAACTGATCAATACTGCATACGAGAAATCCGGAAAACAGGTAGTCGTGCTTATTGATGAATATGATGCGCCCATGCTGGATGTGGCTCACGAGCAAGAGCAGTTGGATACCTTGCGCAATATCATGCGCAACTTTTTCAGTCCTTTGAAATACAGCGAAGCTAAACTACGCTTTGTCTTCCTGACAGGCATCACCAAGTTCTCGCAAATCAGCATCTTCAGCGAACTGAACAACATCACCAACATATCCATGAATGATGACTATGCTGGTATCTGTGGCATCACCAAAGGAGAACTTCTGATACAGATGTCGGAAGATATTGAGGAGCTTGCCCGAAAAAGAAACATAACGAAAGAGCAAGTAATCGACAAGTTGAAAGAGAATTATGACGGCTATCATTTCACAAGATTCTCACCTGATATCTTCAATCCATATAGCCTGCTGAATTGCTTAGCAGAAAACAAGTTCGGATCCTATTGGTTTACTTCTGGCACTCCAACTTATCTCATCAATATGATGCGCAAATATCAGGTAGTTCCTACAGATGTCATCACACGAGTGGAGGCTGATGCCAGCGAGTTTGATGTTCCTACGGAGAATATGCCAACCATTATGCCGCTGCTTTACCAAAGTGGATATATCACCATCAAGGAATATCATGAAGACTACAACTATTACGTTCTTGATGTTCCTAACAAGGAGGTGAAAATGGGACTGACCAAGGCACTGATTCCATCATACGTCACACAGAATACGCTTGCAACAACCAATACTGCCCGTCGTATCGCACAGGCATTGGATAAGCAGAATATGGAGGAGGCATTAACCTTACTCCAAACATTCCTGGGAACTGTTCCATACTGCAACAACGCTCATTATGAGGGACATTACCAGCAGATGCTCTTCATCATATTCTCTCTGCTTACAGACTATCAGGTGGACGTTGAAGTTCATACACCGAACGGCAGAGTTGACGTCGTATTGCTCACCCATACAGACCTTTTCCTGTTGGAGATTAAGCTGGACAGGAGTGCGAAGTCTGCAATGCAGCAAATCAACCTGAAGAACTATCACAAACGATTTGCGCTAAGCGGCAAGCCAATAACCAAGGTCGGCATCAACTTCAACAGTAAAACTGGGAATATCGATAATTGGGTAATCGAAAAAGCATAAGATAAAAATATCAGTCTGCGACATCATAGAAGAAGGCATGGCCTATGCATAGATAAGACAGCTTTCTTATACATCTAAAAAGCAAAAAAGAACAGTTAATTATGTCAATATTCAGTCGCCTCTTTGGAAAGAAGAACAATCTCACCGTAAGCTCTGACATCAAGAAGGAAGATGCCAGAAGCAGAAATATTGCCTTCGTGGATACCGAAGTGGGACTGAAAGACCATAAAATACATGATATCGGGGCATTAAGTTATGATGGAGCTACCTTTCACCAAGCATCACAGATGGCACTGAACAAGTTCCTGCAGGAAAGAAAGGTTAACTATATCTGCGGTCATAACCTCATTCATCACGATGCCCGCTATCTCCAACTCAACGGCATACTGATAGATACCCTCTATCTCTCCCCACTCCTCTTCCCCAAGCGCCCTTACCATCATCTGGTAAAGGACGACAAACTGATGAGCGAGCAGATGAATAATCCTGTCAATGACTGCGAAAAAGCCAAGGAACTGTTGATGGATGAAATCGCTGCATGGAATCAATTATCAGAAAGGAAGAGGAAAATCTTCACCTTGCTGCTCCAGAATGAAGAGGAATTCAGAGGATTCCTGATGTATGTGGGAGCCATCGACACTGAAGATACTATATCAACTGATACCATATCGGATCATGCAATCATAGAAGTTTCAGAATTCATTCTTTCTGAATACAAGAATCATATTTGCGCCAATGCCGACATTCCGGCTCTTGCAGCCCAGTCGCCTTGCGGTTTGGCATACGCCTTGGCCCTCATAGGCACAGACGATTACCAATCTGTAACCCCAGGTTGGGTACTCTGCCATTATCCCGAAGTAGAACATATCATCTATATGCTCTGCCATACCCAATGCACCGATGGCTGCGAGTATTGCAACCGCATGCTCGACATTCATTACAACCTGAAACAGCTCTTTGGCTATGATGCCTTCCGTACCTATGACGGCGAACCGCTGCAGGAACAGGCATCGCAGGCAGCAGTGGATGGTAAGTCATTATTGGCGATCTTTCCTACGGGTGGCGGCAAGTCGCTCACCTTCCAGTTGCCAGCCCTGATGGATGGTAGAACCGTGCATGGACTCACCGTGGTTATCTCGCCTTTGCAATCATTGATGAAAGACCAGGTAGATAATCTCGCAGACCGAGGTTTCACCGATGCCGTAACCATCAACGGTCTCCTCGACCCTATCTCCCGCTCCCTATCCATCGAACGAGTACAGAGCGGAGATGCCACCTTATTATATATAGCACCAGAGATGTTGCGCTCCAAAACCATCGAGCGCATCCTGATGGCACGGCATGTGGTGAGATTCGTCATTGATGAAGCTCACTGCTTCTCTGCATGGGGACAAGACTTCCGGGTGGATTACCTATACATCGGCAAGTTTATCAAGGAATACCAGGAACGTAAGTTTGGCAAGGATGCAATGGCCCGCAATCATGGTCAAACCCTGATACCCGTATCTTGCTTCACCACCACTGCAAAACAGAAGGTGGTGCAGGACATCTGCGACTATTTCAAGCATTGGCTGGGCACCGACCTCCAGCTCTTCGCCTCATCAGCCTCACGTACCAACCTGCACTATTCCGTTATCCACGTAGATTGTGACGGCAACAAATACAATCTCCTGCGCTCGCTGGTAGAACAGGCAGATTGCCCTACCATCATCTACGTATCCCGCACCAAGCGAACCCGGGAACTCGCCCAGAAGCTGACACGTGACGGCATATCCGCCCTGCCCTATAATGGCAAGATGGATGCTGATGAGAAGATACACAATCAGGATGCCTTCATGAGCGATAAGGTTAGAATCATCGTTGCCACCTCCGCCTTCGGTATGGGAGTAGATAAGAGCGATGTGGGTCTGGTTATCCACTACGACATCTCCGACTCTCTGGAGAACTATGTACAGGAGGCAGGACGTGCAGGAAGAGATCCACACCTCAATGCCAAATGCTATGTACTTTATAGCGATGAGGACTTGGATAAGCACTTCATCCTGCTCAACCAAACCAAACTGAGCATCAGTGAGATACAACAGGTATGGAAAGCCATTAAGGATTTTACCAAGCAGCGTCCACACGTAAGTTGTTCGGCACTGGAGATAGCCCGCCAAGCCGGTTGGGATGACTCGGTATCCGACATAGAAACCCGTGTCCGCACCGCCCTTTCTGCTCTTGAACAGAGCGGATACATAGAGCGTGGCAACAACATTCCGCACGTCTATGCCACAGGTATCACCGTCAAGAACATGGACGAGGCAAGACTGCGCCTCACCGAATCACCCCTGTTCTCTGAAGATGAGATGAAGAATGCCATCCGCATCATCAAGTCGCTCATCACCCAGAAGCATATAGCCAGGGCGCAGGATAGCGAGGCAGAATCCCGCATCGATTACCTCGCCGACATCCTCGGACTCAGCAAGCGAGACGTCATCTCTTCCGTTGACCGAATGCGCC
>ENA-OZHJ01000828-OZHJ01000828.1-human-gut-metagenome-genome-assembly--contig:-NODE-828-length-13658-cov-7.970301_pt1 | contig 13658 bp, 8 predicted proteins | sample MGYA00244663_ERZ653672 | MGnify/ENA primary metagenome ERZ653672 (study PRJEB26926, sample SAMN06165215) | human gut metagenome | biome: ENVO:00009003; feature: ENVO:2100002; material: ENVO:00002003... | reverse complement strand
TATAAGAGACAGGAAGTTCATCGTTTCAAGTACTGGATTATTCAGTCATTTACAAGCTATTAGCCGAGTAATCAACTCTAAAAATTCGTTACCTATTCTTGATTGTTTCTTAATGGAACTGACTGACGGAACGTTGTCGCTCACTGCTTCTGACAGCGAAACGACCCTGTCCACTTCTTTGGAAGTAAATGAAAGTGACGGTGACGGACGCTTTGCCGTTTCTTCAAAAACCATACTCGAAGCCCTGAAAGAAATACCCGAACAACCACTGACTTTCCTGGTAAATACAGAGAATCTGGAAATCACCGTACAATATCAGAATGGTAAATACAGCCTGATGGGACAAAATGCCGACGAATATCCGCAGGCTCCTGCATTAGGCGCAAATGCGGTACACGTAACAATGGGCGCTCCGGTGATGCTGGCGGGTATCAACCGTTCCTTGTTCGCTACTGCCGATGACGAGTTACGTCCGGTAATGAATGGTATTTATTTTGATATCACTACCGAAGACATCACTTTCGTAGCCTCAGACGGGCACAAATTAGTACGCAATAAAACATTTGTGGCACACGGCGATGAAAAAGCCGCTTTCATTCTGCCCAAGAAACCGGCAACCCTGCTGAAGAACCTGTTGCCGAAAGAACAAGGAGATGTGCAAATTGATTTTGACGACCGTAACGCTACGTTTACATTAGAAAACTACAGCATGATATGCCGTCTTATCGAAGGACGCTATCCCAATTATAATTCAGTAATTCCGCAGGATAATCCGCACAAGGCCACCATTGACCGCATGATGCTGATCAGTGCGCTCCGCCGTGTATCTGTATTCTCATCACAAGCAAGCAGTTTGATAAAACTCCGCCTCAGTGAAAATCAGATCCAGATCTCCGCACAAGACATAGACTTCTCCACCTCAGCAGAAGAAACACTGACTTGCCAATATACAGGAAGCCCCATGAGCATCGGCTTTAAATCAACATTCCTGATCGATATTTTAAACAATATCTCGGCACAGGAAATACTTTTCGAACTGGCTGATCCTTCACGTGCGGGTGTTATTGTTCCTGTAGAACAGGAAGAAAAAGAAGACCTGCTGATGCTGCTGATGCCTATGATGCTGAACGACTAAAAACGACACGCCACCATGTGGCGGAAAAACAATATATAATACAAGCTGAAAATGAAATTGAACTTGAAGAATCCTATTGTTTTTTTCGATTTGGAAACAACGGGAACAAATATAAACACAGACAGAATAGTGGAAATATGCTATCTGAAGGTGTACCCAAACGGCAACGAAGAAACGAAGACCATGCGTATCAATCCGGAAATGCATATTCCCGAACAATCTTCTGCCATCCACGGTATTTATGACGCAGATGTGGCGGACTGCCCTACTTTCAAGGAAGTGGCAAAAGAGATAGCCCGGGACATTGAGGGATGTGACCTTGCCGGTTTCAATTCCAATCGTTTCGACATTCCGGTTCTGGCCGAGGAGTTCCTGCGCGCAGGAGTAGACATTGACATGATGAAACGAAAATTCATTGACGTGCAGGTGATTTATCACAAACTGGAACAGCGCACCCTGTCTGCCGCCTATAAATTCTATTGCGGAAAGAATCTGGAAGATGCCCATACAGCCGAAGCCGACACACGTGCCACATACGAAGTACTGAAATCCCAATTGGACCGCTATCCGGAAGAATTGCAAAACGATATGGCATTTCTAGCCGAATATTCAAGTTTCAACAAGAACGTAGATTTCGCCGGACGCATTGTTTATGATGACAAAGGCGTGGAAGTCTTTAATTTTGGGAAATACAAAGGAATGTCGGTCAGCGAAGTATTACAAAAAGATCCGGGCTACTACAGCTGGATACTGAACGGTGACTTTACGCTGAACACGAAAAACGTACTGACAAAAATCAGACTACGTGAATCGGGAATGATGAAATGAGTATGAAAGGAAAAAAAATCGTACTAGGTATAACCGGAAGTATAGCCGCCTATAAAGCGGCTATACTCATTCGCGGACTTATTAAGAAGGGAGCGGAAGTACAAGTCGTGATTACCCCCGCAGGCAAAGAATTCATCACACCTATCACTTTGTCTGCATTAACAAGCAAACCTGTTATCAGCGAGTTTTTTGCCCAGCGTGACGGGACATGGAACAGCCACGTTGATTTGGGACTATGGGCGGATGCCATGATTATCGCTCCGGCTACCGCATCCACTATTGGTAAAATGGCCAACGGAATAGCGGACAATATGCTGATCACGACTTATCTGTCAATGAAAGCTCCCGTATTCGTAGCTCCGGCAATGGATCTGGATATGTTCGCACACCCTTCCACCCGGAAGAATTTGGACACGCTCCGTTCTTACGGAAATCATATTATAGAACCGGCAGAAGGGGAACTGGCAAGCCATCTGGTAGGAAAAGGCAGAATGGAAGAACCGGAAAAAATAGTGGAAATTCTGGAAGCTTTCTTTGCCAAACAACAAGACATGGCCGGAAAGAAAGTAGTCATTACCGCCGGTCCAACCTACGAGAAAATAGATCCGGTACGCTTTATCGGCAATTATTCTTCAGGAAAAATGGGATTCGCACTTGCCGAGGAATGCGCTTCACGTGGAGCGGAAGTATCGCTAATCAGCGGACCGGTAACGATTCAGGCCCATCACCCTAACATCCGCCGCATAGATGTGGAAAGTGCCGGAGAAATGTACGAAGCCGCCATCCGCGAGTTTCCTACAGCTTCGGCCGGCATCCTGTGTGCGGCAGTGGCCGACTTTACCCCGGAAACCGTAGCCGGTCATAAAATCAAAAGAGAGAAAGATAATTTAACACTGCAACTGAAACCCACACAAGACATTGCCGCCGCACTGGGAAACCGGAAAAAAGACGGACAGACATTAGTGGGATTTGCCTTGGAAACAAATGATGAAACAAAAAATGCACAAAGAAAACTGGAACGTAAGAACCTTGATTTCATTGTACTGAACTCATTGAACGACCAAGGAGCCGGGTTTCGTTGTGACACCAACAAAATAACGATTATAGACCGTCAGGGAGCAACTCCTTATCCGCTGAAAAGCAAACAGGAAGTAGCAAGGGATATTATTGACAGACTGGTAAATAATAAATAATTTCTTAATTTGCCACGTTGCCAATGTGCTAATGTGCTAATGCGCTAATGCGCTAATTACCATGCGGAATACAACAGCGCAGCAAATTAGCAAATTGACAAATCAGCAAATTATTAAAAAGGAGCAAGAATATGCTGCAATCTATCTATATACAGAATTATGCATTGATTGATACATTGGATATCAGTTTCACCCCCGGCTTCTCTGTCATCACCGGAGAGACCGGCGCCGGTAAATCGATTATTCTAGGCGCTATCGGCTTGTTACTGGGACAACGGGCCGATATCAAAGCGATCAAGAAAGGCGCCAATAAATGTATTGTAGAAGCACGTTTCAACATCTCCGCCTATCAGATGGAGCCTTTCTTTACCCAAAGAGATTTGGAATATGATCCGGATGAATGTATTATCCGCCGCGAGTTATATGCATCAGGTAAAAGCCGCGCATTCATAAACGATACTCCGGCCTCATTGGCGCAGATGAAGGAACTGGGCGAGAAACTGATAGATGTACATAGCCAGCATCAAAACCTGTTGCTCAACAGTGAGGGATTCCAATTGAATGTATTGGATATCCTGGCACAAGATGACAACGAACTTTCAGCATACAAGGATATTTATACCGAGTACAGGAACGTATGCAAACAGCTGGCCGACTTCATAACGCAAGCCGAGCAAAGCCGGAAGGATGAAGATTACATCCGGTTCCAACTGGAACAGCTGGATGATGCAAACCTTCAGGAAGGAGAACAAACCGAACTGGAACAGGAAGCCGAAACCTTGAATCATGCCGAAGAGATAAAAGCGGGCTTGTACAAAGTGGACCAAATAATGGCTTCGGAAGATGCCAGCCTGTTGTCCGCTACCAAAGAATGTATGCAAACCCTGCATAACATAGCGAGAGTGTACACACGTGCCCAGGAATGGATAGGGCGTTTAGACAGTTGTTACATAGAGCTGAAAGATCTGTCGCATGAAATAGCAGGCGCACAGGAGGAAGTGGAGTTCAACCCCACCCGTCTGGATTATGTAAATGAACGCCTGAACTTAATCTACTCTTTGCAACAGAAGCATCACGTACAAACAATAGAGGAATTGATAGCCGTGCAAACCGACTATCATGAGAAGCTGAACGCCATCACTTCTTTTGATGACCGTATAGCAGAACTTACCGCCCAAAAAGAAACGCTATATGACAAAGTGATAAAGCAAGCTGCTGTGTTGACAAAACTCCGTTCCCAATCGGGCAAGCACATTGAAAGACAGATGCAAAGCCTGCTGGTTCCTCTCGGTATGCCCAATGTGCGCTTTGTGGTGGAACTGAATCCGCGCAAGGAACCGGACAGTAAAGGGATGGACAGTGTGACATTCCTGTTTTCGGCCAACAAGAATGGAACATTACAAAATGTAGCTTCCGTAGCATCGGGTGGTGAGATTGCCCGTGTCATGCTTTCGCTGAAAGCCATGATAGCCGGAGCTGTGAAACTGCCTACTATCATCTTTGATGAAATAGACACCGGAGTTTCCGGTTCCATCGCCGAGAAAATGGCGCTCATCATGCAGGAGATGGGAAAACAAAACCGTCAGGTCATCAGCATCACCCACCTGCCCCAGATTGCAGCACGCGGCATCACTCATTATAAAGTATATAAGGAAGATACGGAAACAGGCACCAACAGCCACATCCGCCGCCTGACTGATGAAGAAAGAGTAAAAGAAATTGCCAATATGCTAAGTGGGGCTACCTTGACAGAGGCAGCCCTGAACAATGCAAAGGCGCTGATAAGTGGCTAGTGCCAATTACCACTAACCACCTGTCACTAACCATTAACCACTTATTAAATATGTTAGAAAAGAATGAAATGATTTTCGGTGTACGCGCTGTTATTGAAGCCATACAAGCCGGAAGAGAGATAGATAAAGTATTGGTGAAGAAAGATATACAGAGCGAACTGTCCAAAGAACTGTTTGCCTGCTTGAAAAATACCCTCATCCCTGTTCAGCGTGTACCCGTGGAGCGTATTAACCGTATTACCCGGAAAAACCATCAGGGAGTTGTAGCATTCATCTCCTCTGTCACCTACCAGAAAACAGAAGATCTGGTACCTTTCTTGTTTGAAGAAGGAAAAACACCCCTATTCGTCATGCTGGATGGAATTACCGATGTACGTAACTTCGGAGCCATTGCCCGTACCTGCGAATGTGCCGGTGCAGATGCCATTATTATTCCCTCGAAAAACAGTGTCAGTGTCAATGCCGACGCAATGAAAACATCAGCAGGAGCTCTGCACACTCTTCCCGTATGCCGCGAACAAAATCTGACTAATACCATCAAGTATCTGAAAGACTGCGGATTCAAGATTGTAGCAGCCACGGAAAAAGGTGATTATGATTACACCAAAGCAAACTATAAAGACCCTGTATGTATCATTATGGGAGCCGAGGACACAGGTGTTCCCTACGAACACCTTTCCCTGTGCGATGAATGGATCAAAATACCGTTAATGGGTAAAATAGAATCATTGAACGTATCGGTTGCCGCAGGTATTCTGATTTATGAAGCTGTAAAGCAACGCGGCTTCACAGAAGACAAAACGGCATCCGCTTTATAAATACCGTATCATCGTTAACAAACAACTAACTATATCATGAAGAAAGTACTTTTGATACTGGCATGCGGCATAGCCGCCCAGCTAAGCTATGCACAAGCAACCCCAAAGTGGGCCGGCAAAGCTAAAAAAGCCGTTTTTTCCATCGTTACATACGATAAAGATAACAAAATCAAGAATACAGGAAATGGATTCTATATCAATGAAAATGGAACGGCATTATCCGATTATACCCTGTTTGAAGGAGCCGAACGTGCAGTAATCATTAATGCGGACAGTAAAGAATTGCCTGTATTGCGTATCTTGGGAGCCAACTCCATGTATGACATCGTAAAATTTAATACTGAAACCGATAAAAAGACCATAGCATTAAAATCGGCATCACAGCCGGCATCGGTAGGTGAAACAGTCTATCTGCTACCCTACTCGACTCAAAAAGCGGCAACCTGCCAAACAGGGACCGTCACCAAAGTAGACACCATCGGCGACAAGGCATATTACTATACACTGGCAATGACAACCAACGAAAAAACAGTAAGTTGCCCTATTATGAATGCCAATGGAGAAGTATTAGGTTTAATCCAAAAAAACGCATCGGATGAAGCCAAGGAAAGTTATGCCATCGGAGCTACATACGGTGCCTCGCTGAGCATCACCGCCCTTTCTTTGAATGACATGTCACTGAATAAAATCGGCATCAAAAAAGGACTGCCCGAAACAGAAGACCAAGCACTGGTGTACCTGTTCATGGCATCTTCACAACAAAATCAGGACGAATATATCACCACATTAAACGATTTCCTGGAACAATATCCCAACAGCGCGGACGGATATATACGCCGTGCCACTACTTATATGGGATTTAATGATGATGAACACAACGCTTTGGCAGATGCCGACCTGAAGAAAGCACTGGAAGTGACAGCCAACAAGAGTGAAACGCAATATAATATCGCTAAATTAATTTATTCGTACACCATCTCTTTAGGTGACAAGAAACCATACGGTGACTGGAGTTACGACAAAGCTCTCTCCATTATTCATGATGCCATGCAGGCCGACAACCAACCCATTTACACACAATTGGAGGGAGACATTCTGTTTGCTATGAAAAAATATCCTGAGGCATACGCCGCTTATGAAAAAGTGAACCAGTCTTCCATAGCCTCTGCCGCTACATTTTACTCGGCAGCCAAAACCAAACAACTGATTGAAGGAACAGATATGAACGAGGTTATTGCCTTGATGGATAGTGCTGTGGCACGTTTCACCAAGCCTTATACATCGGAAGCGGCTCCTTATTTCTATGAACGGGCAGAGATAAAAGCCCAGACAGGCAAATACCGTGAAGCGGTAATAGATTATGATACTTTTTATGATGCTATCGGTGGACGCGTTACAGCCGCCTTTTATCTGCAACGCGAACAGGCGGAAATACAATGTAAAATGTATCAGCAAGCTATCAACGACATTAATAAAGCAGTAGAAATGACTCCTGAGGATATAGCCATGTGGGTGGAAAAAGGTTCGGTGCATCTACGTGTAGGGCAACATAACGAAGCAATAGAAGCATTGGAAAAGGCTATCTCTTTAGACCCGAAAGCCGCAGCCGCATATCGTATGCTGGGATACTGCCAGATACAATTAAAGAAAAACAAAGAAGCCTGTGCAAATTTTGCCAAAGCAAAAGAACTGGGCGATGAAGTGGTAGACGGACTGATACAGAAGTATTGCAAATAATACCGGGAAGCTCCATCTGAAATCCGCGAATCTTGCTACATGATTTCTGAAATCTTGTTGCATGATTCGCGGATTTTTGCTACAAGATTTCAGGAAACATTCCCTGTCATTCATGAAAAAGCAGGAAAGAAAAAAAATCTACTTATCTTCCCACTGCCGTATAATCAGTACCCGTTTCGTATCTTCCGTCACCCGGAAACGGTCATCGCTACGCTCTCCTACCAGCCATACAATCCGGTCTGCTGAGCAAACCACATACTGATTTTCTTTCTGGAAAAGAGAAAACTTACGATCTGTCAGATAATCGCTGACCTTCTTTTTCCCTTTCATTCCGAAAGGAACAAACTTATCCCCCTGCCTCCATTTACGCACCGTGAGAGGTAGCACCACCTTATCCGCATCCAAACAGGCCGTATTCTTATTCCTGGGGATGACAAAGTCCGGCATTATTTCCTGCGTTTCCATTGCAAGCCGGAATGGGGGCACATTTTCCTCCACTTCCTCATCCGCCGGCTTCCTCCTGCGAATAATCAGCTCCGTCCTGTCGCGCAGCACCTCCCATCCGGCAGAAACGAATCTTTTTCCCGACTGGGCAGACAAACTGCGGAATACATCTCCTACCTGAACGGAATTGAAACCTAACGGATGAAGAATCTCAAACAGCAAAGCCGCCGGAGCACTCTCTTCCATCAAACGAGAAATAAGAATATGGCCGGACTTTTCCATCACCCTTTCTTTCCCCGCCTCTATTTCCTTATTATATATAAGAGAAACATCAGTCAGACGTCTGGATGTTTCAGCTATACTTTCACTGACAGAAGGATTCAGCTCACGCAACATCGGAAGAATATTCAGACGGATTTTATTACGCATATATTCATCTTGCAGATTGGTACTGTCTGTAACATAACCTTGACGCAAACAACGCAAATAATCCAAAATATCCTGACGGCTCACCTCCAACAAAGGCCGTACAATGCAGCCGTTATGCGGACTGATACCTTTCAAGCCATTGATTCCCGCGCCACGTATCAAATTCAATAAAAAAGTTTCCACACTATCGTCCCGATGATGGGCTACGGCAATAACAGCCATCCCCCTCTCCTTACGCAGTTGTTCGAACCAATCATAGCGCATTTCGCGAGCTGCCATCTCAATAGAAACATGATGCCTTGAAGCATAAGTGACTGTATCAAAATGAGTAACATGCAAAGTCACTCCCAGCCCTTTACACAACTCATTGACAAACCTTTCATCTCTATCGGACTCCTCACCACGAAGATGGAAGTTACAATGGGCAGCCTCACAATGATACCCTAAAACAAGCAAGACACGCAACAAAGCTACCGAATCTGCTCCGCCACTCAATGCCACTAACACCTTATCATGCAAAGTGAAAAGTTGTTTTTCCTCTATATACTTCTGAATATTCCAATGAAACATGACACAAAGATAAGGGTTCTGCAAGACAAAAACAAAGTGCCTGTTCTTTATTTAAAAACAATCTAAATAGTTTGCATACTTCTAAGTAATAACTTATCTTTGCGAAAAATTTAAAACAAGATGCGTTTATCCGAATTAAGAACAGGAGAAAAAGGCGTAATAGTCAAGGTTTTAGGTCACGGTGGTTTCCGCAAGCGAATCGTTGAAATGGGTTTTATTAAAGGAAAAACCGTAGAGGTAATCTTGAACGCCCCTTTGAAAGACCCTATAAAATACAGACTACTAAGTTACGAGATCTCTCTCCGAAGACAAGAGGCAGATATGATTGAGGTGGTAAGCGAGCAGGAAGCACGCACGATGCAAAACCCTTACCATGGTTCCATAACAGAAGATGTACCCGTGTCCGAATCAGAACTGGTGGCACTGGCAAAAGGCAAACGCCGTACAATCAATGTAGCCTTAGTAGGTAATCCTAATTGTGGAAAGACTTCGCTATTCAATATTGCATCCGGCGCCCATGAACATGTAGGAAACTACAGTGGTGTGACAGTAGATGCCAAAGAAGGTTTTTTCGACTTCCAAGGTTATCATTTCCGTATTGTAGATTTACCCGGAACCTATTCTCTTTCAGCCTATACTCCGGAAGAACTTTATGTACGCAAACATATCATTGAAGAAACTCCGGATGTAATCATCAATGTGGCAGACTCTTCCAACCTGGAACGTAATTTCTATCTTACCACCCAATTGATTGACATGAATGTGCGTATGGTCATCGCACTGAATATGTATGACGAACTGGAAAGCAGCGGCAACAAACTGGATTACATCAAGTTAAGCCAATTGATCGGAGTGCCTATGATACCTACTGTCTGCCGGCGGGGTGAAGGCATAGACCAACTGTTCCATGTTATCATCGGTATTTACGAAGGCGGGGATTTCCTGTCACAAAAGGGCGAAATACGTTCTGAAATTCTGGAAGATCTGAGAGACTGGCACAAAACCTATGTACCCGACCACGAATTCGGAAGCCACAAAGAAGAGGAAGATGCCCGCCCACGCGGATATATGCGCCATATTCACATTAACCACGGTCCTGAACTGGAGCGCAGTATCGAAGAAGTAAAAAAAGCAATCAGTCAAAACGAAGACATACGCCATAAATACTCCACCCGCTTCCTATCTATCAAATTACTGGAAAACGATAAGGAAATAGAAAATTTCATCTCTACACTGCCTAATGGCAAAGAAATCATAGCGATACGCAACAAGGAAACCTTACGTATCCGTAAAGTGATGAACGAAGACAGCGAGCAAGCTATTACGGATGCTAAATATGGTTTTATTACCGGAGCTTTGAAGGAAACATTCACCGACAATCATTTGGAAAAAGAACAAACAACCCGCGTGATAGACAGTATTGTGACACATCGCATTTGGGGATATCCTATTTTTTTCCTGTTCCTTTACATCATGTTTGAGGGAACCTTTGTTTTGGGTGACTACCCTATGCAAGGTATTGAATGGCTAGTAGACCAGTTGGGCAACCTGATACGGAACAATATGGCTGAAGGTCCTTTGAAAGACTTACTGATAGATGGTATTATCGGTGGAGTGGGCGGTGTTATCGTTTTCCTGCCGAATATCCTCATATTATACTTTTTTATTTCTATATTGGAAGATTCGGGGTATATGGCACGCGCTGCATTTATCATGGATAAAATAATGCACCGGATGGGACTGCATGGCAAGTCCTTTATTCCACTGATTATGGGATTCGGCTGTAATGTACCTGCCATAATGGCAACACGTACTATAGAAGACCGAAAGTCCAGACTAATCACCATGTTGGTGAATCCTTTAATGTCCTGTAGTGCTCGTCTTCCCATATATTTAGTTATGATAGGTGCTTTTTTCCCTAACTGCGCCAGCTTTATGTTACTTTGCATCTACACAGCAGGCATTTTATTGGCAGTAATAATGGCCCGTATTTTCAGTAAATTTCTGGTGAAAGGAGAAGATTCTCCATTTGTGATGGAACTCCCCCCCTATCGTATGCCTACCTCTAAAAGTATCATGCGCCATACATGGGAAAAAGGAGCACAATATCTGAAAAAGATGGGAGGCATTATCATGATTGCCTCAATTATTATCTGGTTTCTAGGGTATTATCCACAACATGATGCTTACGAAAGCGTGGCTGAGCAACAAGAAAATTCATATATCGGACAAATAGGCAAAGCCATAGAGCCTGTTATCAAACCGCTAGGATTTGACTGGAAGTTAGGAATCGGACTTATTTCAGGTGTGGGTGCTAAAGAACTGGTAGTAAGCACACTAGGAGTATTATACACAAATGAAGGAGATGTGGAAAATGTGAATCTTTCTAACCGCATCCCCATTACTCCACTGGTTGCATTAGCTTACATGCTGTTTGTATTGATTTACTTCCCCTGTATTGCCACTTTCGCAGCAATCAAGCAAGAATCCGGCAGTTGGAAATGGGCCATATTCACAGCAGGATACACCACTGGATTGGCTTGGCTTGTTGCATTTACTGTATTTCAAATAGGAAGTCTTATCGTTTAATAAACCTAAACCTAAAATTATTTGTTTATCAAGCATGGAATTACAACAAATTATAGTTATTGCAATTGTATGCCTCTGCACCATATGGATAAGCATACGTATCTTTCAGTATTTCAAGCGCATAAAGAACAATAGCAATCCGTGTGAATGCTGTAGTTCGGACTGCGCCATGAAGTCTATGCAGAACAAGCCAAAGTACGGTTGCGAAAAAAATGCAGAAAAAGTGAGAAAAAAATAGCAGAATATTTGCAGATTAAAAAAAATGTCGTACCTTTGCAACCGCAATCGAGAAACAAAGATTGCTAACGACAAGGTTCCTTGGATGAGTGGCTTAGTCAGCGGTCTGCAAAACCGTGTACGGCGGTTCGAATCCGCCAGGAACCTCAATAATCCCTCTCAGATTATTTCTGAGAGGGATTTTCTTTTGGGCACGCTCGGAATGAGCATTGTCTAACGGGGAGCAATGTAAAAATCTAGAACATCGGTAACTGATAAATGAATCCCACCGATACTCTGTTTGTAGAATAGTTCTCTTGTCCGAGTGCTTTGGCGCGGGCGGTGAAGTCATAGGAACGTCCTACGTATGTAAGGAAGAAATGCAAGTTGGTATCCATAGGATAGAACTCCACACCGGCAAAATAACCCCATGCGGTGCGGTATTTGCCTTTTTCCAAATCTCCCTGCTGTTTGGTGAGAGATGCTGTTTCATACATTCCTTTTACGAAAGCGTTCCATTTAGGCAGGAAACGGTAATTCAACTTGGTTACCATTGAAAAATATCCGGCATCGAAAGCATTGTGTCCTTCCATACTGCCTGTTATCCCTGTCATGATACCCTTGCGGTCTATACCTTCTTTGGAGTACATGAAGTCGAGGAACATGTTGAACTTATTCAAGTTCAATTCATTACCGAATGCAAAATAATAAAGATTCTTGTCCTTTGCTTCGTTCATGATAGAGGCGGACCAGCGTGTCTTGAATACGTCATTGAAATTACCGTTCCAGTTCAGGGTGTACACAAGCGGCAGCTTGCCCGATTCTATGGTAGGCTGTTCGCCGTCTTCGGTTTCAACTCCATACGTCTTGTTGAAAGAGCCGTTGCGGCTGTCCAGTATTTGCAGGTTCAACTGCTGGTGGGCATTGATGTCATATCCGATGTTCAAACCGGTCATGAAGTTACTCATGTTCTCAATCATATCGCTGTATTCATATATCTCGATAGGATTCAGGTCGAACTCGATACCGCCGTATGCGGTGCATTGCTTACCGGCAAAAATAGAAAATCCTTTTCCCAGTTTCACACCTATCCCTGCAATGTCAATGGAAGTAGGAAGGTTGTCTATGTTGCCGCTACTGTCGTTCGAGCGGTTCAGCCGTTGCCTGTATCGGTACGAAAGCCAGTTGTTGATATTTCCTTTGGCTTCAATGCGGAGTTGTCTCATTTTGAAAGCTCCCTCTTCGAAGCCGTCGCGGAAGTTTGCATCGAAGCTGCCCTGCATATTGAGGAATAAGTTGAACTTGTCTTGTTTTTTCTTTACATTGGTGAGTTCTTCAAACAGGGTCTTGTTTTCAAGGAACTTCTCGTTCTTCTCCGTGCTTTGGGCGTACATGATTTGTGTACAGCCCGCAGCCAGAAGTATAAATGTGAGTTTCTTTATCATTTCTATCTGTTTTTAATATTCGTTGAAATATTCCTGAATCTGTTTCCAGTCGGTGGTTTTGGTCAGTGCAAGCATCAGCAGGACACGTGCTTTCTGGGGATTCAGTTCCTGTGATGCGACAAACTGATACTGTGCGTCGTCTACTTCTGCATCGAGCGAAGTGGGACCCGTCGGCACTCTTGACGAACGGACTACGAGAATACCTTTCTTGCGGGCTTCCGTTAATACGGGGAATATATTCTTGTGAATGTTTCCATTGCCTACTCCTGCATGGATGATACCCTTATAGCCATTGCTCAGCATCGGAGTCACCATGTCAGCCTCGATGTTTGAATAGCTGTAGACAATTCCCACTTTGGGGAGTGAGTTCAGATTGGTAACATCAAATACCGAGTGGGTGGTGTGTTTCTTTACCTGTCTCTTATACACATCTCCGAGCCCACGAGACATGCGCAGATCTC
>ENA-OZHJ01000826-OZHJ01000826.1-human-gut-metagenome-genome-assembly--contig:-NODE-826-length-13682-cov-4.336611_pt1 | contig 13682 bp, 8 predicted proteins | sample MGYA00244663_ERZ653672 | MGnify/ENA primary metagenome ERZ653672 (study PRJEB26926, sample SAMN06165215) | human gut metagenome | biome: ENVO:00009003; feature: ENVO:2100002; material: ENVO:00002003... | reverse complement strand
TGCGCATGTCTCGTGGGCTCGGAGATGTGTATAAGAGACAGGTTGGGACGCTGTCCACATCACCAGTCAGCTCCACACCTGCCACCGTGCATTTCACCGAATCTGCCAGTGCCAGCGGGGCTGCAAGGTTCAGCAGCATGGCCACCGCCAGAAACGCGCTCAGGATGCGCAGTTTGGGCGGGGTTCGGGTGGTTTGTTCTTTCATTTTACACGCCTCCTTCTGGTGCAGGAAAATCCAAAGAAAAAAGCCCTGTGGTTTGATTTTACTCTACCACAGAGCCTGCAAAATTCCTATTAACCTTTGGTTAGTATTTTGTGCCAAAAAGGGCAGCCAGCTGGGCGCGCTTGTTTCGCACGGCCCCGCCGATGTCCAGCTTGGCGTACAGCTGGTTGATGTACTGCTTGACGGTCCCCTCCGAGAGGTGGAGTGTTTCGGCGATCTCCTTGTTGGTGCGGCGCTGGGCCACCAGCCGGGCAAGGGCCAGCTCTTTCTCGGTCAGTGCGGCGGCAATGGCCGGGCGGTCTGCCGAGCCGTTGAGCTGGGCGCGCCGGGCCTCGTACCGCTGCCCCAGAGCGATCGCCCGCTCCACCAGCGGCTGGGCACTGCCCCAGCCGCCCTGCGCCAGCAGCGGGGCCAGATAGCGGTAATTTTCGGCCAGCGGCATCCAGAAGCCATCCGGCGCGGCCTCTGCCAGCGCCTGCTCCAGTGCAGCCCGGGCCTCGGCAGGCTGGCCATACAGTCCGTACGCTGCCGCCATCTGCACCCGGACATGGAGGGCCACCAGCCCATAGTGGAACCGCTGGCAGGCAGCCAGCAGCTCCTCACAGCGGGCCAGCACCTTGACTGCCTGCCCCTGTGCCAGCCAGACCTGCAGCTCGATCATTTCCATCATGGGGCGGCAGAGGGCAAAGTAGCTCACGGAGGCAAGACGATGCTCCCGGAAGACCTCGGGCACGGCATCGGTGCGGCCAAGCAGGGCGTAGTAATAGGCCTCGATGCTCTCCAGCAGGTGGAGCAGAACGGCATCGTGCCGCTGGAGGAGGGCGGCACGGCGGGCCTCGAAATCAAACGGCTCCCCTGCCTGCCCGCAGAGGGAAAGCCGCAGGGCGAGGAAATCACAGCAGAGGGCCATGTTCTCCTGCCCGCAGGAAGCCGCCCGCACCCGGGCCCGTTCCAGCAGCAGGACCGCCCGCTCAAAATGTCCCTGCATGAACGCGGCCTCGGCATCCATCACCAGCTCGGCCCCCTGCCCGTGGCCCTGGGTGATCTTATAATAATGGGGCATACACTCGTACATCTCGGCCAGCTCCTTGCCCAGCTCCCCGGGAGCACGGTAGTACATCATCAGCACCGAGGGGGAACCGAACGTCCAGCTGCCGCTGTTGCGCAGGGTAACGGCAGGGCGGGTCATCTGGCGGCTGGCACTGCGGTGGAGGCAGCTCATCCGGGTGATATCGTTGTACATCAGAAAGCTCAGGATGAGGTCGCACTCGCCCAGCAGGTTGCCCCGCTCCTGGGCCGGAAGCTCCGGGTGCTCCCGCACGGCGGCTTCCAGCAGGGCCTTGAGCTCCATCATTTTGGGGATCTGCTGGCAGGTGAACATCCGGCGCATCAGCACCAGAATGGCCAGCGGGTGCCGCTTGAGGGCGTCCACCGGGCAGCGGCCCAGCCGTTCCAGCAGCTCCGCCGGGCCGAGGGATGCCAGCAGGATGCCGGCGTCCTCCTCAATGACGTGGAGGGCGGCGTCATAATCCCCGCATTTTTCGTAGGCACGCAGGGCGGGCAGATACTGCCGTCGGGCCTCGTACCAGCGGCCATACCGTTCCCAGACCGCCGCCTGCCGCGGGGCGGGCAGCTGGGCAAACAGCCGCTCGGCGCATTCTTTCATCATGTGATGGAACCGGAAGCTCTCGCCGTCCGGCAGGCGGGTGACAAAGGCGTTCTGCCGCGTCAGGGCCAGCAGCACCTGCTCGGCGTCCGGCATCCGGGTCACGGCAGAAGCCATCTCCACCGTAAACTCATCGGCCAGGCCCATCACGGCCAAAAACTCCTGCCGCTGCGGAGACAGGGACTCGATCATGGCCGCGGTGAACATGGCGTAGATGTCCGAGCTGGTGGGCAGCAGGGTGCCCCGCTCCGCCAGCGCGTGGAGATTGAGGTAGATGGCAGAGAACCAGCCCTCGCAGGAGTGGAGCAAGGTTTCCCGCTGGGGCTCCGTCAGCTCCATGCCGCAGCGGCGGACGTAGGCGGATAACTCTTTCTCGTTCAGCCGCAGCTGGTCGGCCCCCACCCGGTGGAGCCGCTGCCCCAGGCGGAGGATCTCGCCCTGGGGCAGGAAATCGTTCCGGCTGGCCACCACGAGGTGGGCGTTGCCCGGCAGGCGGTTGGCCAGTGCACAGAGGAACGCGGCGGCCTGCTCGTCCCGGAGCAGGTGGAAGTCATCCAGGAAGAGATCGATCTCCCGCTCCCCGGCCAGCGCGGTGCAGAGGTCGTCCAGCAGCAGGGCCGCGCCGCTGGCGTCCGTGGGGCACTCGTACCCCTCCAGCACGGTCAGCCCGGCCTGCGCAAACGCCTTTTGCAGGCTTTTCCAGAAGATGGCCCGGTTGGCGGAGTAGATGCTCACCCGCAGCACGGCGGCTCCCTCCCGGCCGCGCTCGTTCAGGTACCAGTTGATGGCGGTGGTCTTGCCGTAGCCCATGGGAGCCACCACCGCCGTCAGGCTGCTGCGGGCAACGGGCTGCAGGCTGTGCCGCATCCGCTCCGAGATGTAGATGATATTCAGTTCCGGCTTTTGTCTGAGCATCCGCGTCCCTCTTTTCTATTCTTATTGATTATATTACCACAAATCTCTAGAAGTTGGAAGTAAAGCCTGCATCACAAAAAACATGGTTTCCATCACAAAAACCTGTTTGGCCGCACCGGATCTCCATGGTACAATATCCTCAAATCATTTTAAGATAAGGAGTCTCTTTTTATGGAAACGACCTCAAAACGCAAGTCCGGCACCACGGACCTTACGGTGGGTAAGCCGTTGTTCCAGATTTTGCGGTTTGCGCTGCCGCTGGTGCTGGGCACTCTGTTCCAGCAGCTGTACAGCTTTGCGGACACCGTCATTGTGGGCCGGTGCCTGGGCACCGACGCACTGGGTGCGGTAGGCACCACCTACTCCCTCAACTTCCTCATCCTGGGCTTTGTGCAGGGTGCCTGCGTGGGCTTTGGCATCCCGGTAGCCGAGACGTTCGGTGCCAAGGATCAGGGCGGCCTGCGGAAGTACCTGTTCAACGGTGCCCTGCTCTGCGTGGTGCTGAGCGTGGTGTTCACCATCTCCACCACCCTGATGGCGGGCCCGCTGCTCCAGCTCATCCACACGCCGGAAGAGCTGTACGCGGACGCCGTGCTTTACATCCGGATCATCTTCCTGGGCATCCCGGCCACGGTGCTGTACAACTACGCTTCCAGCGTGCTCCGCGCCATGGGCGACTCCCAGCACCCGTTCTATTTTCTGCTGGCGGCCAGCGTGCTGAACATCGGGCTGGATTACCTGCTCATCGTCTCCATGGGCATGGGTGTGGACGGCGCGGCCATTGCCACTGTCCTCAGCCAGCTGCTCAGCGGCGGGCTGTGCACGTTCTGGTTCTTTACCCGGACGGCCAAGCAGGAGGAGCTCACGTTCCGGGGGCAGAGCAGCCTGCTCTCCGCCGGGCACTGTAAGCGGCTGGCCTACATCGGCTTTCCCATGGGCTTTGAGTATTCCGTCTCGGCCATTGGTGCCGTCATCATGCAGGACGCCATCAACCTGCTGGGCAGTACCGCGGTAGCCGCCCAGACTGCCGGTGAGAAGATCCGCCAGATGTTCACCCTGCCCATGGAGAGCGTGGGCATGGCCATGGCTACCTATGTAGGTCAGAACCATGGTGCCCACCGCACCGACCGCATCCAGCAGGGCATCAAGGACGGCTGCACGATCCAGCTGACCTACTGCGTGGCTGCCTGGGTCGTCATCTTCTTCGTCAAGCCTTACGCCGTGGGGCTGGTGCTGGGCGATGCAGACCCCGCCGTGACCGCCGGAGCCATCCAGTACCTGGCCATTATGAGTCTACTGTTCTGCTTCCATGGCCTGCTGATGATCTTCCGCAACACGCTGCAGGGCCTGGGCTACAGCGTGCAGGCCATCATTTCCGGCGTGGGCGAGCTCATCGGCCGCAGCCTGGGCGGCCTGCTGGCCGTGAAAACAGGCCTGGGCTATGTTGGCATCTGCCTTTCCAACCCCTTTGCCTGGGGCCTGGCCATGCTGTACTGCATGTTCATGGTGCGCCGGATGCTCAAGCGGGAAGAATAACAAAACCAAAAGAAAGGCCGAGGCCTGCGGGAGCTTTCCCACAGGCCTCGGCCTTTTTATAGAAGAAGATTGGAAGTGGCAGTTTAGTCTTCAGCCATGCCGATGAGGTCGAACTTCTCGGTCGAGATGGTGACGGTGAAGTCTTTCTTGGCAGGCTTGTTGAACTTGACCCAGATGGTGCGGTCAGACAGGTTGTAGTACCAGCCGGACTCTGCTTCCTCCCAGCCATCGCGGACGATGTACCGGGTGAGCTGCTCGCCATCCACGCTGGCCCAGAACGCACCCTTTTTCTTGCTGACCAGCTTGATGGTCATGCGCTCCACGGGAGACTCGTAGGTGCCCTCGGTGGAGAAGCGGATATCGGTGCGGTCGCCGGCCTTGACGTCGATGGTGGTCTTGGCGTAGACACCGTTCTTGTAGTCCTCGGTGTGGCCGTCGTCGTCATACAGCACAAAGCTGGTGTCGGTCTCGGCGGCGACCAGCAGGTCGAGCTGATGCATGGTGTCGCGGAGGATGTGCTTGACGTCCTCGCTGGTGGCCACGATGGCGCTGCCGCGCAGGAACATGGGGATGCTTGCCAGAGTGACCGGGATCTCGATGGTCTGGCCGCCCTCATACTCGCGCAGGTTGTCGCTCATATCGTACCACTTGCAGCCGGCGGGCAGGTAGATGGTGCGGGTGGTTGCACCCTTTTCCACCACGTTTGCCACCAGGATGCTCTTGCCGAACATAAAGGTCAGGTTCTTGTCGGTGTAGCACTTGGGATCGTCCGGGAACTCCAGGAACAGCGGGCGCCATGCCGGCATACCATCCTGGTTGCTCTCGTACATCAGGGAGTACAGGGTGGGCATCAGGCGGTAACGCAGCTTGTAAGCCTCGCGGATGTAAGGCAGGTTCTCCTCATACATCCAGGGCTGGGTGACGGTGTTGTCGTTGTTGGCGGAGTTCAGGCAGAAGCGGGGCTGGAGCACGCCGTTCTGCAGCCAGCGGAGCAGCAGCTCAGCCTCCGGAGCCGGGCCGGCAAAGCCGCCGATGTCGCAGCCCATATTGGAGCAGCCGGACAGGCCCATGCCCAGAATGGTGGCAATGTTGAACTTGACGGTGCGCCAGTCGGTGAGGTTGTCGCCGCCCCAGACCTGTGCATAGCGCTGGATGCCGGCGTAGCCTGCACGGTTGATGATGTAGGGACGCTCGCCGGGGTAGACCTCGGCCAGAGCCTGCTTGGCGGTGTAAGCCATCAGGTTGGAGTGGAGGATCTTCAGCTCGGCCATGGTGCCCTTCTTGCCCTCGAAATCGCACTGGGCGTCACGGTCTTCCACGCCGTCCATCTCGCAGTTGTCGTTCCAGACGGTCTTGGTGCCCATCTTGAGGATGTTCTCCTCCAGCAGCTGCTTCCAGGTATCGCGGCCCTTGGGACCGGTGAAGTCGAAGAAGCGGCCCTCGCCGCCCCACCAGCGGCCATAGTACGGAGCCTTGCCGTCCGGGGTCTTGATGAAGACATCGTTCTTCTCGAACAGGTCGATGTAGGGGTGACGCTTCAGGATGCCCGGCTTCAGGTTGGGGATGACATTGATGCCGCGGGCATTCATGTTCTCAAAGAACTTCTTGGGGTCCGGGAAGCGCTTGTGGTTCCAGTTGAACACATAGCGCAGGTTGTCCTCTTCGCCGCTGGAATAGCCGGAAGCCAGCCAGAAGTTGTCGATGAGGATGCCCTCTTTCTCGTGCTTGTCGATGACCTTGTAGATCTCCTCATCGCAGTTCTTTTCCAGCTCCGCGTAGTACATGGTGGAAGCGCAGTAGCCCAGAGACTGCTTGGTGGGCAGAGCGCTGCGGCCGGTCAGCAGGGTGTACTCGTTGAGGATATCCGGCAGGGTGGGGCCAGCCAGCAGGAACAGGTCGATGTCGCCGCCGTCGGTCTGATAGTAGCAGTAGCGCTCCCAGTAACCGGACAGCTCCTCGCCCAGGTCGAAGACGCAGTCATAGGAGTTGTGGTAGAACAGGCCGATGGGGCGGCGGTCCTTCTCGTTCACACGGATGTAGAACGGAATGTGCTTGTACATCGGGTCGCCGGTCTCGGGGTCGTGGCCGATGGCGTCCTTGGGGGACATGCGCAGGCGGCGGCCTTTCTTGTCCAGGTGGCCGGTCTTCTCGCCAAAGCCGAAGAAGTGGTCATACTCGCGGTCCACCTTGGAGAAGTGGGTCAGGCGGCCGATCTGGTCTTTCTCGAACGCGCGCTCCCGCAGATCCTGATACAGCAGCTTGCCCTCTTTGTCGTACATCTCAAAATGGAACGGCTTCTTGAACAGCTTCAGGGTAACGTGAGCGGTCTCAAAGGTCAGGCACTTCTCATCCTCGGTGCAGGGCACATCCAGCGCGGTGATGCGGGTGCGCTCGTCCTTGAGCAGGTCGTCCATGCGGTCAGGCCATGCGGTGGTCACCAGGGTGTAGGACTCCTCCTCCATGGGGGTGCCCTTGTCGAAGTGGACGCGGACACGGATGATGTCATCCGTCATGAAGATCAGCTTTACGTCCGCAGCGTCGCCGTGGATGAGGTAGCCATTCTCCGTTTTTTCAAAGGATTCAAAACTGCGAAGCAGCATAACAGGTTCCTCCGTGTTGTTTTTTATTACATGCCGATCAGGTCGAACTGCTCAAACGAAACGGTCAGGTTGTAGTCCTTGCCCGGGTTTGCATACTTGACCTCGACTGCTTTCTTGGTCTGGCTGTAGTACCAGCCCTCAGCAGCCTCATCGAACTTGCGGCGGTTGAGGAAGTGCTCGATCTTGCGGCCGTCCAGAGTGACCCAGAACGGGCTCTTCTCCTTGGCGATCATCTCCACCTTGACGGTCTTGACGGTGTCCTCATAGCTGCCCTCAGAGGTGAAGTCCATGGTGACACGCTCACCGGCGGTGGTGGTGATGGTGGTCTTGCGGAAGACGCCGCTCTTGAAATCGTTGGTCACGCCGTCATCATCATACAGAGTGGTGGTAACGGTGCCCTTGGGAGCCACGATGAGGTGGAGGTCGGTGGTGTGGTCCCCCTCCATGGTCATCAGCTGGTTATCCGCCATGGCGATGACAGCGCCCTCACGGATGAACATGGGGATGCTTGCCATGGTGACGGGGATCTCGATGGTCTGGCCGCCCTCGTAGCAGCGCATCTTGTCGCTCCAGTCGTACCACTTGCAGCCTGCGGGCAGGTAGACCTTGCGGGTCTTGGCACCCTCTTCGATGACGTTGGCCACCAGGATGTCACGGCCGAACAGGAACTCGAAGCTCTCCTCGTAGACATTGGGGTCGTCCTGGAAATCATAGACCAGAGCGCGCATGATGGGAGCACCCGTCTTGCTTGCGTTGTACTCCGCGCTGTACAGATACGGAGTGAAGCGATAACGCAGCAGGATCGCGTCACGAATGAGATCTGCAGAGCCGCGGAACATCCAGGGCTCGGTCACGGTGTTATCGTTGGATGCGGAGTGGATGGAGAAGCGGGCCTGGAAGATGCCCTGCTGCACCCAGCGGACGAACAGCTCCTCGGTGGGAGCGGGGCCTGCAAAGCCGCCGATATCCGCGCCCTCATTGGGCTGGCCGGAGAGGCCCATGCCGGTGATGATGGGGATATTGTACTTCAGGGACTTCCAGCTGGTGTAGTTATCGCCGCACCAGGTCTGGGCGTAGCGCTGGATGCCGGCGCTGCCGCTGCGGCAGACCATATAGGGGCGAGCCTTGGCATTGTGTTCCACAACCGCGTCTGCACCCACCTTGCACATCAGGGTGCTCATAATGGGCTTCAGCTGAGCGATGGTGCCGCCCTTGCCGTCAAAGTCGCAGATGTCGTCCTTATCCATCAGACTGTCATACTCGCAGTTGTCGTTCCAGACGGAATCGGTGCCCACGGCAATGATGGACTCGGTCAGGTACTTCTTCCAGGCTGTACGGCCCTCGGGTTTGGTGAAGTCCCAGAAAGCGCCGTCGCCGCCCCACCATTTGCCAACGCCGTAGTTCTCGGGGTTCTTGCTGTCTTTCACAAAGACATCGTCGGCGTTAAATTCATCAAAGCGGGGGTTGCACAGCAGAACGCCCGGCTTGACGTTGGGCACGTTCTGGGCGTGCTTTTCGTTCATGGCATGGAAGTAAGCACTGGGGTCCTTGAAGCGCTCGGTGTTCCAGGTAAAGACACAGCGCTTGTTGTTCTGGCTGGTATAGCCGCTGGACAGGTGGAAGCCGTCGATGGGGAAGCCCTCTTCCTTGATGGTGTCAACGAATCCCAGCACAGCGTCGTCGCTGTCTTTCTCCAGCTCGGGGTAGTACATGCTGGAGCCCTGATAGCCCAGAGCACGCTTGGGCAGCAGAGCCGGACGGCCGGTGAGCAGGGTGTAGTTGTCCACAACGCGGGCGATGGTGTCGCCGCCGATCAGGAAGCAGTCCAGATCGCCGCCGTCGGCCTGGAAGTAGGTGTAGCGAGGCCAGTAGTTGCTCTTCTCGCGGCCCATGTTGAACACGGACTCGTAGAAGTTGTGGTAGAACACGCCGACAGCCTTTTTGGTGTCACGGTCCAGACGGATGTAGAAGGGGATGTGCTTGTAGAGGGTATCCATCTTCTCGGCATCGTAGCCCATCGCGTCGGTAGCACGCTCACGCTGGAACGTCTTGTTCTTGTCCAGCTCGCCGGTCTTCTCGCCAAAGCCGTAGAAGCAGTCGTCCTCTTTCATCCGGCTGTAAGCCACAACGCGGTTGTTGGAGTCCTTGACGAACGGGTTGCCGGGCAGGGTGCTGTACAGCTCCGAGCCGTCAGCGGACAGCAGCTTGAAATTGATGGGGTCCTTCTCGACCACCAGAGTCACCTTGCCGGTGGCAAAAGTGATGGTCTTGTCGTCCTCGGTGACCTCAGCCGCAAAAGGCTCCACGCGGGTGCGCTCGCCCTTGAACAGGTCGTCCATACGGTCTTCCCAGGCGGTGGTCATCAGGATGTAGGATTCCTCGGCCAGCTCGTGGTCAAAGCTGGCGCGGACACGGACGATCTCGTCGGTCACGAAGCAAACCTTGACATCCGCGTTGTCGGTGTGCAGCAGGAAAGCGCCGTCCTTGCGCTCCATGCCGGTAAAACGGGAGCAGATTTCCATAATGCAGTTCCTCATTTGTTTTTGTGGGGTGTGGTTTCGGATACAAAAAGCCCCCATTCCCCCTCAGATGCATGATATCTTCAGAGAAACGGGGGCAAACATTCAGTTGCTCAACCCAGAGCAGTCAATCTCACATGGTCCAGCCCAGGCTGGGGACGAGGCCGCACAGATAAGGCACGACCAGAGCGATGGCCGGGATAAAGGTGACCAGGAACAGTGCCACGACCATGGCGGCGAACAGAGGCACGATGTACTTGGTAACGCCCTCGATCTTGACCTTGCCGACGCCGCAGCCAACGAACAGGCAGGAGCCGACGGGAGGAGTGACGGAGCCGATACCCAGGTTCATGATGAGCATGATGCCGAACTGCACATCGCTCATGCCGATGCTGCGGGTGATGGGCAGGAAGATCGGGGTGAAGATCAGAACGGCAGGAGTCAGGTCCAGGAACATGCCCATGACCAGCAGGAAGACGTTCATGATCAGCAGGATGACATAACGGTTGCTGGAAACGCTCATCAGGGCGTTGCTGATGGCAGCCGGGATGCCGGAGTAGCTCATGACGTAAGACATGATGGAGGAAGCGGCGATCAGGAACAGGATGGTAGCGCTGCTCTCCATGGTGTCAGCCAGCAGGTTGTAGAAGCTCTTCAGGGTCATCTCTTTGTAGAGGATGGAGAGCAGGCCGCAGTACAGGCACAGGACAACGCCGGCCTCGGTCGCGGTGAAGAAGCCTGCCAGAATACCGCCCATGACGATGATGACGGCCAGCAGAGAGGGCACTGCATCAATGATGATCTTGATGGCGGGATCGGGATCCTTGACGTCCGAGGACTTGTAGCCTTTCTTGACCGCGATGAACACAGCCAGACCAGCGACACACAGACCCATCAGGATGCCGGGCAGGTAGCCGCCCATGAACAGAGCAGCAACGGAAACGCCGCCAGCGGTGATGGAGTACAGGATCAACGGACCAGACGGGGGGATCAGGATGCCGGTAGGAGCCGAGCAGATGTTGACGGCCGCAGAGTAGTTGGGGTCGTAACCCTCATCCAGCTCCAGAGGAGCCATGATGGAGCCCATTGCGGAAGTAGCTGCAACGGAAGAACCGGAAACGGCGCCAAAGAACATGTTTGCCAGAACGTTGGTGGCAGCCAGGTAACCGGGCATCTTACCAACGGCCAGGCGGGCCAGACGGACAAGGCGCTTTGCAATGCCGCCCTTGTTCATGATGTTGCCGCCCAGAGAGAAGAACGGCAGAGCCAGCAGAGAGAAAGAGTCAATGCCGGAGAAGCAGCGCTGTGCCGCGGTCAGTGCGAAAATCGCGGGGTCCATGCTGAACAGGGCCGTGAAGATGGATGCGATGCCGATGCCTGCAGAGATAGGCACACCGGCCAGCAGCATCACAAAAAAGGAACCGAACAGCAGTAACGTAGCCTGTGCAACCATTATGCGTTTTCTCCTTTCTTTTCTTTACTGTCCAGGAAGAGCTGAACGTACTTCAGCACGCGGGCCAGAATGATGAAGATGCCGGAAATCGGCAGGATGGAATACAGGAGCTTAAAGGGAATGCGCATAACCGAGGAAACGTTGGTAGCGTTCGCGGTCAGCTTCCAGCCGCCATACACGAAGACATAGCCAACGAAGAAGACGATGGCAGCCTCGATGAAGACGCTCAGAAAGACATTGAACGCGCCCTTTGCACGGCCCTTGACCAGGTCCAGTGCCAGGTGCTTGTCTTTGTAGAAGCAGTATGCGGAACCGATCATGGAAGCCCAGATCAGAACGTAGCGCAGGAACTCATCGGTGACCGTGGAGGGGTTGCGCAGGATCCAGCGGGTAAAGATCTGCCAGGTGCCGCCTGCCAGCAGGGCGAACATTGCCACTGCCATCAGGAAACGCATGACGTTATCCAGAATTTTATCCAGTTTTTTCACAAGATCATCTCCTTGAGCTTGGTTCCTCCCGCGCGGCCACGGGCAAAGGCACTCAACGCCCTGCCCGCGGCCTTTGGGAGGCAAGAATCAGAATGGAACCGCGGCCGATCAGACCATTGCGCGGATCTCTTCCACGACCGCATAGGTGGTGGGGTTCGCGGTCTTGAGGTTCTCGTAGATGGGCTGCACAGCAGACTGGAATGCCGCGATGTCCACGTCCTTGACCAGCTCGACGCCGTTCTGGTTGACAGCCTTGTCCAGAACCTCGTCCTCGAAGTTCTTCCAAGCGGTCTTGTACTCCTCGGTAGCAGCCTTGGCGCACTCGGTCACAGCGGACTTCTGATCGTCAGAGAACTGGTTCCAGATGTTGGAGGAGATGATGACCATATCGGGGATGCGGGTGTGCTCGTCGAAGCAGTAGTACTTGGTGACGTCGCCGTGGTCACGCAGAGCGGTGACGTTGTTCTCAGCGCCATCGATAACGCCCTGCTGCATACCGGTGTAGATATCGCTGTAGCCCATAACGGTAGCGGAGCCACCCAGGCAGTTCATCATGTCGATTGCCATCTGGCTGTCCATGGTGCGGATCTTCAGGCCCTTCAGGTCAGCCGGGGTGCGGATGGCGGTAGCCTTGGTGTAGAAAGAGCGAGCGCCGGAATCCAGCCAGGTCAGGCCGCGGAAGCCCTGATCGTCGGTGGACTCAAAGACAGCCTGTGCGGAATCGCTGTCCATGTAGGTGTAGTAGTGAGCCTGATCGTCGAAGACATAAGGCACGGAGAAAGCGTTGTACTTCTCGCTGAAGTTGCCCAGCGTGGAAGCGGAGACCTTAGCCATGTCCAGAGCGCCGGCCTGGATCTGGGAGATCATATCAGACTCGCTGCCCAGGGTGCCGTTGGGGATGATCTGGATGTTGACAGTGCCGTTGGTCTTCTCCTTGACCTGCTCCGCAAAGCTGGTCAGCTGGATGTGAACAGCATGGTCCTCAGCCAGGTTGTGGCCCAGCTTCAGGTTGAAGCTGCCGCCAGCGGCGGCAGAAGCTGCGCCGGAACCGGCAGTGCTGCCGGAGGAACCGCCGCAAGCGGTGAGCAGAGCGGAAGCGCCTGCAACTGCCAGGACCTGAACGAACTGTCTACGAGAGATTTTCATAGTGGATTTCCTTTCTTCTTCTTGCTTGTGTATACCACGTCACAGCCGGTCGGCCGTGAAACAACAAATTTGGAATGCAGCGGTCAGGACTCGCCGCGGTGGAACCGATCTTTCACCATCTGGATCAGATCTTTCAGGTTGAGGCCCCACAGGCTCTTGGGCTGCTGCCAGTCCTTGCCGGTCTCTTTGGCAAGCACCTTGGCAAACCGCTCGGGGTTCGCCGGCAGCAGGCTGCCTTTGGGGATCATCACCGCCATCTGGCGGCTCTGGAACAGGTAGAAGTACTGGTCGTCCTCGACCAGGCGGTCAATCTTATCAAACGGAATGTGGGCACCGTTTTCCACGTCCACGCCGCCTGCGTTGATCCGGCAGCTGACCGTGCTCTCGGCCCCGCCCCGCTGCATGATGACGCCCTCGGCCGCCACCCGGCTTAGAAAATCCGGCATGGCGAACATTGCGCACCCCACCAGCAGGCAGAGCACCTTGACCACCGTTGGGATGGGAACGAAGAGTGCCAGCATCACCAGCGCAAATGCCACGGCCAGCCAGACCAGCCGCTGCATCCCCTCGTAGGTGTAAAACTCGGTGCGGAACATCCGGCGGATGGTCTCATCGTTAAAGATCACTTTGGCTTCAAAATGATTTTTTGAGGTCTGCATGGACGGGCTCCTTTCGGATGGTCACGAAATGCAACCAATACATTTGTTAACTAGCACAAAAATATTGAAACGCCTTTGTGCATTTGGTCAATCTCGTCTTCTTGCGCCATTATCATACTAAAAATTCCGCCGCTTTTCCGCAGATTTTGTGATTTAAATGTTGCAAAATGTGATATGTACTGATATACTAGGGCAAAAAAGGACGTAAAAGAATGATTCTTATTTTTTTAACAAGGAACAGGAGTGGCTATGGGCATCGAACGTGTCTCGCATTATATCGATAATGTCCTTACGGAAGCACAGGCGCGGATGGGGCTGCGCGACACCCGGCTTCTGGTCACATGGTACACGAACCGGGAAAACAAGCAGTCTGTGGTGCACTCCCACCCGTACCACGAGCTGGTGCTCCCCATCGGCGGCAGCACGGTACGCTACTCGGTGGACGGTAGCGTCTGTCTCTTATACACATCTCCGAGC
>ENA-OZHJ01000821-OZHJ01000821.1-human-gut-metagenome-genome-assembly--contig:-NODE-821-length-13728-cov-12.509032_pt1 | contig 13728 bp, 10 predicted proteins | sample MGYA00244663_ERZ653672 | MGnify/ENA primary metagenome ERZ653672 (study PRJEB26926, sample SAMN06165215) | human gut metagenome | biome: ENVO:00009003; feature: ENVO:2100002; material: ENVO:00002003... | reverse complement strand
ATGTTCATGCAAGAGAAATCTTGGATTCTCGTGGCAATCCTACAGTAGAGGTTGAGGTGTCATTAAAGTCTGGCGTTGTAGGCCGTGCATCAGTTCCGTCTGGAGCCTCAACAGGTGAGAACGAGGCTTTGGAGCTTCGTGATGGCGACAAGAGCCGCTATTGTGGCAAGGGGGTATTAAAGGCCGTAGAGAATGTGAATAACGTAATTGCACCGGCTTTGGTTGGATTCTCAGCCTTAGAGCAGCGTGCTATCGACCATAAGATGTTGGAGCTGGATGGCACCAAGACAAAATCAAACTTGGGTGCGAATGCCATTCTTGGCGTATCGCTTGCAGTGGCTCATGCTGCTGCCGAGTATCTCCGCATCCCGTTGTATCGCTACATCGGTGGCTGCAACACTTACACACTTCCCGTTCCTATGATGAACATCATCAATGGTGGTGCTCACTCTGATGCGCCGATTGCTTTCCAGGAGTTCATGATTCGTCCGGTGGGGGCTCCTACAGAGAAGGAGGCCATCCGTATGGGTGCCGAAGTGTTCCATGCCTTGGCAAAGCTCCTGAAGAGCCGCGGACTTTCCACAGCTGTCGGCGACGAGGGTGGTTTCGCCCCTGCACTCAACGGCATAGAGGATGCGCTTGAGAGCATCTGTCAGGCAATCAAGGATGCCGGTTATGAGCCGGGAAAGGATGTGAAGATTGCAATGGACTGCGCTGCCAGCGAGTTTGCTGTTCAGGAGAATGGTGAGTGGTATTACGATTATCGCCAGCTGAAGGATGGCAAGAAGAAGGATCCTAACGGCAAGAAACTCACAGCTGAAGAGCAAATAAAGTTCTTGGAAGAACTGATCACCAAATATCCTATCGATTCCATCGAGGACGGTCTTGACGAGAACGATTGGGACAACTGGGTGAAGCTTACAGCTGCCATCGGTGACCGTTGCCAGCTGGTTGGCGACGACCTCTTTGTTACGAACGTGAAGTTCCTGGAGAAGGGCATCAAGATGGGAGCGGCTAACTCTATCCTTATCAAGGTGAACCAGATTGGTTCGCTCACCGAGACGTTGGATGCTATAGAGATGGCTCATCGTCATGGTTACACAACCGTTACTTCACATCGTTCCGGTGAAACCGAGGATACCACAATCGCTGACATCGCTGTGGCAACCAACTCTGGTCAGATCAAGACAGGTTCTATGAGCCGTACCGACCGTATGGCAAAGTACAATCAGCTTATCCGCATCGAAGAGCAGTTGGGCGATAATGCATCCTACGGCTATCAGAAACTGAGATAAGAAACGAGGAAACAGTCTTTTTCTTGAATAAATCACAATCGGATCAGATGTGCATTGACAGGTCGTGACGGCTTGTCAATGCCTTTGTTTTTTTTTGCTCTTCGCTTAAGTCATTATTTATCTTAACCGTCTGCATAACGGCAAGGTCAGCATGACGCAGACGACGGCTCCGGCAAACGCCAGCTGCATACCCCTATACATCAGGGAAGACTGTATCAAAGAGCGGATGCTCAACACCATTGTAGACTGCATGAAGGAATTTATGCCATCACAGATGATGAATGAAGGCATCCAAAAGTTATCCAATGATATTTTAGAGGGGTATGGTTGAAACGACTTCCCTTAAAGGATGTGATTGCCAATCATCCCCTTTCTTCTATAAGAATCAATAGAAATGTAGCCTATCATACTGCTTTGTCACATTTTTATACTTCTTAAACGCAGTTTTTTCATTGGTTATGCTGTATTTCGAGATAAAAACGCTATCTTTGCGGTGTAAAATAAACAGATAGCTAAAAAGTAAATTTGAGAAAAGCGTAGCGATTCAACTGAAAGAGTGGTCGTTACGCTTTTGCTTTTGATGTGGAAAAGGTCGTTTGCAGACATCCAAAAGCCACACAACGCAAGAGTTCAGTTACCACATCATTACTGCCGTAATGTGTGAACTTCCAGAATAAGCATCTGTTTTTCTGCGATTTGCGTAATTTTGCGTAGCTGTTGGTAACTCACGGTAAACTAATTTTGTCACCAAAAAAGAAGTGAGTTATGCGAAGTACATTCAAGGTCTTATTCTACGTGAAGAAAGGCAGTGCAAAGCCCAACGGCAACCTGCCACTGATGTGCCGCCTTACGGTGGACGGAGAGATTAAGCAGTTCAGTTGCAAAATGGAAGTTCCACCCCATTTGTGGGATGTGAAGAACAACCGTGCTTCGGGCAAGAGTGCCGAAGCGCAGAGAATCAACCGTGCGGTTGACAAGATTCGGGTGGAGGTGAACCGCCGCTACCAAGAACTGATGCAGACAGACGGATATGTGACCGCTGCCAAACTGAAAGATGCCTATCTCGGTATCGGTATCAAGCAGGAAACCTTGCTGAAACTCTTTGAGCAGCACAATGCGGAGTTTGCAAAGAAAGTCGGACACAGCCGTGCCAAAGGAACATTCCAACGGTACATAACCGTCTGCAAGCATATTCGGGAGTTCCTGCCCCATACATACAAGCGTGAGGATATTCCCCTCAAAGAGTTAAACCTCACGTTCATCAACGACTTCGAGTATTTCCTGCGCACGGTGAAGAAATGCCGCACTAATACCATTTGGGGCTATATGATTGTGTTGAAGCACATCATTTCCATAGCGAGAAATGACGGTCGTCTGCCGTTCAATCCCTTTGCAGGGTATATCAACTCTCCCGAAAGCGTGGACAGGGGGTATATCACGAAAGAGGAGATACACACCATGATGAATACCGAGATGCCCGACAAGACCCACGAGCTTGTGAGGGACCTGTTTCTGTTTTCGGTGTTCACGGGGTTGGCATATTCCGATGTCAAGAACCTCACCACCGACAACCTGCAAACTTTCTTTGACGGTAACTTATGGATTATCACCCGAAGAAAGAAGACCAACACCGAATCGAATATCCGTCTGTTGGACGTTCCCCGAAAGATTATAGAGAAGTATAAGGGGATGGCAAAGGACAATAAGGTTTTCCCCATGCCAAGTAATACGACCTGCAACAAAAAGCTGAAAGCCATAGCCGATTTGTGCGGTATAAAGACACATTTAACATATCATGTCGCAAGACATTCGGCAGCAACTACCATACTGTTATCCAACGGAGTACCCATTGAAACCGTCAGCCGCCTGTTGGGGCATACCAACATAAAGACCACTCAAATCTACGCGAAGATAACCGCCCAAAAGATAAGTCAGGACTTGGAACTGTTGTCCGACAAGTTGGGGGATATGGAGAAAAGCATTTGCAGTGCCATTTGATAACCCATAAAGAAGAATACAGATGAAAGAGAAACGAAGCATCATCACGATGGACGGACAGGGCAACATCGCCCTGCCGACCGATACAGTCTCCATTGCCATGACCGAGTGGGAACTCTGCGAGTTGTTCGGGGTTATCGCCCCAACAATCCGAGCAGGGATAAAGGCTCTTTGTAAAAGCGGTGTTTTGAGGGAATATGAGACAAAGCATACCATCAAACTGTCGGACAAACGCAGCATGGAGGTTTACAGTCTTGAAGCCATCATCGCCCTTGCTTTCCGCATCAACACATTCGGAGCGGAACAGGTTCGCAGAGCCATACTTGAAAGACTGTACTTGCGAAAAGAAAAAACAGGCATCTTCTTTTCGCTGAACATCACTGATACGGCAAATCCGAAATACTTTGCATAGGCGTATTGCCATTCACACATACTCACGCACCCGAAGAAGCATCTGTTTTCAGCTCTGTTTCTTCGGATTTTTTGTTTTTACAGCCCCGAACAGCCCCGAAGTATTTTTTGCTGCGTTCTGCTGTGATTTGCGTATCAACTTATCCGACAGTTGATTATACTTTTGTAGCTGACATTTTTTCAAACTTAAATCATTGGAATATGGAAGCAAACAAAGTAAATGACAGCCACCGACCGCCCACAGATGGCGGCATGGCAAAGGAAGAGTTTATCCGTGTCGGCACAACGCTCTACAAGATTGTGGAGCAGCCAAGACTGAACGGAGGGTATGTAAGGAAGCGCATCGCATGGAACAACGAGACCCTGCGCCAAGACTATGGCAAGGACTACATCGGCAGCGTACCCAAGTATGACGGCTTCTGCACCGTACCCGAACACGTCAGCTATCAGCCTGTAATCGGCAAGTTCCTTAACCTCTACGAGCCGATACCCCACCAACCGCAAGAGGGTGATTTCCCCTCTGTCCGCTCATTGGTGGAACATATCTTCGGGGAGCAATACGAGTTGGGAATGGACTATCTTCAACTGCTCTACCTGCAACCCATTCAGAAGTTGCCCATCCTGCTGTTGGTGTCGGAGGAGCGCAACACAGGCAAAAGTACATTCCTCAATTTTCTGAAAGCCCTGTTTCAGAATAACGTGACATTCAACACCAACGAGGATTTCCGCAGCCAGTTCAATTCCGACTGGGCTGGGAAACTCCTTATCGTGGTGGACGAAGTATTGCTGAGCCGCCGGGAGGACAGCGAGCGGTTGAAGAACCTGAGCACGGCACTATCCTACAAGGTGGAAGCCAAAGGCAAAGACCGTGACGAAATTGCGTTCTTCGCCAAATTCGTGCTGTGTTCAAACAACGAGTACCTGCCTGTCATCATTGATGCAGGTGAAACCCGTTATTGGGTGCGCAAGATAGACCGCTTGCAGTCGGATGATACCGACTTCCTGCAAAAACTGAAAGCGGAGATACCTGCTTTTCTCCACCATTTACAGCATAGGCAGCTATCCACCGAAAAGAAAAGCCGTATGTGGTTCACGCCCTCACTACTGCATACCGAAGCCTTGCAGAAGATTATCCGCAGCAACCGCAACAGATTGGAGATAGAGATGCACGAGCTTATCCTTGACATTATGGAAAGTGTAGGCACGGACACTTTCTCTTTTGACTGCAACGATATTTTTCTTTTGTTGCGGTATTCACAGGCAAAAGTGGAGAAACATCAAGTACGCAGGGTATTGAAAGAGTGTTGGAAACTTAATCCTGCACCCAACACGCTTACCTATACCACCTATCAGTTGGACTATACCCGTGACTGTCACTATTCGCCCATGCGGAAGACAGGACGGTTCTACACCGTGACAAAATCGTTTTTGGAAACACTATGATTATTTTGATGAAATGATGAATAAGTATATAAATATATTGAAATATAGATATTTACATTCTCATCAAACATTCATCAAAAGTATCTCACTGATGAAAGGAGAAAACAGGACGGACAGACCATGCCCGACACCGTAAACGATGAATTTCTCTTTTCGTGAGTGGTTTGATGAATAAATGATGAGATGATATATAGATATAAATCAATGTGTTAAACCATATGTTCATCAAATCATCGCTTTATCAACCATCATCAAATCCGTAGGAATATACATTATGACAATACAGGAAGCAAAACAAATCAGAATAGCAGACTATCTGCAAAGTCTGGGGTACACACCCGTCAAGCGACAAGATAGCAGCCTTTGGTACAAGTCACCGCTGAGAGAGGAAGCCGAAGCCTCGTTCAAGGTAAACACCGAACTCAACCAATGGTATGACTTCGGCATCGGCAAGGGTGGCAATATCATCGCATTGGCTTCGGAACTCTACCGCTCCGACAACGTGCCGTATCTGTTGGAGTGCATCGCCAAACAGACACCGCATCTGCACACCGCCATCCATGTACCATTTTCTTTTGGTCGGCAATCCGTTTCAGAACCGATGTACCGACATCTGCAAGTTTCGGAGTTATCCTCTCCTGTACTATTATCCTATTTGCAGGAGCGAGGAATAAGCACCGAACTCGCCAAGAGGGAATGTAAGGAACTGCATTTTGAAAACAAGGGCAGACCATACTTCGCCATCGGTTTCCCGAATATGGCAGGTGGTTATGAGGTGCGCAACCGCTATTTCAAAGGTTGTGTCGCTCCAAAGGACATCACCCATATCCGACAAAGTGGAGAACAGCCGACAACCTGTTATCTTTTCGAGGGCTTCATGGATTACCTCTCGTTCCTTTCCATCCGTGTGAGGAACAATCCGCAATGCCCCCGACTGACCACGCAGGATTATATCATCTTGAACTCCGTTTCCAATCTCGCAAAGGCGGAGGGCATATTGGCTGACTATTCCCAAATCGGCTGTTTCCTTGACAACGATACGGCAGGACGGACAGCCTGTGAGCATCTGCAAGCAAGGTTCGGGGAACGCCTTTCCGACAAGTCCATACACTATAGTGAGTATAAGGACTTGAACGACTACCTGTGCGGTAAGCCCTTGTCCCAATCGGCAGAGCCGATGAAGCAGGAGAGGCAAGTCCAATCCGCAAGGCGGATGATGCAGCCACCGAAAAAGCGAGGGCTGAAGATGTAGGGAGTGAGAACGCTTGCAGCCGTGCGGATATTTACAAGCGGAAAATACCATAGCTTATTAGGGAATTTTCCGAGCCGCATTGCAAGCAACGCTGAAAATTCCCCAATAAGCCAAAGAGGTTGCACCTCTCTGGACTCTCCCAAGCCAACGGCAGAAGCCGTACAGGAGAATAATCAACCATTGTTTCACAAGCTAAAAAAGAAAGGAAAACCATATATGGGATTTGTCGTATTACATATGGAAAAGGCGCACGGTTCCGACAGCGGAACGACCGCCCACATCGAGCGTTTTATCATACCGAAGAACGCCGATCCAACTCGCACGCATCTTAACCGAAAACTCATCGACTATCCCGATGGAGTGAAAGACCGAACAGCAGCCATCCAACACCGTTTGGAAAACGCAGGGTTGACACGCAAAATCGGTAACAACCAAGTACAGGCAATCCGCATCATCGTGTCGGGAACGCATGAGGACATGGAGCGTATCGAAAAAGAAGGCAGATTGGACGAGTGGTGTGCCGACAACATGAGCTACTTTGCCTTCATGTTCGGTAAGGAGAATATTGTGGCTGCGCACCTTCATCGGGACGAGGAAACGCCACACATACACATCACCCTTGTTCCAATCGTAAAGGGGGAACGTAAGCGCAGGAAACGGGAGGAACAGACAAAGAAACGCTACCGCAAGAAGCCGACCGACACCGTAAGACTGTGTGCCGATGACATTATGACACGGCTGAAATTGAAGACCTACCAAGATACCTACGCCATTGCGATGGCAAAGTACGGATTGCAGCGTGGCATAGACGGTTCAACGGCACGGCACAAGTCCACGCAGCAGTATTATCGGGACACACAGAAACTTGTCGATAGCCTCAAAGCGGAAGTGGTAGATTTGCAGGAGCGGAAAGAAGCGGCACGGCAGGAACTCCGCCAAGCCAAGAAAGAGGTGCAGACTGAGAAACTGAAAGGCGCAGCCACGACCGCAGCGACCAACATAGCCGAGAGTGTCGGTTCTTTTTTCGGCAGCAACAAGGTCAAGACGCTGGAGAGGGAGAACAAGAATCTGCATGAGCGTGTATCAGAACTTCAAGAAGAAGCCCGACAAAGGGAACAGCAACAGGCGAAACACATACAGGAGATAACAGACGCTTACGAGCTGCGACACCGCAAATTGTCCGAGTTTACAGACTTTGTGAAACGCTACTTCCCATATGTGGAGAAGCTGATACCGACAATAAATTTCCTGCGTGAACGCTTGGGCTTCAATGACGATATTATCCGAAGATTATGCACATTCAAGGACGTTCCCATAAAAGGCAAGCTACATTCTTCCGAGTTCAACCAAGGCTTTGAAACCCAACGTGCCGTCTGCTCCATTAAAGAGGATGAAAATGGAAAGTTCGATTTCAAGATTGATGGAGTATCACATATAAGCTGGTTCAGAAAGAAGATGAACGAGTTTAGGGAAGCTATCGGAATACCGAAACCAAGACAAAACAGAGGTATGCAACTGTAAATCAAAATAAAGTCCGTGATTGTTGAATGACATATCACGGATTTTTTGTACTTTTGCACTCGGATTGAGGCAACTCTATCCAAGACATAAGAAAAAGAAGCGTTATGCTTTCTTGTAAGTCGAGAACGTAGGAAATTCAAGACACTGCACAAGGATGGCATAGTGGTTCTCACGCATATAGCGTGGGCTGCTATACTACATTCGTGCATTTAGGTTTCCTACGACCTTCGACTTAGAATGTTGCATTGGTAGTCCACGTTTCTGCATTTGAGCATCCGCTTCTTTGGGCTAAGAAGCAAAAAAGAAAACTATATGAAACAAAAAGTTCCACTATCAAAAATGAACATGACAAAAACGCTATTATCAGTTATGCTTTGTTGCTGTTGCAGCATTATGGCTTTCGGGCAGAACATGACCCAAGAAATTGAAAAGATTATCAAAGGGAAGCAAGCGTCTGTCGGGGTAGCAATTATCCATAATGACGATATAATTGCCATTGCCAACGAGGACAAATATCCCACTATGAGTGTATTCAAATTCCATATAGCAGTGACAGCTCTGAAAAAAATGGAAGCAGAGAATATTCCGCTGGACAAAATGGTGTATATCAAACAGAAAGAAATGCTGAAAAACACGTATAGCCCGTTAAGGGATAAATATCCCGACCAAGGGATTCGTATATCTTATAGGGATATAATCAAATACACAGTATCGATTAGCGACAACAACACATGCGATTGGTTAATAAGGTTTGTTGGTGGTATTGATAAAGTGGACTCCTACATAAAATCTCTTGGGATAAAGGATATGAATTTCACGGAGACAGAGGAAAGCATGCATACGGACATTATGTTATGCTACAACAATTGGAGCACACCATTAGCTATTGCGCAATTGCTCAAGAAACTTCATACAGAAAATATTTTGACAAAAGAGCATTTTGCGTTTTTAGAGACAGCCATGCTTGATTGTGTGTCTGGCAAGAACAAACTAATAGCGGGGTTGCCTACCGATATAAAATTTGGGCATAAAACGGGACGTTCTAACCGAACTGCTGATGGCATACAGATAAGCGAGGGAGATGCAGGAGTGATATATCTTCCCAACGGTGAGAAGTGCTACATTGTCGTTTTGATAAAGGATTCTCGTGAGTCTGATGATGATAACGCCAAAATAATGGCAGATATATCAAATATAGTTTATCGTCATTTGAATAAATAAAAATCCAATTGTAATGAATCAAAGTCTCTAACATATATTTGTTGGAGACTTTTTGTTAAATTTCATATCGGAAAAGTGTGCGTTTCAATAAAAAGTAATAACTTTGCAAATGAAAGAGTTATTTGACAGTATAGCACCGCAAAACGCTGAAAATAGCACAGTTGCTAACTCGTTACCACTGTTTCTCAAATACTCAGTTAAATGTTTATTCTTCAAACGGTTATATTAAACCGTTGAAAATCTAAAATATGATACCAGTATCAAAAATAGTACCCTAATATGATATTTGAACGTAAGAAATACTTGGATGAACTTATCGCAGGACGTGGAAACGGTCTTGTGAAGATTATAACAGGTGTCAGACGATGTGGGAAGTCATTCCTGCTGTTTGACATCTGGCATAATTGTTAGCCTAATGGCAAAGGGGACGTTACAATTCGCCCCTTTGCTTTTTCTATTTCCTAACCACATCGTATAGCGACTGATAGTCCTTTACCACGCTGTAAATGAGGCTTCCATCGCTGATGGCATCGAAGTGACGCATTGCACACGTAATCTTGCTTTTCTCGCTACTGCGGATTTGGCTGCTCAGCAAGTCATTACCCTTGGTTTCTGCCACAAAATACACATGCTTTACGCTGCCTTCACGGAATGCCACAGCCCAGTCGGGATTGTATTTACCCATAGGCGTGTTGATGTAGAAACCACGAGGCAGTTTGGTATAAACTACCACGTCATCTTCACGTTCCAGAGACTCGGCAAAGTTCTTTTCTACACCCATGCTGTCGAGCACTACGAGGTCGTAAAGCGATTTCTTCGATTCAATGGCATTGATGCCCAACTTGCCTCGCAGAGCATCCACCGTAAAGATGTCGGTAGAGAACTCATCATTCAGCTTCTCGTATGTAATACTCTGGATAACAGCAAGAGCCTTGCAGTCGTTGATAATCAGACCGGTCTTGATGATAAATTCCTCCGGATTCATCTTGAACATGCTGAATGTTTCAGGCTTGATACCCTTCAGAATTTCCACGATGGTCTTTCTTGTCAACCCCGTAGCCGTTACCAGCTGACCTATCAGGTCGTATGTCACTTCCTTGCCCACTGCTTCCGTTACATGGATGGTCCGGACATCGCCCTGATTCATTGCCACGCCCGCTTCAAGCGACTCCTTATCTCTGATTTCATCCATCGAACCGCCTTCTACCACGATGCGGATTTCCGTAACCCTCAACTTTTCATCAAGTTCCTCGATGGCTTTCTTCACAAGACCAGAAGTTTCAAAGCTTACCTGATAGTAGGTGCGGCGGTTGATGCGCTTCCAGAGATTCTGGAACTCTTTCTTGGCAAAATTGTCCTTCTGCAACTTGGCGAGCTTAGGCTTTCTACCATTCTCCGGTCTTACAGCCGCAGGATCAAAGACGGTATCAAGGGCTGCAATAATGCCCTCCCTCCAATCATTAGCCTTACCGAAGTCGAGCCTGTCATTGCGCTTATCCTCAAAATACTGAGCAGTCAACGCCCCGTTATCATCTACGTAGTCTTTGCGGATGAGGGCATTATAGACAACTCTTGCCTGATTGATATCAAACTTGCCATTGGTTCCATCTGCCATCGTATATGACCTGCCCTCGAAAAGATGGGCGGTGATAACGATTGGTCGGTCGGCACAGGCTTCAGCCATCTCCGTCTGCAGTTTCTTGGCGAAATCATCATAGCTCTCGCTGGCTATCACGGTGAGGATATTGGTATCAAACACATGGTCACCCAATACATCCGCATCCTGGCGTTCTCCCTTCTGGTTCACGCAAAGGCGCATTCCTCGTCCCACTTCCTGGCGTTTCTTGGTCTCATTGTCCGAGTTCTTCAAGGTGCAGATCTGGAACACGTTAGGGTTGTCCCAACCTTCCTTCAAGGCGGAGTGCGAGAAGATGAAGCGGACTGGCTCGCTGAGCGAAAGCAGACGCTCCTTATCCTTCATGATCAGGTCGAAGGCACGCTCTTCGTTCTCGCCCTGCCTTTCCTTCGATTCCACCGCCTTGCCCTTCTTATCCATGGAGAAGTAGCCCTGATGCACCTTGGATGCCGCATTGCGAGGGTCTGAAAGATAGCGCAGATAGGCTTCATCCGTAAACGATGGCAGCATTTCTGAAAGCACTCGGTTATATTCTTCCTCAAACATCTTGGCAAACTTACCCTTGCTATCCTCGCCTTCATAGAGGCGATAGCTATCCACATGGTCGATGAAGAACAGACTGAGCACCTTGATATGCTGACAGAACAGCTGGCGCTCACGCTCCAGATGGGTGCGGATGGTTTCACGAATCTGAATACGACGGATATAGTCTTCGTTCACACTGCCCACGGCATCGCCTTCATGCAGAGTCAAGCCGTTGAGGAAGCGGACGATTCCCTGCCTGCCGTCTATGCGTTCTATGATGAAGTTGTTGTCATACTCGGCAAGTCCCCCACTCTGTTCCTTTAGGTTGAAGTGCTCATCCACGAGTTTGCTTACCTGTTTCGTTCCGGTCTGCGTCTTGATATCAAAGCTAATGCGAGCCTGCGGATTGCCCTTGCCGATGACGATTTCTTCCAGATAGACGTAGCCGTTGGTGGCGGTACTGCCTATCTGTCTGATACCCTTCACCTCAATCTTCTTCACCAGTTTCTGGTTGTAGGCATCGATGGCATCCAGCTTATACACCATATTATATATATCACCCTTGCGGTGGGTGGCGCTATACAGAAGGGTAAAGAGCGGCTTGAACATGGCAATACCCTTACGGGTCTTGTTCTTCTTGTCCACACCCAGCACCGACTGAGGTTCATCGATAATCATGATAGGATGGGTCTGTGCAAGCACGTCGATAGGACGGCGGGAACCGAACTCATCACGGCGTTCGAAGATGATGCGGGCTGCCTTATCAGCTTTCTTCAACTTGCCTTTCTCCATCTTATCGGTTGACTTCTCCTCATCCATAGATGCGTTGAATGCCTGGGTATTGATAATCATCACGTGCATTCCTGCATCGCTGGCAAAGGCATCTATCTTGCTGAGCTGCTTGGAGTTATACATAAAGTATTGTATGCGCTTGCCATATTCCTGGGCAAAATGCTCCTGCATGCTCTCAAAGCTCTTCAATACGCCTTCTCGGATGGCGATGCTTGGCACCACCACTACAAACTTGGTCCAGCCATAGCGGGCATTCAGTTCATACATGGTCTTGATGTAGGTATAGGTCTTACCCGTACCCGTCTCCATTTCGATGGTGAGGGCGGTACCTACGCCTTGCAGCTGCTGCAGCTGTTCTACAGGTTTCAGACCCTGTTCTGTCTGTATGGCTCTTACATTCTCGCAGACGGCTTCCGGAGCGAGGATGACGTTCTTGTTGCCAAAGCCTTTTACCACAAAGAGGTCTTGATGAACTCCCTGGTCCACGATATGGTCGCTCTGTCCGTCGCTTTTGGGCTGACCCGTAAAGGCATTAGCCACAGCCAGCGCCGCTTCGGTTTGGAAGCGTTGATGTTTATATCTGAGTTTCATAGGCTTAAATCACTCTAATATTCTTCACTACTTCCTGGTCGCTCCAATCCAGCTTCTGCTTGAAGGTCTCGTATATATTAATCTTGTCGGCATCCTGGGCAAAGCAGCTGTCACGGAAAATGACACGCAAAGGCATCTTTTCTGCCATCGCTTTTACTACGTCTTCTGATACGTTCTCGGCGAAGCAGGCCACCAGGTCGCCGTCGTTCACGGTATAGATGGTCTTGCCATCCACCACCTCTTGGGTCATAGGCAGAGAGAGCTGAACACCCCAGTCGAGCATACAGCCAAAGAGCAGGTCGAGGTCGTTTCGGTCGGTCTTGATATTGTTTAGGAACAGATCGAGCTGGTCTTGCTTGAATTCCTTTGGAGAACGCTTTACGTCCTCGTAATTGCCTTCGTCGAGACGGAAGGCACGGAAACCGGTATCGAAGTCGGCGGTGGTCAAAGGAGATTCCTCCTTGATTTTCTTGCCGGCACGGCGAATGCGCTCCCTGGCGATTTCTGGGATGGTATTATAGCCAGCCTTTCTTGCCTCGCTATCTTCCGGAGTTTCTTCAGGAATCTGAACCATAATGAATTTACGGTTGCCTCCATCTTCGGCGTTGAGCTGCATCACGGCGTGAGCGGTGGTGGCAGAACCAGAGAAGAAGTCAAGAACTATATCGTCTTTTTCCGAATACATCTTAGATAAATATTTCATTAAAACAACAGGTTTTGGATAATCAAAATAATTTCCTAATTCTCCCATATCAGCTGTTGCCTTTTGAGTTCCACCCATTCCATTCAGGAAAGAAATTACATGACTCACCTCTCCACGCTTTTTAATAGTTTCTATTGCGCCAGTCTTAGTTAATACAAATACCGTACTTTGCCCCTTTGTATCAACAACCGGATTATAATCATTTTCTATAAATTCAACTAACTGTGCTCTTGAAGCCCATCCTGTTGAAGCAACAACCTTGTTTGTTGTTTTAAAATTTTCTATAATAACATCATCGGAATACTTAGGCCCTGTCTCTTATACACATCTGACGCTGCCG